>Ga0265294_10007896_pt1 | contig 12525 bp, 9 predicted proteins | sample MunlanPumphouse3_FD_192504 | JGI IMG/M metagenome (GOLD analysis project Ga0265294, IMG submission 192504) | Groundwater microbial communities from a municipal landfill in Southern Ontario, Canada - Pumphouse #3 | ecosystem: Environmental > Aquatic > Deep subsurface > Groundwater | place... | reverse complement strand
AGCCCCTGCTGCTTGAGCTCCCTCAACCCCCTTAATCTTTTGGTGAATTTTGGCTACCGGTTCTATTTTCCCGCTTACTAAGCATTGAGCAGCAACTGAATTTCCTTCTACAACCTCATGATAGTATTTTTCCCAGGCGGCTTTCACTTCTGGTTTCTGGTGTAAATATTTTCCTTTCCATCCAAAAACACAGTTTCTACCAGCAAGGAGTTCCTCCTTATATTCGCTTAATTTTGGCTTTTTAAGGAATTCTTCTGGGTTCCACCTATCTAAAAAAGAGAGGAGTCCAAGGACCTCAGGCTCCTCTAAACCATCTAATATTTCATGGTGAAGGCTTTTAAAAGCTTTAAAACAGGCTTTAGAGCGCGGGGTGATCAGAATGAGTTCTTTATCCTTTGCTTCTAAGACTGTATAAGCAGAAGCCTTCTCTTTTTCGGGGAGAGCCTTCAATTTCTTCTCAAAGGCATCTCTTTTTTGTTTTTCAACTCCAAAAATATATTTTGCATTATCGCAGATAAAATATGGAAAAACTTTACTTGCGCGAGCTTTCTGGAAGGGAACATTTATATTCTTGGGTTTTGGTCTTTTATGATCGCCTCTGAGATCTAGAATCTGTAAAAGCCTCCCTTCGGAAGAAATAAGAAGGACAAATGAAACTTTTGCACTGCTATACCCAAATCTAGCTATGCTAACATTCGCATCCTTTTCAAGAATATCATAATATCTGCACAGGGCGGAAATTATCATGAAAATCCTCCATAAGAAAGGCATTTCTGAACATCAATAATCCCATCTACCATAAGGGCCCGGAAAAAAATAGGCCTCATATCCTTGGAAAAATCAATATCATATAGCATAAATCCAAGATCTCGTTTTCCCTCTTTTTTTCCATAGTAATAAGATCTTGGAATTTTCCCTTCAATTAATTCAAATTGAACTGGAAATTCCCGACACCCAAAATAAGGGCGATGGAAACATTGTCCTTTTCTCATCCTTCGCAGAGCAATATTGTAATGTTTTTCAACGGTGTCCGAAGGGCCTGCTTGAACTGTTTTTTCAAAATGAGCTTCAATAACATAACAAACTTTGCGAAGAACAAGCGAAGCTCTTTGGACGATGCCCTCCTTGGAATCTTGATATAGAGCAATATCCCCTCCTTTAAATGCAGTTTTCACTTTCCCTGCAGATATTTTTCCTGGTCTTTCATTTCTACGAATATTGTCAAATTTGATCGGATTTAAAACATGAATTTTATCAATTTTCCAGCAAATTGCAGGTTTCCAGTAAATCGCTTCAATAATACCACGTGCTGCTGAGGGGGTTATGACATCATAGCTTACACGTTCAACTTTCATTTCTGGACGTGTAAAGCAAGCATAATCCCCCCATATTTTCAGCTTTATTCCAAATGCTATTTTAACCACTTCCTGATACTATAAATGATGAAAGTTTATTGTCAAGTTTTACGTCTAAAAATCCAATTTTTTCAGAGTACTAATTTGCTTCCGTTTCTACAACAAAAAATCTAACAGCTAGGGAGGAAATTAAATAGGATATTTTAAATTTTTTGATTTGTTTCGAATAAAGTTCCTTAAAATTTAGTTGAGTTCTTACAGAGGTTACAATCCTTAATCCCTAATTTCCAATCCGTTTAGAGGGTGAAGAGAGGAGCGAGTTTTAATCATCTCTAAATAATATCAGGAATTTTTTAGGAAGAATCCCCCTCTTTGTATATTTTTGTATATCTACAGGTTGAGAAGTTCTTTTGGGAAAAAGAAATTCCAAGTCTTCTACCTTAGCTGGCCTCTGTGTTTTCAGATTTTTCGTTTTTTGGATCATAGTCGATAGAGGGGGTTAAACAGCTTTACTTTCACTTGATATTCAAAAAGATCGTTCTGTTCGGTTCTATAAGCTTCCTATATATTATGAAAATAGAAATTCGGATCAAAGCCCATTTTTAAGGCTTCCAACTAAATGCATTGATGAGAGTTTTTTCTCTATTTCCCAAAACAGAAAGGGGAAATTTTTAGGGGAAATTTTTGTGAAGGTAAATCTGTTTTTTTCTGCACAGGCTTTGGATTTGCCTTTAATACTTGTACTTGATTTTTTCTCAGATCTCAAAAACCTTGCATTCTTTTGAGCCTTCGATTTTCAAACAGTAACTCGAAAAATTCATATTGTCCACTGAGAGCAGCTTTATCTGAAAAAGAAATTTTTCAGTTTCAAAAATCAGCATTAACTAAGAAAAGTAGAGCCATACGGATATAAAACGAAAGAAGAAACCCTTTTAACTGTTATTGAGGATAAGCTAAAGCTGAAAAACGTTTAGATCCGGAGTTGCTATCTTTTTTTTATCTGCTGTATTATCCGGTAAAAACGACTTGGCTAAGCGCTCAGTAAGCCCATATTTTCCACCCCCATAATAGAGAAGCTCTCCATGGAAAGCTACTTCTTAGAAGATACATATGTAGTGCTTTGAAATCCACCATAGAGTTTTTAGCCTCCTGCATATCTGTTTTAGAATAATCAACTCTGATATTGGTCTATCTAAATATCTAAATATCTAAATATCTAAATATCTAAATATCTAAATATCTAAATATTTTTACATATCTGAAGCGTTGGGAAAGTATCCCTGCCCTCTTTCTAATTTTCATGCTTTTTGGGAAGCGTCCTTTTAGGGCTTATTTATCAATATTTCGGCCTGAAAATAGGATAATTCTAAATTAAAGTGTAATTTTTTGCGTAAATAATTCTTTGTTTTATTGCATTATTTTTCTCTGCTTTTTATATATTTTCAATTATTCATCTCTACCTTTTTTACTGAGTATACTAAGACAAAACATTTATGCTTATTGTTACTATAAAAGTAACAACTATATCCCAAAATAGCTTCCCGCCTAAGCCCCTCCTAATATACTTTGAGAAATTGGAGCTTAGTGAAAAAATGGAAATTTAAGTTGAAAAATCCCCAACTATGCTTTATTTTTCAATTTGAAGAGTTTTACCGCTTCCTTTGGAGCTGAGTGTTCCAAGTTCTCTTCCAAGCTCCCGGGCTTTTACAAGCACTTCTGGCTGCTCTGAAATTTCAGTCTGGTCGGTTCCGGAGGCAAGGATCGTATCCTGAATCTCAAAGCCTAAAAAATAAAAAAGGCCTGCTGTATACTCGATATAAGACATAAACGAACCTGGGTTAGAATTTCCCTGGGTAAAGGCAAGGATTAATTTTTTCTTTTTTTCGAGTCGACTTGAAAAGTCAGGATTCATCAAAGCCATCAGCCGGTCCACAAAAAGTTTTGTCTGTGCACTCATCTGCCACATGTAAACAGGGGTCCCCAGAACTAAAGCCTCCGAATCCAAAATTGCTGCGTAAAGCTGCTGCATCTCATCCTTGGTTGCACATTTTCCTTCGGTTTGGCAGCGGAAACAGGCGTTACAGCCTTTGATCTTCAGGGCTGCAAGGTTATAAAGTTGGGTTGTAGCTCCTTTATCGGAAGCCCCCGTAAGAATTTCTTTTACAAGCTTTGCGGTATTGCCATTAGAGTTAGGACTCCCCACTAATCCAAGAACTTTAATACAAAATCCCCCTTCCTGCGCAAAAACAGTATAAACAATATTAAAAATAATAGCTGCAGGAGTATAAATAAGAATCCATTGGAAAAATATGAAGGAAGTAAGGCCCCTCTGCCCTAAAAAATAAACCCCTCCAAACCTTATAATTCAGCCAACAAGCACTTTTCTCATAATCAGAATAGCGCCTAGAATCGCTGCAATGGCAAGCACAACCCAAAAAGTTGGCTGGTCTTCTGAGTATTTATTAGCCTCTCCTTTTGAGGCAACTTCGGCTTTTCCAGATTCCTCCAGCGCTGAGGAACGTTTATCCCCCTCAAAAATTCCTTCTGGGGCTTTGCTTTCGGTTTTATCTTCTCCCAAAGCCTCGTTTTTAGCTTCCTCATTAGCTTTAGACTCAGCTGGAGCAGTTAGCTTAGAGTTACTTGACTTTTTAGAAGAAGAAGGGGAGCTAAGCAAACCGCTAGCACTGACCTCTATGATAGGTCCTGATACCCCTTTTGAGTTTTTAATTGCTTCCAAATCGGTTTTTCGAAGTTCAAGTTCAGCTTCATCTCCATCAATCTGAAATTTCACATTCTCAAAATCCTCGTAATTTTCCGGAGCAAGGTTCAGGACAAGATTAAGCTTTCCTTCACTTTCAACCGTATAGCTTCCTATCGGAGCTTCGCCGTAATAAGCCAGAATCTCAGCCCCTGCCGAAACTGGGTCTCCGTTGACGGTCAGATCCCCTTGCAGCACTAGCGGAAGTGAAGGGATTTCGTCCCCCCCTCCGAGTTCTTCAGCTGAGCCTAGCCCGGAAGCCGCAAAGAATAGCAGCAGGCTTAGCATGAAGCATCCATATTTTCCATAATTGATCAAGTTCGATTCCCCCTTTTCATGAAAATTATTTGCCATGAGAAACGTTCCTGGTCCAGGACCCAAGGAAAGCCCCCACAGGCCAATCCCTTCTGCTCTCTGGTTGAAAACTAACAAGAACCCAAAATCCTGAGCTTAAGTCCTAGAGCGTTATCTGGATTTGCCAGGAATTTCAGGGCTAAAAAGCCCATAATAATATTTAGGTACATGTATTATATATATTAATATTTGGTAAAAATAATTCATGTGTTAGGATACTTAATGAAGAATAAAAAGAAAGGAACTGAAAAAGGAAAAAAGAGATAGAATAAAGTGAAAAGTAAAAAGAGAAGGGGATATTTTCTCTTTTTATTTCTTATTTTCTATTTTTCGTTAACAATGAACAAATTCCCAGCCCGATAAGGGCAAAGCTGAGTTCAAATCCGGGAATTGAGGGTTTTTTTGAAGTTGGAGCTGCTTCTTCCTTGGCTTTTGTGGGTAAGTGAGAATAAGTTTCGTAATTGGATACCGAAACCCCTAAAAAGGCTGGATCTCCGGAATAATACTCATTTAGGGCTGAAAAAAGGCTTTCCACTTCTTTTTTATCCTTAAACCCCTGTTTGATCTCAATTTCCAAAACGCCTTTAGAGCCCTGCCACCTGATTTCTCCCATTTTAGGGGCAACAGAATCAACAATTAAGGATTTGCTGTTTAAATTCTCGTTTGCTTCTCCATAAGCTCTAAGCACAAAGAAATCCAGATGTGGAGTCAGTTCTCTTATTTTTGAAGTGGCATAGCGGGGAGGAAGACTTGCAGAAAGTGGCAGTTCCCCCTTAAGTTTTTTATTTGCAGCCTCAAGCAAAGTCAGGTAGTCTATATAGCCTTCCTCAGATTCGGGATTTTCGGAAGGTTTGACGTAAATACAAATTCCATCAAAACCTGCAATTGATTTTTGGTTGTAAGCTAGCACTGTATCCAGAGTTGCAAGGGAAGGTTCTATTTTCTTGCTAGAATTATATTCCATATCTTCAAAAAGGAGGGCATAAACCGTCAGGTTTTCCGCATGCGCCGCTTTCAAAAAGCGCTCATATTGCCAGATATTTTCAGGCTCAACTTTCAAAAAGACTACATTTGTCCCTATCGCCTTAAGCTCTGCTGTCAGTGCAGGAAGCTCAAAGTTTTTAAGAGATCTAAGTTGTATTCCCAAAAAACCCTGGCTTAAAGGAGCAAACTCTCCTGTAAAGGCTTCTTCGTTTTCGGTCTTATTTTTATCCGCTTCAGCAGAAAGAAGAGAGGAATTCTCTTTTGGTTTTTGGGGCTCAGTTCTGGAAATTTCAGCCTCTAAAGGAATTTCTCCCACCCAAATAGTAGGTTCCTCACTTACGAATTTACGGACCAGAGCATAATCTACAGCCATATAGCCGGTGTTTTTTGAAGCGTCAGGATAAGATGCGGTATAGAGGAAAGCATGCAGGCTTCGGGAAGGCACAAAATCTGCAGAACTGTAGTCCATTGCAGGTACTCTGACTCCATCTTTAAACCAAGCTACTTTGAGAGTTTCATTTTCCTCATACCAAGCAACGGAAGATTCATACCATTCTCCTTCCGAAACTCTGACATCTGTAAGATCAATGGAACGAAAACGCTCGTTTCTCGAACTTAGTTCCCAGCGGACTTTGCTTTCGTTTTCAAGCTCGGTTTCATGCCAGACCTTGTTTTTGGGGCTTTTTTGCTGATCTACAAAACCCTGGCGGTGCAAAGGGCCTCTTGTATCTTCCCCGGTTGTGACCTTCATCCGCCTGACCTCAAAGATCGAATTTATGTCAAAAGAATCCTTGGTATAAATCGTTGAAAAATCGTTTACGTGAACCTTGGGAGCTACTAATCTGCAAACTCCATTTCGGACTTCGACAAAACCTTCCCCTGAGGCTTCCGATTTCCATTTGAATCCGTCCAAGGAATTTTCTTCAAAAGCCTCAAAAAAATCAAAAACGGCTTCCCCATCACTTTCGGATTTGACGTCAGGGTTTCCAAATTTCATTAAAATGGTTGTGTTTTCTTTTGCAGCAAGAAAAGGAATTTCGACCCAGATTTCAGCCTCTTCAGCTTCTGAGTTCCATTCCTTTATCCAGTAATCCAGCTTTTTTCCACTTTTAAAAAAGCGAAGATCTGCTCCTTCAGGACTTGCTTTTGAAAAATTAAAGTTAGAAGCTGTAAGTTTTACTAAAACCGGATAAGCTCGAAGCTCACTTCCCGAGTTTTCCTGAATAATAATTTCTTCTGAAAATGCCAAGGAATCCTCTTCTTCGGCCAGTGCTGCCCCTGATCCCAGTACACAAAATAAGAGCGCAAATATGGATACCGATAAAATTGTCTTAAGCCTCATGTTAATATTTCCTCATCTCTTCCTTAATTTCTCCAATACTCTTCTTCGGCCATATATTCTTACTGCTTTATACACACCAACTTAGTCACAAAGAAGCTTTACACAGATCATTAATAGCCTGTGCAAGACAGGGGTTTTTCCAGCATCCCATTGACATTTAACCTTTCTAACGCTATAACTTAATTTTCACTTGTTATTTAATAGAGAGTTTGTGTTGAAAATCCTTTCTCTTATTGCTTCTTTCTTCATGGAATTTAGCAAGTTTTTGTTTTGCTTTTTCCCCAGTGAAAGGATTGCAAAATTTCTTGTTCTTTATTTGGATCCATCCTAAACTTGGAGACTTTCAGCATAAAATTGATAGTTATTCTTAACCTTATAATAATTTGTGATAAATATCGTAGGTATGAAATACAAGAGATGAAAAAATATTACCAAATTAAAAATATGCAATCAAGGTTAAGTTGACGCTTCCATCCCCTGAACTAAAGCCTCAGGCAGGTTAGTTACGTTCCGGCCTATAAAATAGAACAGAAGTGAACAGGCTTAAACTGAATAAATCAGAATTAAATTGAATTGAACAAAACCGATATAAAAAATATGAAAAATATGAAAAAATTGAAATTAAACTAATATAAAAAAATAAATTTAAAAAAAGCTTAGAACTGCATTGCTCTAAGCCTTCTGATCCTTTCGTCGGTTGCGGGGTGGGTGCTAAAAAGGGACTGGATCGTGCCCCCTTTCAAGGGATTTACAATAAACATATGTGCGGTGTTTTCCCTGGCCTGCACGTCATTAATGCTTGGTCTGTAGTGGGAGTTTCCATATTCGAGTTTTTCAAGCGCATCTGCAAGGGCCCAGGGTTTTCTGCACATTTTGGCCCCTTCGGCATCCGCCACATATTCTCGGGATCGGGAAATTGCAAGCTGGATAAGTGTTGCCGCAAGCGGAGCAAGAATTGCCATAAAGATAAAGCCGATAATATTATTTCCATCGTCTTCGTCTCGGCCTCCAAAGCCTCCAAAGATTGCAGCCCAGCGAGCCCAGGAAGCAAGCATTGTAATTACACCCGCAATGGTTGCGGCCACGGCACTTATGAGGGTGTCTCTATTTTTGACATGAGCCAACTCGTGGGCCAGAACTCCTTCGATTTCCTCGTAAGAGAGAATGTTAAGAATTCCAGTAGTGACGGCAACAGCTGCGTGCTGAGGATCTCTTCCGGTCGCAAAGGCGTTTGGCATTCCAGATTCAACAATATAAACTTTGGGTTTTGGAATCCCCCCTTTCATTGCAAGGTCGCTTACGATTCGGTGCAAGTTCGGAGAATCTGCAGGGGACGCTTCTTTGGCCCCATACATCTTGAGCACGATCTTGTCGCTGTACCAGTAACTCCCAAAATTCATAATGAGCGCAAATATAAACGCAATTATCATTCCGCCCGTGCCTGCAGCCATATTCCCTATAAGAACTAAAAGTCCTGTAAGGGATGCGAGCAGAATTGTGGTTTTAAACATATTCTTCATGAGCTATCACACGACGTCTTTCCGGGTCCAATAAAAAAGGTCCGGGGTTTCAGTCTTTTGAGTTTTTTTTCTGAATTTACTTGGAATTAAATTTAGTTGTTAATTTTAGTTGTTCAATACATGTAATTGCTTTTTTAAGCTTGTGATTTGTTTAAGTTTGAGGAAATCTAATCAAAAGTATTTATTCTTGTTACAGATATATATTTTTAACCCTAAGTAGGATTAACTTGCACAAAGAGGGTATATCTCCGCTTTGAAATTGCCTAAAAAGCTCATTTAAAGACTAAATAGGCAAATTCCATCTAGAATTGGAAGCTGAAATTCTATGGCTTTTTATATAGAGGCTTCATTTTATAGTTAGAAATCTAACTATCATATGGAACTTCTAAGTATATAGTATTTTCCAAAAGCAATTTCGTATAGGACTTGGATTTTTAGGGCAATTACTCATTCTTCCAGCTGGTTCCAGATATAGAATATGCGTTGAAGAGCGGTTATATGACTAGTAAACGCTATCAAGAGAATAGCCCAACCTAGAATTGAAAAGCTTGCAATTTTTGCAGGATAGGCAAAGTTTGCAAAGGCGGAGAGCATGATAACGACTAATCGATCAGCCCGTCCCATAATTCCTCCATAATACCTGCCAAGATTCAGCGCCTGGGCCTGGGTTCCAAGGTAGCTTGTAAGCAGGACACCCACGATTGCAACAACTCCTATCTGCCAGGGTACATAGCCTGCAAAAAAAATGCCGCATATGATAAAGACGTCTGCATAACGATCAATTATATGATCCAAAAAATCCCCTTTGAGGCTTGCCTTTCTAGACATTCTTGCAACTTCTCCGTCCAGAGCATCAAGGACAGAATTTAATACTACAAATATGCCTGCAAACAGAGTGAATTCAGGGATGGACCCGGAATAAAAAAAACAGAGTCCTGCAAGAAAGGCGCAGAGAAGCGAAACTAAAGATAAGGCGTTTGGGGAAATCTTATTGCGGACAAAGCTCTTAGCCATTGGTTCAATTACTTTTGAGGCAAGAGGTCTCAGGGCGTCAAAGGTCATGGGTCTCGGGATTTTTTGAATTTTGAGTTGGTTTAGGTTTGAAGAAGGTCTGCAGCCCAGAATTTCCTTAAATCAGGGGTGCAAAAAAGCAAAAAGCATTCAAGAGCTTAGCTTCAAGAACTTCAGGTTTAGGAGTTTTTATTCGTTTTTAACTTGTGTGCTGCTTTTTAGCCCTTTTTAAGCTATTGATATATATATTTACGTCTTTTTTGAAGAGACGTTGCTTCCTAAAGAGAAAACCTCTTTGAGGGCCGGGGTAAAGCGGAAGAGTCCTATAAATTCAGAATTGGGCTTTTCCAGCCTCTGCAAGTTCATAAAGATACTTAACCTTGCAGGAGTGCTCTAATTGCGTAGTTACAATATAAGCTTCGCTTAGGGTTTTTCCTAGGGCAAAGGTTCCATGGCTGTAGACCACAGCTCCTTTATATTCTAAAAGGGCTTGGGCCGTGGCGTATGCAAGTTCCAGACTCCCTATTCCCCCTGTAACCACCGGGATTTTCTCCAGAAAGTATTGCCCCTCACTATCCATTGGAAGAATAAAAGCTCTTCCCGCCTTTTTGGCTTTTAGGGATTCGACAACCGAGTAGGGGCAGTGAGCATGAATAATCGCAAGGCCAGAGGTTTGCCTGTATATTTTTCGGTGCACTCCACTTTCTGAAGAAGCGATCAGATCGAGAGAAGAGGGCTCGTTTATTTCGACCTCAACCACGCTATCTTCGCAGAGCTCATCAAGCGCCCTTCCACTCCGGGTAATGAGCATTTTGTCTCCGGCCCGAACACTGATGTTTCCGAAGTTGGATTCAACAAGCCCGTGTTCTACCAGTTTTCGGCCGTATTTTGCAATTTCCTGCCACATCTTAACCCGGATATGGAAGAAGTACCGCATAAGGTTTTTGTTCGGAAAGCCTAAAAATGAAGGGAGCAATAAAACTGCAAAAGAAATTATTAAAAAACTTATTTTTAAGCCACAAAAAGAGCCCGATTTTAAAGAAACTGCCATAAGCTTTATCTGTGAGTATTGTATTTAGATAAAACTGTAGAAATCAAAGCGTGCCTCGTTGGCTCAGCCTGGTAGAGCGAGTGACTTGTAATCACTAGGTCGCGTGTTCGAATCACGCACGAGGCTTCCGACTGTTTTTGTTCAAAGCCTATTTCTATTGAGATCGTTTGAATACCCAAGCCTTTTTTGTAGCGTTTTTTCTCTGAACCCCATTCTCTTTTTTTTCCTTTTCCTTTTCTGGGAAAAGCCTCCATACATTAAAAAAAACTATATATCCTTTAAACTCATTTTCTAAAATAGAAGGGGGAATCGGAGATTATCGAAAACATAGCATAGGCTACGTTGAAATCCCCGCAAGCATTTTCTTTGAAAAGACTTCCTTTAAAAAAAGGCCGTATTTTCTGAGAAACGCAAACGTTCTAAGGCTAAAAATTGAGATGTCAAATTAAGGGGGAAGGGAGGGGCAAATCCGTTTATAGATATTAAATCTGCAAGCGTATGGATACACATTAAGGAGATTTTTGGAAAAGAATTGTATTTTTGCAAACTAAAGGAGTACTTCATGTTCAATTTCAAATTCAGCAAAACGATGAGGAGTGTTCAATGGTCTTTTATAAGCCTTGCTACTGCAGCTTTCTCCCATATGTTGCTGAGGATGATTCTTGGAAGAACACTGGGACCATCGGGACTTGGGGTTTACTCCCTTGTATTTACAATATACCTTTTTGGAATGCAGTTTGCAGGTTTTGGAATCGGATCCGGATTAACAAGATATGTAGCTGAATTCAAAGATGAAGACCATAAAGTTAAAGAGTACGTCTCCTCTGGGTTTTTCGGGACATTAATCAATGGACTTATAGTTACTGTAGCACTTTATTTAGTCTCAGATTTTATTGCTAGATCTGTATTTCATAATGTGGAAATGGGGAAGTTAATAAAGATTACGGCTTTTTGTCTCCCCTTCATCTCGATCCAAAAAATGGTATTAGGAACTTTAAATGGGCTTCACAGAATGAAATCTTATGCAATAATAACCATTATACAAAATGGACTTGTTCTTTTTTTGAGTGTCTATTTTGTGCTTGTGTTAAATACGGAAGTAAAAGGTGCTATTTTGGGGCTTGTCATATCTACTATTATAACAGGTTTGATTTCGATAGTCTTTATCAAAGAATTTATTTCAGCTTTTTCTTTCTCGTTTTCAAAAGCCTTCAAGGATTTGATATGGTATGGTTATTATACTGTTCTTGCAGATTCAATAGGAATGGTAAATACTCAGATAGATAGTCTGATGTTAGGCCACTTTTTGAATGCTGAAATTGTAGGATATTATGCAGTTGCCATTATATTTGTAAACGGGCTCGCCTTAATCCCTAATTCAGTTCATATTGCAGTAGCTCCATACATCGCTTATTTTTACGGAAAAGGAGAATATGAAAAAACAGCCAAATTTATCAAAAAAATCATATTATATATGGCAATATTAATTATTTTCATTTCAATTCTCTTAATTTTTTTTGGAAAGACTCTTATTATTTTCTTATTCAAAAAAGAATTCCTACTTGCATACTTTCCACTATTAATATTATTAATAGGGAAGATAATCTATCTCCCTATTCATGCTGTAGATTGTGCAATACCAAATATAGGTAAAGTAAATATAATGTATAAAATAGCTTTATCGACAGCAATTTTCAATGTGATATTTAATATTATTTTGATCCCAAAATATGAGATTATGGGTGCAGCTTTAGCTACATCAATATCTTTAATTATTTTGTCCTTGCTTAAATTATATATAATTGACAAATATATTTTTAAATTTAGGGATGTTGGAGATAAAATCTAAAATTCAAAGCTGCCCTTAATCTCAATTGTTGGGAAAATAATGAAGAAGAGCTTCTTCATAATGAGGCTTAAAATCTAGAGGTTTAATTACAGAATTCCTACTTCTTGATCGATGAGATAATTTTTTATGAATGGAAAGTAACTTTTTATGGATAGAAATACAATTCTCATTAACTCTAAATCTTCTATTTTCATGCCAAATAAAAAAGGTCTAGAGTTGATAATATTTAACATATATTTGATATATTCGGGGAAAGTGGGGCACTTTATTTAAATCCATTTTTTTGGGGAGCTAAATATGA
>Ga0265294_10007895_pt1 | contig 12525 bp, 5 predicted proteins | sample MunlanPumphouse3_FD_192504 | JGI IMG/M metagenome (GOLD analysis project Ga0265294, IMG submission 192504) | Groundwater microbial communities from a municipal landfill in Southern Ontario, Canada - Pumphouse #3 | ecosystem: Environmental > Aquatic > Deep subsurface > Groundwater | place... | reverse complement strand
CTTTGGCTTTGATTAATACAAAGTACTTCTTGCCAAGAACCGCTATGTATAAGAGCGAAAGAGAAAGACTTACCGACCAACTTTCAAGAGCGGACATCCGCGAAAAGAAAAAGATCGAGCAACAGTTAGCCAAAGTGGAGGCCTGCGAGGAAGAACTTCTCGAATATGGCCAAGTCCTCGACCACATGGCAAACCAATATATAGACATCGACTTAGACGATGGCGTAAAAGTCAATTACTGCAAATTCCAGGGAATCTCCTTGGAAGTAAATGGGGCGACCGTCAAAAAGAACCTTTTGGTTCCTTTCGGTCTTGAAGAGAAGAAATAGGAGGGCAATGACATGAATGATAGCAGTTATTCTGAAGCTAAAGCTCAGTTGATTAAGATGTTCAATAAGCCTTCTGATTTCAAAAGGCATGTCATTTTTTGGTATGATCCATCGAAGAACTTCTATGATGATATCAAGGAAGACGCCTTTGAGAACGCCAAGGTCATCATCTATAACAACAATCCGTTTTCTGTGAAGACGCGTATCGAAATCGAAGACACCGAATCAAACTTCCTCGTTTACTTTGATTGCGAAAGACCAAAGGATATCGATAATTGGCTTTTAGACACCCTTCTATACAGCGAAGAGTACTACGCCGATGTAGTTGCCCTCACCATGAGGAAACTCGGCCTACAGTCCTCTAAACTAAGAAGCGTAATCTCGAAGCACCTTTCCTTCTTCGATTCAAAAGATAGGATTCAACAAGTAGCGAAGAGAGTTGATATAACCGACGAACTGAAGCCTGATGATTTGGAAATCGCCATGATGGCGTCCATCGCGAAGGCTGAATACGAAAAGATTGACTATATCCTTAAAGAAGTCATATTCGATTACAAAGATGAGAAAAAATACAAAGACCTTGAGAAGTTCAATTTTAAACCTTTGTTCTGGGACCTTATTTGTGAGCAGTATTATTACAGTGGTGAAGAGAAGATTGAAACACTTATCAAATCCTTTTTGGTCACCTCGGTCAATCAAAACAAATCATTGATAATCGATACCCCGATTTGGAAGAACCTAATAATTAAATCCGCCCCGGAGGCTTCTTGTTATTTTGTGAATGAAATCCTTAAGAAAGACAAAAGGTACTTCAATTTGCAAGACGATGTCGGTTCAAAACTCAGGATTGAGGACATCCTTATTTCAAAAGGCATAGATTCGATCAGGTCAAGCGACGAATTCGCCGAGTTTGACCGATGCATCATTAACACCATCGCCAAAGCACTGGCGGAGGGCTCTTATGAATTCGACTTCTATTTGAAGATAATTAATGATTTTAGGACGACGACTATTTGGTATGAGTGCTTTAGAAGCGAGTATGAGTTCTTAAAATACGCCATCAAGTTTAAACAAGCGATTGATGCTGTTGTCGAACCTGGGCTACGGCCACAAGATTACATCGAGAATTATTGTGATGAATATTACAAAATCGACAATTGTTATAGACACGTTATCAATGAATACTCGAAGATTGATGATCCAAACGACCATGAAACAGCTTTGGTCAATGGGCTTGACAATATCTATGAGACGAAGTTCCTCTCCAAATTAGGAGGGGCGTTCTCCAAATCATTGAAGGAAATAGAACCACATTTTGATTTTGGCTCGATAGAATTGTCGAAATATTTCTTCAAAAACAAAATTAATAGGCTGGCAAAAAAACAATTCGTCATCATTTCAGATGCGTTACGTTATGAGGTTGGCATTGATCTTGTGAATGAACTGAATCGTTATGAGAAATTTAATGGTTTGGCCAAAATAAGCCATCAAATCACAACGCTTCCTTCGATCACAATGTTTGGCATGGCTTCGTTATTGCCAAACGAGAGTATTTCATATGCAGATAAAGTCGTTCTGGTCGATGGCAAACCAACAAATTCAACGGATGCCAGGAATGCTGTTTTAGCAAGCAAATGCAAATCATATTCCGCCATCCAATCAGAGAAGATAATGGGAATGATGAGGGAAGAGCTAAGAAAATACATGGAAGATAAGACCTTGGTTTATATCTACCACGACACCATAGACAATGCTGGTGAACACGACTTTGATGTCTTTGATGCCTGCAACCGAGCCATCAATGAGATAGTGGATTTGATAAAGAAACTCTACAATACACTTCAGATATCCAATTACATCGTCACAAGCGACCACGGATTCATCTATAGGAACAAGAAGATCGATGCTTCAAGCAAGTATCCGTCATTCTCGAGTTTGGCTCTCGACGACTACTCGCAGAGATACGCGATAGTCAAAGACGCTCTCGAACTGAATGATTCGAACAGATTCTCGATGAATTATTTAGGCGATTGTCAATCGAACGTCTTTGTTCCTTATTCCTATGATTTATATAGAAAGTCCGGCGGTGGTATTCAATACATCCATGGAGGAGCATCTTTGCAAGAACTAATTACGCCAGTCATCACCCTGAATGAGATGAGAAGCAAATCCGCTGATAATACAGTCGAGCCTGTGAAAGTTAGGTTGAAGACAACCACCCATAAGATAATGAACAAGTCCTTCTCTCTCCAATTCGAGCAATGCGAGAAAGTTGAAGGAAAAAAGACTGCCTCGTCTTTGCTTGTGTATTTCGTAGATGAAGAGAACAATCCAATCAGCGAAAAGAAAGTCCTCTTAGCAAATAAGGCTACCGACAATCCGCAAGACAGGATCATTGACATGAGATTCCTTCTGAAGAATCAAAATTACGATCGCAATAAGAGATATTACCTGACGATGGAAGATAGTGAAACTGGGAAGCTTGCATCTGAGCAAATCCAATTCGTAATCGACATCGTTCAATTTAAGATGTTTTAAAGGAGGCCAATCATGGAGAAAATAACCGTTAAAAACAAAGAAATAAATATCACCGGCATAAGCGAAGGCGACTTTGTTTCTATTACCGATTTGGCGAAAATCAAAAACGCAGAGTTCCCAGCTGATGTGGTAAAAAACTGGATGAGACTGAGAAATACAATAGAATATCTTGGCCTTTGGGAAAGCATTAACAATCAAGATTTTAACATGGTCGAATTCGACCAGTTTAAGAATGAATCAGGAAAGAATTCTTTTGTGCTCACCCCAACCAAATGGATTGAGAAAACACACGCCATCGGAATGAAAACAAAATCCGGAAAATATAACGGCGGGACTTTTGCGCACCGCGATATCGCGTTAAAGTTCGCCGCATGGATATCTCCAGAAATTGAACTCTATGTAATAAAAGAATTCCAAAGGCTCAAAGTCCAAGAAGCCGAACAGCTGGAATGGCATGGAAAGAGGATGCTAACGAAACTCAATTACTTAATTCATACCGATGCCATCAAAGAGCATTTGGTCCCGGTCGAACTATCAGCCGAACAAAAAAGTTATATTTATGCTTCGGAAGCTGATTTACTTAACGTCGCCTTATTTGGCATGAGGGCCAAGCAGTGGCGCGACGCCAATCCTGATAAAAAAGGGAACATACGCGATTATGCGTCGACTATCGAGCTGGCCATTCTTTCTAATATCGAATTCAAGAATGCGGAATTGATAGAACAAAAATTGTCTCAGAAGGAGCGACTGGTTCTTCTTAACTCCGAGGCGAACAGGGAAAAGATTTTATTCAACAAAAATAACGAAAAAGCAATCTACCGCATAGGAGGGGGAAAATAATATGGATGAACTAGATAGAAAAGTTTATGACACCTTTGCTGGAAGAGTCGTCAAAAAAGGCGCAACAAAATTAATCAAAGGGTCTTCAAATGTTCCGACCTATGTTTTGGAATATCTTTTAGGGACTTATTGCACATCTGATGATGATAAAGAAATCGAAAAGGGCATAGTGCAAGTAAAGAAGATCCTCGCTGAAAACTATGTCAGGAATGATGAAGTTGAACTGATCAAATCAAGAATCAGAGATAATGGCTCATACAGCGTTATAGACGTGGTGGATGCGAGGCTGGATGAAAGACATAACGTCTACTGCGCGAATCTTCACAATATGGGCATTTCCGACATCATTGACGATCATTACATCAAAGATAACGAAAGATTATTGAGTGATGGCATATGGTGCATCGTTCAGCTTTCATACGAATATAGCGATGATGAGGGGGGCGCCTTTAAAATCGATGATATTACTCCAATTCAAATGCCCGGATTCAATCTTTCCGAGATTATCGACGCAAGAAAGAATTTCTCAAAGGATGAATGGATCGACCTTGTCATTAGAAGTTGTGGAATGGAACCAAGTTATTTTGACGAAAGGGTCAAATGGCACCTTTTGGCTAGACTCGCGCCAATGATTGAATCCAATATGAATCTTTGTGAATTGGGCCCAAGAAGCACCGGGAAATCTCATATCTACAAAGAATTGTCTCCAAACTCTATATTGCTGTCCGGCGGGCAGACAACCGTCGCCAATCTTTTCTACAACATGAGCCGAAGGCAAGTTGGATTGGTCGGAATGTGGGATGTGGTGGCTTTCGATGAAGTCGCTGGCATCAATTTCAAAGACCATGATGGCGTTCAAATCATGAAAGACTACATGAACAGCGGATCTTTCGTGAGAGGTAAAGAATCAATCATCGCAAAGGCATCAATGGTTTTTGAAGGAAATATCAACCAAAGTGTCGAGTCTCTCTTAAAGACTTCAACCTTGTTTGAACCATTTCCTGATGACATGATTGATACCGCGTTCCTCGATAGGATGCATTTCTATCTTCCTGGATGGGAAGTGCCAAAATTAAGACCAGAGTATTTCACCGACAATTGGGGTTTTATCTCGGATTATTTTGCTGAGTTCCTCCGCGAAATGAGAAAAAGGAATGACGCCGATTGTTACCATAAATTCTTTAAATTAGGCAGATGCCTGAACCAAAGAGACACCATGGCGGTGAATAAAACCATCTCTGCAATGTGCAAACTTTTATACCCCGATGATAAATACACAAAGGAAAATATTGAAGAGATTCTTCAATATGCCCTTGAAGGAAGAAGAAGGGTTAAAGAACAACTTAAGAAACTTGGTGGTATGGAGTTCTATGACACCCAGTTCTCTTATATCGATTTGGAGACCATGGAAGAGAAGTTCGTATCAGTCAAAGAACAAGGTGGTGGCAAACTCGTCCCAGAAGGACAATCATCCGCCGGAACCGTTTATGCCATCTGCAACAACTCAAATACAATTGGCGTGGCGAGAATTGAATGCTCGCTAAACGAAAAAGGGAATGGGAAGTTCGACGTCACCGGATTAAGCAGTTCAAAAGAACTAAAGGAATCCATGAAGACATCACAAAACTATTTCAAAGCGAATGCCAAACATATCAGTCAAACCATTTCTTTAGACACAAAAGATTATTTGATGCATGTCGATGATTGCATGGGCATAGGAATCGACTCGTCTTTGAGCTTGGCTTCTTATATCTCGTATATCAGCGTCGCCTTAGGAAGGCCTATAACCTCTCAAATGATCGTTCTTGGGTCTATGACTATCGGTGGAACCGTCAGCAAAGTGGAAGACTTGGCTAACGCTCTTCAAGTTTGCTTTGATGCAGGCGCTAAGAAAATCTTACTTCCTATGAGTAATGCAGCAGATATAGCAACTGTTCCAAGCGAGCTTTTTGCTAAATTCCAAACCAGTTTTTATACAAGCCCTGAAGATGCGGCCATTAAGGCGTTAGGTATTGAATGATATGATTAACAAACTTGGTTCAATTTCACAAGAAAGTTCCGTTTGGGATCTTCATATACATACATGCAAATGTCCAAAATCATCTGGTGATTTCAAATCGCTATCAGTTGTCGATTATGTTGATGGCCTTTTATCAGCTTTTGCTTCATGTCCAAAGCTTTCAATGATTTCTTTCACTGATCACAACCACATCAGTAATGAAGTGTATGAAGAGTTTTTGTCGCGAAAAAGTCCGATCAAGTTAATTTATGGAATTGAAGTTGATGCCTTTCTTGATGAAACATACAAGGAACACAATGATTTCAAACACATAATTTTCTATTTTGATGACTCGAAATTTGTCCCATCAATTCATATTCCAAAGATAAATATTGAACTCGCGACAAAATCGCCAGTTCTATTAAATGATTTCTTAACGTTTTTAATCTCGAAAATTAAAGTTCCGTTCCTAATAAGCCCTCATTTTATGAAACAAGAAAGCCGATCCATAGATTATGATTGGGATGAATACTTGTCAAAAGAGAATATAGATAAATATATCGATCAAATGTGCTGCTTTTGGGAGACTTCTAATAATTCAAATATACAGCATGCAATATCATTTCTTGAACAATTTGATAGAGGGAATAAAGTTAGCGTCATTTCCTTTTCTGATTCAAATTCATTTGAAAAGCTTAAAAAATATTTGAAACAACCTCCGCAGTTTTTCAACTCTTTGCCATCTTTTAATGGCATGCGAATGGTGGGTTCTGATTGTAGAAGGATTTGTTTTAAGCCAAAAGAGATCAGCCCAGAAAACCGAGCTCAATTCATTGGAAAAATAACGCAGGGCACAGATAATGTTATTTATTTCAGTGATAGATTAAACACAGTCATCGGTGGTAGAGGTTCCGGAAAATCTCTTTTAATCGATGGGTTGGCAGGCTTTTTGAACCGCGAATCACTAATCACGGTTTTAAACGATCAAAATCGAATTGACTATATCGATAATTTAAACTATCGAGTATTTGATATGAATGGAACAGATTTGAAAGGGCATGATTTTGGCTTTGAATACTTTAATCAAGGCTACGTATTAGACTTGTTTAGAAAAAACAGTGACTTAATAAGCTCGACATATTTCAAATCACAATTTGATAAACTTAGGACTTTCAACAGCGAAATTTTAAAGAGCCAAATTCTTCAGGAGATACAAACAATAAAAGAGTCTCAAGAAACCATCAACAACAACTTAGTCTCAATAATTGAAAGAATGGCTTTCATTTCAAGCGAAAAACATGATGTAAAAACATGCGGAATAAAGGTTGAAAAAAGTATTTCCTATCCTTTATATTCAGATGCTTTTGATTACCTAAATAAACAAAAAATATTGCCAAAAGAATTACTCGGTAATGCTAATGTGGAGAAAAAACAAAAAGAGTTATTGGATACTATTTATAATGAAATTTTAAAGTATAATCAGGAACTTATTTTAGAAAATTTTTACCCCATATTTTCCTCTCATTATCGTGAACTTATTTCTAAAATTAATGAAAAGAAAAAGGCCAAAAAAGATACTATACAAAGTATCAAGTCGTCTTTTGGCAATGAGTTCGTTGATTCAATTAATAGAGTCGCAAAAATAAATAAAATTTTGGGAATAAGCAACAAAAACTTTGATGATAGAGATTCTGTAGAAACACTTGGTTTTAAAGATAACTTATTTGAGTTTGTTCGATCTGTTAATGTGGAAAAAATTAAGAAATATCTCTTAAGAGTATTCAATGATTATTTCGATTCAGCGAAAGTTAAAGATGGCCTGGGCATTAATAAAAAAGAAGAAAGCTCGCTGCTTCCTTTAATTATTGCTTATTGCTTTGATGGAACTGAATATATCATGGAATCAAAGAGCATTAGCGATTTAGATAAAGAACTCGATTCGATGGCTACCTTAAAGATTGATGTCAACGAGAGTATTATTTATACAAAAGATGGAAATAAATATGATGTAAAGGAGCTATCTCCAGGAACGAAAGCTAATATTTTGATGGAATATATTGTTTTTCACGACAGCGGAATGCCTTTGCTGATAGATCAACCAGAAGACAATATTGATAATCAAACTGTATATGATGATTTGACAAAATGGTTTACCGATTTAAAGCTAAAAAGACAAGTCATCGTAGCTACTCATGATGCTAATATAGTCGTTAATGGGGATGCAGAAAATGTTATAGTTTGCGAGCAAAAAGAAGCAGATGTCTTTGATTATTGGAATGGAGCTTTGGAATTCGACGGAATAATTGATGATGTATCAAGAATTCTTGATGGTGGTAAGGATGCTATTGAAAGGAGACTACTGAAATATGGAAAATAAAATAACGATAATTCTAACTGAGGATAAGAAAATAGAAATGTCTTCTGATACTCCGGATTTTAAAGAATTGGCCAAATTTATTTGTGATAATCCAGATTACGATGTCGAAAGAATTAAAATCGAGTGCGATGATACGGAATTCGACGGAACATCATTCCGAAACGCTTTATTAGAAACAATAAAAGAGGTGAGAAAATCACTTCAAATTGATAAAAGCAGTTTTTTGAGTCAAAAAGAAGCTATTAAATAAAGCAAACTGACCCTCTCAACTTCGACCCCGAGACTGTTAAACTATTGTACTATTCGACTTGGTGAACTTGATAAATCGACTAGTGACATTCGCTAGTCAACTAATTGAAAATAGTGAACTTCAACCGTCAATAAAGTTAGATGCCAAGCCATAAATTTCTTTGAGCGCACGTTGAAACTGTCGTTGCTTTATCACTTAAAAAGTAACATTGATGATATATCCGCGATATATCCGCGTATATTTAAATTATTGAAAATTGTAGAATTTATATAGATTTGATAAAAAGCAACAGTCAACAATAGTTTAATAACTGTTAATGCGCTGTTGGGAACATATTTGAAAAGGAGGAATTTGCACATGAATAGCAACATTTCTTGGACAAAATTTGAATTATTATCACGTAATATTCAAGAAGATTTTGAAGGTTTGTCAAGATTAATTTTTAAATATAAATATTTAAGAGAGCCAAATGCTATTCTTACTAAAAAATATAATAATCCTGGCATAGAAACGGAACCATATCTTGTTGATGGAATAAGAGTAGGGTTCCAAGCAAAATATTTTATAGGTAACATTGGATACGAACAAATTTTGGATTCTGTAGAAAAAATAGTTGCAAATTATTCTGGCAAAATCGACAAAGTAATATTTTTCTGCAATAAGGACATTAATGATAAAACAAAGAATTTCAAGAGAGTGATTGAAAAATTAACAAGCATTAATGCCACATATGAGTTGTGCTGTAATGATTCAATGCTTGATTTACTTAAAACAAATGAAGACTACGGAACAATTAGATCACTCTTTTTTGGAGTTGATAATATTAGTAAAGAGTGGTTTAAAACGAATTTAATTAAATCCCTAAATGAATTATCCCCAAGATATGATAAAACAGGCGTACACATTAGTACTAAAGAAGAAATGTATATTCACTCTCTATATAGAGATTCTTTTGTTTTTGATGAACTTAAAAAAATAAAAGAGACATCAATTGAAGAATTACGAACTTTGTATAGTGTTGATAACGAAATAAAAAACGAAATATTCAAAATTATACAAAATATTCATATACCACAAAAGGAAGGATTGGAAGAAGTCTTGGAGTGGTTTACAAAATTTGAATCAGTTAGAAAAAAGCTCGATGGAAAAATTGAAGATCTGTCTAATCAAATTGGATCGATAAAAGATAGTAAAAATTCAGAAAAAAACGAATTATCAAATCTTAATTACATGAGAAACGAATGTTATAAGCTATGCTCTATTATCGATAATTTTAAAATGGATGATAATCCATATACAAAATATGTAAAAGAGAATGTTTTGATAGTTGAAGGTGAAGCAGGAACTGGTAAATCACATTTATTAGGATATGTTGCCGATGTTAATCTAAATAATCCTTCTACACAAACTATTTTGCTTCTTGGACATAAGTTTATTTTTGAAGAAACCCCAGCAGAACAAATAGTTAAAATGCTGGGAATTAATACAGATTTTACTTCATTTATGCAGGCTTTAGAAGCCAAAGGAGAACTTGATGGAACTGATTACGTCATAATGATTGATGCAATTAATGAATGTGATAAATACGATATCTGGAAATGCTATCTAAATGATTTGGTTGATGTAGTTGAAAGAAAAAAACATATTAAACTTTTGTTATCAATTAGAAGCACTTATAAAAATGAAATTTTTAATGATTATATTAAAAACAAACTAGAAAATAATGAAATACCATGCATTAAAACAAGCGGTTTTCGCCATAATTTGGATGAAGCAATTCCAGTATTTTTTGAATTTTATAGAATACCATTATCTTCATCAAATTTCTTTAATTATGAGCTTGAAAATCCTTTGTTTTTAAAAGTTTATTGTGAAACATACAATCAATTATCGTTTGAATCTAATAATTTGTATTCAATGTTTTTAGAATACATGATCGGCCACGAAAAGAACATAAAGAAAAACAACAAAATTGATGAAGACATTATTTATTCAAAAGAAATAGTAAAAAGAGTTGGAAAATATTTTTTTGAAAATAGAACATACAAAATTTCTTATTTTGATATTATAAAAATATGTAATGATTTACCTGATAGTAAAATTGTTTTAGATGGCTTTATAAGAGCTAAAATTTTTATTAAAATTCATTCTGATGATCAATTATTTCTTTATATGAATTATCAACGTTTTGCTGATTATTCTGTTGCCTTATATTTATTACAAAATTACAGCAATTATGATGAACTGAATAAGTTTTTGTCCGAAGAATTTAATATAATTAAATCTAATAAAATTAATGCCTATAATGCTTTTGGATATATTACAGCTTTGTCTGTAATACAATCGGAATATTTTGATAGTAATTTTTCTAAAATTTGTAATTTATTAGAAAATAGTATTTTTTTAAATACGTTTATAGATGAATATTTAAATGCTTTCTTATTGCGTGCTAATTGCGACATAAATAAAAATAATTATGTTACTTATATTTTGCCGGTTTTGAACAAATATAACATTGCCAAGCATTTTGAACTGTTAGTATCACTTTCTTTAAGAGATTGTGAACTGAATTCGTTATACTTATGCAATTATTTAGATAAATTAAGTTTAAATGTTAGAGATTATCTATGGACCATTTTTATCAACGATGGTTATGAACCTGGCAACATAATTTATAATTTGGTAAATTTTGCATTTAAACATAATTTATCAAAATTCAAAACAAGCGATTTGCAAAATTATATTTTGCTTTTAGGACAATTCCTTTCTTCGACAGATAGAGAATTACGAGATAAAGCTTCTAAAGCAATTACTTTAATTTTAATTTCTAAAAATGAATTAATTATTCCAACATTAGACGCTTTTCTTCATAGCAATGATCCCTATATAGTGTCTAGAATTATGGGGTGTTGTTATGGTGCTGTTATTAACATTGAAATAGAAAACTCTAATATTAGAATGTTTGAAGATATAGCAAATTACATTTTCAATAATGTCTTCAATGTCGATTTAGTATACGAAGACATTTTATTCAGAGACTACTCGTTTAATATAATTGACTCCTTACGAAGAAGAGGAATCAAACTTAATTTTGAATTTGATAAATGCAAACCACCTTATAATACTAAATCAATTATTCCTGATATATTAGAACAAACATTAATAGATTTATATAATCCAACAATTGAAAAAAGTGGCTTAAGAACAATAAAGTTTTCGATGATGCCGGAATTATCTATTGAAGGATTTGGATCTGGATATGGAGATTTTGGCAGATATACATTTGATTCTGCTTTATCGTATTTTTCTGGATTTGATAAGAAAAAAGTTTTTAAGTTTGCTTTTTTCTATTTAATGAATAATTTGAAATATAATGAAAAATTATTTTCAGAATATGATTTTTACGTTGGTTATGGCAGAGATAGACATTATTCAAAAAAAGAACGAATTGGCAAAAAATATGAATGGATAACTATGTACCATATTTTGTCGATAGTTTCTGACTTATATCCTCTTTCGAATAGATATACGGACAAGCCTAATCCAAGATATTTAGGCGCTTGGTATCCTTATGTAAGAGATTACGATCCTTCTCTTTTTCTTCAAAGTATGGAAAGAGTTTATGATTTAAAACTCGGATTCTATTGGGATGAATATGAGAATTGGAACTTTGAAAATAAAAAGCAATGGTGTGACAACAATGATATAACCAATTTTAAAAATTTTATATTTGTTAAAGACTCGAATGGAGATGAATGGATTTCGTTATATTTTTCAAAAACAGATAAAAAAGAAGTTGTATTGAACAAGGATTACGAATCTATTTGGATGTCTTCTACTGCAATGATTATAAAATCTGATGAAAAAAAGACTTTTTTAGAGAAAGTTAAACACAAAAATTTTTGGGGAAGATGGTTTGAACCTGCTGAAGTTGGCCAAGAATATACCGTTTTCTTAAAAGAATATGTTGATTCTATGGCTTTCGACGATTCTTTTGCTCGTGATGATTTTATTGAAGGTTCTGTAGCTTGTGGCAAGGAAACTGTTTTGAAGACTGTTCCAAATATTGTGGTTCAAGAAAATGGGAATATCGTAATAGATGGCGAGAAAGAAGAAATGCTTGAGGAAATTAAATATTTAACTACAGAGAAATTGTCCCCATGCTATTTAAATTATTTATGGGCAGAGGAAT
>Ga0265294_10007894_pt1 | contig 12526 bp, 7 predicted proteins | sample MunlanPumphouse3_FD_192504 | JGI IMG/M metagenome (GOLD analysis project Ga0265294, IMG submission 192504) | Groundwater microbial communities from a municipal landfill in Southern Ontario, Canada - Pumphouse #3 | ecosystem: Environmental > Aquatic > Deep subsurface > Groundwater | place... | reverse complement strand
ATCGATTCCCATACCGCGCAATTTATCTGTGTCTTCCCTAGTTTCAATCCCCTCTGCAATAATAGGTATTTCTAATCTACGGCCCAAATCAGCTACTGCCAAAAGAATCTTATACGCTCTAGAAGCATCTGTACAATAGCCCAAAAACCTCATATCAATTTTGAGCATATCTACTTTAATATCCTTAAGCATATTTAAAGAAGAATACCCACTACCAAAATCATCCATGAGGACTTGGAAACCATATTCCTGCAATTTTTTTATAGTAGTAAACATGATGTCTTTACCTTGGGCATAAACACTCTCTGTTATTTCCAACCGTAACATTTCCGGTGGCACAGCATATTCTTCTGTTAAATCTATAATGTTTTGACCAAGATTAGGATTATAAAAATTTACTCGTGAGATATTAACAGAAATTGGCACTGTAGTATTATTTTGCTGCATTTGGTTAGCAAGGAACTTACAGGCTTCACGCCACATGTAGTGATCCAATTGCTCAATCATACCATTACGTTCAAATATTGGAATAAAAAGTGTGGGTGCAACCAATCCTAACTTGGGATGAATCCAGCGTGCCAATGCTTCAGCGCCTAAAATTTTTCTTGTTTTTAAATCAAAATACGGTTGATAATAAGGTACAATTTCACCAGTTTTCAATGCACCTTCTAAATCAGCCATTAATTGGTGTTCCATAATAAGTTTTTCTCGCCAAGCATTGTCATAGTAAGCAAAAGAATTTTGATAGGACCCGCGCACAGTTTGCAAGGCAATCTTAGCTCTATCCACCATTTGTCTTACCGGCACACTAATATCATCAATAGTATATATGCCAATGTCAACAATAATTTTGAATTTATAAGAAAAGCTGTTAAACTCTTTTGCCGCTATATGCATAAACTCTACAGCATCAAAACTTTCCTTAGCAATGCATACGGCAAAACGGTCTGCATACAATCTAGCTATGGTAGCCTTCTCACCGTACATGGTTTTAAGCTTAGCTGCAACAAACTTCAATGTATTATCACCTACATCCACACCAAACAAGTCGTTTATCATCTTAAAATGTTCTATGTTAAGTACAAATAAGACATAATCTGTTCCTTTATTGGCATTGAGCATTTGCTCCGTTTCCAAAAAAAAGTATGTTCTGGTAAATAAACCAGTTAGTTCATCTTCTTGTAATTCTTTTTTTAATTTTATCTGCAACTTGTTTCGCTCTGTGATATCATACATACAAATCGTAGCCGTCTTAATATTATTATACAAAGCACTGTCTTCCACAACAAATTCTAAACATTGCTTACCTTCTGCATTTTCAAAAAATATGGGTTTATTATATTTTCCGCCATATTGGTTTTTCAAAGGACAATTTTCGCAAGGAGCATCTTTTTTTTGTAATTCCTTATAACATTTTAGCATAGGGGTATTGCTGGGAAAAATTTTCTTTCTATGATCAGTACAATACAGCAAATCACCATTGTTTTTGTTAATAACATAAACTAATGTACCTGTACTGTTTAGAAGCGTTTTATGAATTTTATAGTACTCGGACAATAAGGTCATCCGAGCCTCTTTCATAAAAAAAACACCTACTAACATAGCTAAGTTACCAATAAACTTATTTTGTTTACCACTATCATGTCTTTTTCTATCACATTGTTCAAAGCTTACAACGGCATATATTCTCCCTTTTTCGTCAAAAACCTTGTACATCATAAGCGATAATGCTCCTCGCTTGGAACACCATTCACGCAGTTCAGCACTTTTTAGTTTAGTAACATCAGCCGAAGTTAAACTGCCATCTTGCTCAAAATCCTCCTTGATTTTTTCCATGAAGGCATTTGTCATATTATGGGTTTCATGGTTTGAAACACTAACACCCCTATTATTCCATTCATAATAGGTACGCAAGTATTTCCCCTCACTTTTAAGAATAAATAAAGAAATACGGCTAATTGCCCGTGAACGTCCTACCAAATCAAAAACCATGGGAATTGATTTCTCTAACTCATGTACATCCGCCAAAATTCGAAAAACATACTCAAACATGTTCTCTCTGAAATTAGCTCCCACCTCGTTATTTTCGTTCGTTTTTTCTTTAACCGGTACATTTTCACTAGCACGCCATTGCATTTTATCGTTATAAAAACTACATTTATTCTTTCCTTGATATTTACTGTAGTATAACGCAGCATCCGCCTTAGAAAGTAAGTCCAAATAATTATCGCCATCATCAGGAAACATGGCAACGCCCATGCTACAAGAAAAATTGAAAAATTCCGTTACTTGTGAAAATACAACATTTAGCGAACTATGTAATCTGTCTACTTTTGGCTTAGCCTGGAGCTTGTCTATGCCTGCCATATATATTATAAACTCATCGCCACCATAGCGTCCTGCTACATCTCCCGGACTCATAAACTGTTTGCACCGCCTACCAATTTCGCTAAGCAGCGCATCTCCATAAATATGTCCCATAGTATCATTTACCAATTTGAAGTTATCAATATCTAAAATTATAAAGGCACCTGGAAACATCGTATTGCTTAAACTTAGATTGATCATGGTTTCAGCGTAAGCCCGATTATATAATGTAGTAACCGGATCAAGTTCTACTTTTTGTTTGAGAGCTAATGCCGCTTTTTTCTCTTCAGTTATGTCATTAATATAAAAATTACAGTAAACGTTACCATCCGCATCATCTATTAAATACGCAAAAGTTCTTCCCCACAAATCCTCGGCATCTGCAAAAGAAAATATTAAATCTATTTGTAATTCATTATTACCATTTTGATAATTTTCCAAAAGATTTTCGCGAGAAAAAGTGCGAAATGCAAGAGGAATATATTCAGTATTAACAAATTCCTTAATAAAATGTTGCAAGAATTCCGTCCATGTTGTTTCCCATTGCTGAGCTATGTCTGGAACAAAATTCATACTTATGCTAGACACCTCATCTTTAGTAACACAAAATTCCACATTACATATAGCCTTGGCAGTAATAACCTCACTATAGCGAGACGCTCGCCATTTAACAAATTCAGCCACATTCTTTATGCTTTTTTCCCTATTTGCCATCTCCATTACATTTCTTATACGTTGACGCATAATAGTAATATTTAAAGGCTTGGTGAAAATCTCTGTTGCACCCAAATCTAAAGCTTTTCCTGCTTGTTCCAAATTATCAATTCCGGTCATGGCTATTACCGGAATAAACTTCAACTTTTCATCGCTTTGCATATGTTTTAGCACGTCTTGTCCTGACAATTTAGGCAAAACAAGGTCCAAAAGTACTAAATCTATTTCTCTAAATTTCTGTGACAAAATTTGCAAGGCTTCTACTCCATCTTGCGCAAGTAAAATATTATATTCTCCAGAAAAGTTCTTGCGTAGAATATTACGATTAATAACAGTATCATCTACTAATAAAATAGTTTTTTTATTATTATTCATTTTGTACCTTTTCTTTTTGAATTATTTTAGGTCTAAAACTATCACATACCTAAAATTATATCATATTTAGTAAAATTGGACAGTATGATATAATATGCTAAGTAGTTGTTTATTTTAAATTTTGGGGGTACCACGGATAATGAAAAAGATTTTATGTTTAATTGTATTCTTCCTTTGTTTTTCTTCTGCTGGCTATGCTGAAACATTAATTCCTTATCATAATACTCAATACAAATTTTCCTTAGATATACCCAAAGAGTTTAAAAGCGCAGCTTTTGATACTCCCTTTGTTCTTGATGCGTACACTAACGAAAAAATTTTTCTGCTTTTGAAACATATAACCACACAAAAAAAGTATGGCGGTACAACCTTTGGTGAGTTATCTGACAATGAAATTGAAAGCTTTATTAAACAACAACGTTTAATATCTGCACTTAATACCGCTAAATTTAATTTTTTTGGCTATGACCGCCATATAACAAGTACCGGCTTCCCTTATATATGGGCTATGTTCATTTCCGACACTAAAATTAATGACTATCACTTTAGAACATACATGTTGCGCAACTATTTTTTACGTAATAATATTATCATTGAAATTGATTTCATAATTCCTGAAGAAGATCTGCCTGGTTCCATAGACATTATTAACAAAATGATAGCTAGCTATAAATTTGATTCCATTATTCAATAAATTAATTTCATGTATTAATATTATATTTTCACTTGAGACAAAAATTCCCTTCACAGTATTGTGAAGGGAATTTTTCTGTTTTATTCTTTTATTACTTTTTCTAAAATACTATATAAATTTTTCTTATCAATGGGCTTTCCTACATGTCCATTCATACCACAAGAAAGTGCTTTCGCCACATCTTCAGAGAAAACATTTGCTGTCATGGCAATAATAGGAATAGTCTTGGCTTCTATATGATCGGACATACGAATCAATTTTGCAGCTTCATAGCCATCAATTTCAGGCATTTGAATATCCATCAAAATAACTCCATAATAGCCAGCAGCTGCCTTACCAAACATTTCGCAGACCTCATGTCCATTAATAGCTCTATCAACTATAAGGTTAGCTTTCTGTAAAAGACGTGTAACTATATCCGCATTAATATTATTGTCTTCTGCTAACAAAACATGTCTCCCTTTAAAATCACAGGAAAATTCTTCTGTTTCGGATTCTTCTGCCATATCGCCAAAATTACTAACCAATAAATCTAAAACATTAGAATTAAACACTGGTTTATTAATAAAACTAACAACATTAAACTCTCTAGCCTTATTAATAATTTCGGAATAATCATAACCTGTTACTACAACTATTTTTATAGCAGGAACGTCTAGTTTTGCAATTCTTTTTGCAATTTCTAAACCATCCATATCAGGCATTTGCCAATCCATGAGGCAAAGATGAAAGGGATGCCCTTCTGCACTACTCTCTGCTATATATTCTAAAGCCTTTGCTCCACTAAGTGCAATGGTTGTGGCAACGCCAAATTTGTTTAACAACTTCTCAATATATTTAGCACTATTTTCTTGATCGTCTACAATAAGTGCTTTAACAAAAGAAAAATCGCGATTTTGTCCAAAACTTTTATGGTGTTCTGTATCAAATTCAAAAGGCAGATCAACCTTAAAAATCGTGCCTTTGCCTTCTTCACTTTCTACTGTAATAACACCATTAAGCATACGCACTAAATTATTGGTAATAGAAAGACCTAAGCCACTACCACCATATACGCTAGCAATTTCGCTACTTTCTTGTTCAAAGGGAGTAAAGATTTTTTTCATAAAGTCTTGACTCATGCCTTTACCGGTGTCAATTACTTCAAAATGCATAAATACTTTTTTATTTTGAATAGCCATCTGCCTGACAATACAAGTTACTTTTCCGCCAGCTGGTGTAAACTTAATCGCATTTGCCAAAAGATTAACCAAAATCTGGTTTAATCTTAGCTTATCACCAAGAACAAATTCCTCTTCAACATCATTCAAAATAATTTCAAATGTAATATTTTTAGCCTTGGCTTGTTCATAGAAAATATTGCCTATGACCGCAATTGTCTGTTTAAAATCAAACAGCGCATTATTTATTTTCATTTTTCCACTTTCAATAGCGGACATATCCAAGACGTCATTAATAATCCCTAGCAAATGTTTAGCGGCAACATCGCTTTTGCTTAAAAAATTATGCAATATTTCTTTGGATTCCTCGTCTTTTGCCAACGTTAAATAGCCTATAATGGCATTTAGAGGAGTACGTATTTCGTGTGACATCCGGGACATGAAATCCCCCTTAGCCTCAGCAGAATGTTGTGCTACAGCTAACGCATTTTGCAATTGTTCGCGTTGCTCTAACTCTTTGCTTTTTAACGCATTTATATTACGTTTCAGCAACAAACAATTGCGATGATATTGCTTATCGCTGCGTACACCTTGAAATAAATAAGCCATCCATTGATAATTTCCCTCAGCGTTTTTTTCGCGTACAATAAGTTCTTCCTGCCCACAAGTCTTCATGACTCTGTCCATAATATTTTTAATAGTCATTTCGCCAAGTCTACTGGCATCATCAGGATGGAATTTATTTTTTAAAATTTCAATATTTTCCAACACACCATTTTTTACTATTAAATCACCACCTACTAAATTATAGGATGTGACAATATTATTATCTAGATTGATTTTCTCTACTTTATCATAGGTCATGCACAAATAAGAAATCAATTCTTCTAAGACAGCTTTTTTCTCCCGTTCTAATTTCATACGTTTTAAATTGAAAACATATAAAAGTACTAATATAAAGAAAATTAAAACTGCAGCAATTATTCCCATAATAATATTAGGATTTTTATGCACATAATTTTCTATAGAAAATATTAAATCTTTATAGTTCCAGTTATTGTAGTTGATTAAACCACGCAAATAATTATATATGTAGGCGCTACTAAGCGTAATAGTATCCATGATATTATTGTAGCTTGGCAAATTAAATGTCTCTCTAACCGTTCTTGATATCTTGTCAGCAGCTAAAACAACAGGAGCAAATAAGTTTAGACATAACATAAAAATCATATAAATACCGAAGATTTTCTTTATGTGATTTTTCATACTTTCATCTCCACTATTTCATTTTTTTGCACAAATTTATTTGCTTTTTTGAATTTCCTGAGCCACATAACTTAATGCCGCCTCCAATTGGTTATTGCCTTTTTCATCTGTTGCTTCAATTAATTCATCAGGTTCAATCCCCACACCATTAATAGAACGGCCACTAGGAGTATAATATTTAGCCATCGTTAATTTCAGTGCTGTATCGCTGCCAAGATTAAATACTGTTTGCACTGAACCTTTTCCATAAGTTTTAGTCCCAAACAATTTCGCAGCCTTAGTATCTTGCAATGCTCCTGCTACTATCTCTGCTGCACTAGCAGTCCCATTATCAACTAAAACAGCCATTGGATATTTTACTGCCGTCAGTGTTGAATATTCTGTTAATGTCTTCCCATTCTTTTCTATAACAGAAACAATCGGACCCTTTGGTACTATAAGCTTTGCAACCCCCACCCCACTCCATAAAAGTCCACCGGGATTGCCACGCAAATCAAGTATTGTACCCTTCATTCCTGAGTTTTCCAATTCATGATATTTTGCTGCAAAATCTGCTGCAGTACTTTCATTGAAAGAACTTATACGAATATAACCAATATCGTTTTCTTTCATATGTCCTATTACACTTTGAATTTTAATTTCTGAGCGTACAATACGTACTATCCTTGGCGTGTTTGTGCCTGTTTGTACTAATATTTCTACCACACTGCCATCTTTACCTCGAATTTTATTTACAATACTCATCATATCCTGACCATGAATTTCTTCACCGTCAATTGCCAAAATATAATCTCCAGCCTTTATTCCACCTCGAAAAGCCGGTGTATTCTCAATGGGAGCAACAACAATAAACTTGTTATCTTTCATGCCTAAAACAATGCCAACTCCGCCAAAATGCCCCTCCGTCATTGTAGACAAGGATTCATAGTCTTTTTTATCTAAATACACAGAATGAGGATCATCCAAAGACTTAACAATTCCACGCAAAGCCCCTGTATACAGCTGATCTCTATCAACATTGCCCACAAATTTTTCTTGTACCAATTGCATGGTACGTACCAATTTGAAAATTTCAGAAGCACTGCCTATATTTGCGTTAAGCCAATAGACACTTAAACCGAAAAACACAGCCACACTGACTACACAAACAATAATTAGGCTTAAAAAACTGAATCTTTTTTTTAACATATTTCGCTCCTTTAAACCTTTTATGCAGTCATAATCTCCGCTCTTACTTTTACCATTGTTATGGCAAGTAATTCATAGGGTTAACAGGCTCACCATGAAGCCGAACTTCAAAGTGACAATGAGGCCCTGTAGAATTACCCGTACTCCCTGCATGGGCAATAATTTGCCCTTGTGCAACTTGTTGCCCTACGCTAACAAGGACTTCTGTGTTATGACCATAAAGAGTTACTAGTCCGCTACCATGATCAATCATAACAGCATTACCATATCCACTTATCCAACCCGCATAAATAATTGTACCTGCATCTGCGGCCAAAATAGGATCACCATAATCAGCTCCAATATCTACCCCGGAATGAAAAGTTTGCGTACCAAAAATCGGATGTGTCCTCCACCCAAACGGAGAGGTTATTTCACCATGAATAGGCCAAATAAACCTGCCACTACCATGCACAGAGCCCATGGTACCTTCTTGTTCCATATTTTGAATCATAGCAGAAATATTCTTGCTAGATTCCATTAGCTCATTATACTCTTGTTCCAAACGATTCTGTTCTTCCAGAGCCGTTGCATATATAGCCTCACGCTCAGCTGTTTTCGTTTCTACAAGCTGTTTTTTTGCCTCTACTTCGGCATAAACTTTATCCAGCTCTTTTTTATTTTCTTCTAATGCTTGCTGCTTATCTGCTAAATCTTGTTTTTGCTTTTCCAATTTATTTAGGAGACTAATATCACTAGATATAATGCGTTGCAGTAAATACATACGAGAAGAAAAATCAGAAAAATCTTTGGCTCCCAAAAGCACATCTAAATAATTTATTTGACCATTAATATAGATTTCTCTGAGTCGTTTGCTATATATTTTCTTGGTTTTGAGAAATTCTTTTTTATTCTTTTCAATAGTTATCTGAGTCGTTTTTATTTTCAATTCCAAATCAGCTTGTTGCTCTTCTACTACCTGCAAATCCTGCTTTGCTTCTGCCAACTCTTTTTGTGCAAACATTAATTTATCAATAGCGTTACTTACTTCTTTTTTATGATCATCGCGCTCTGCTTCTTTATTTTGCAATTGTTGCTGAACGCCTTCAAGCTTAGCTTTTTCATCTTCCAGACTATCAGCATAAGTTGGCATGGCAACAGTAAAAATCATTGCCACTAAAACTATAGCGGATATGAACTTTCTTATTACCATAATTGTCTCCTATACATCTAAGAATTTACGTAGCGGTATACAACTGCCTGCTGCCCCAATGGCTGTGCCCGTAATGATTAAAAACAAACTTAAATAGGCCAAAAAAGGCCATGCCGTAATTAAAGGGAAAAATGCTAAAGTAGCGTAAACCTTCTCTTGTAATGCCAAATAAATTTGAATTAGAACTAGAGATGCAACCATTGCTCCCGCAAAACCCAAAAACATACCTTCTAAAAGAAATGGCCAACGAATAAACCAATTAGTAGCACCTACATACTTCATAATACTAACTTCACGCCTGCGAGCAAAAACTGTAATACGAATAGTATTTGATATAATAAACAAAGTGGCCATAGCTAACAAAAACACTAACAAAAGCCCACCCATGCGTAAAAGCTTAGTTAATTTAAACATATGCTCCACTACTTCTTGTCCAAATTTAGCTGTTTCTACACCTTTCATTTCATCAATCTTGGGAACAATTTGAGCGATACGCTCTGGTTTATCTACTTGAACATCAAAAGAATAAGGAAATGGATTTTCTTCTCCCAATGCATCTAATAAACGATTTTGATCTCCCAAACGCTGCTTGAATTTAGCCATTGCTTGGGTCTTAGTTATGCTTGTAACTTTTGTAACACCTGGCATAGTTTTCAGGCTTTTTTCCGCCGCAGTCAATGTGTTTTGGCTAGCACTGTCTTCCATATATACAGATATCTGCACTTGGCTTTCTAAATATTTAGCCAAATTATTCGCATTCATAACCATAAGTAAAAACATACCTAATACCAATAAAGATACTGCCACTGTTGACACAGAAGCGAAGCTCATGAGTTGATTACGCTTTATAGATTTAAAAGTTTCCTTGACAAAATATTCTTTAGTGCTCAGGCTCATAACCGTACACTCCCTTTGCGTCATCCCTCACGATGTAACCGTCTTCAATAGCAATTACTCTTTTTTCCATGCTATCTACAATGTTTTTGTCATGTGTAGCCATAACAATTGTTGTTCCACTATCATTTATTTGCGTAAAAATCTTCATAATATCTCTGCTGGTTTCCGGATCAAGGTTTCCCGTGGGTTCGTCGGCGATTACTAAAAGTGGATCATTAACAATTGCTCTAGCAATAGCAACTCTTTGTTGCTCTCCTCCCGATAGTTCACCCGGGTAATCTCCTGCACGACTACGCAATCCTACTAAATCAAGTACAGCAGCTACTCTACGTTTAATTTGCCTATAGGGAGTTTCAATAACCTGCATGGCAAAAGCAATATTATCGTAAACTGTACGTTCATTTAATAACCTGTAATCTTGAAAGATAATACCTAGTTGACGGCGCAAAAAAGGTATCTCTTCAGGTTTTAAGCCAATAACATCCACGCCATCAACAAATAATTTTCCTGTAGTTGGAATTACTTCTCGAAAAAGCATTTTAACAAAAGTTGACTTACCTGCACCACTAGGTCCGACGACAAAAACAAATTCTCCCGGCTTAATATGAATATCAACACTGCGCAAAGCGACAGCCCCACTAGGATATGTTTTACTAATACCCTTCATAAGCAGCAATGTCAACACCTCCTTGATTATTTAGCATTAGGCAACAAACTAACTGCCCTCTTTATATTGCGGCCAGCTTCTTTACGAAGCAAGTTTATCTTTTCGTTCTTTTTATGCTGATTTTGTTGCAGCAGCTGCTTGGCCTCTGTAACAATATCTTTGGACATGACCTTATCAATGGTAGCTATAACCTTACCATCCATACCAGCTACAAAACGATCAATTTTGGGATCGTAGGAAATAGCCAGGAAAGGAATATTCTCTAACGCTGCAAAAACCAAAGCATGTAAACGCATACCTATTACTAAACTTAGGTTGCTTACTATTGCTAAATATTCTTCCGTGGTAAAGCCCTGTTCTAAAATAAATACATTTTCACGGCTTCCCATTGCGGCTATGACCTTTTCTGCAACTTGTGTATCTGCTGGAAATTGTAAGGGCATAAAAACTATTTGGGCATTATAAGTAGTGCGTAAATATTCTGCAGCCACAGCGAATTCTTTAACATAGCGTTCTTCGCCTTGCCAATGTCTTAGAGCAACACCAATGAGCGGTCTTTTATCTATGCCCTTGGCTTGTAAAATAACCTCTCCTTTTTCCTTATTGGCTTCAGGTAAAGAAAAAACTGCATCCGCCGTAACTATTATTCTGTCTTTATGCACTCCCATATTTTTTAACTCTTCAAAAGAACCATCATCTCGTACAGTCATAAGATTAGCACTATTACAAACCCACTTGGTTAAAATTCTTGCCAATGAGGATTTAATAGGTCCAATTCCTTGAGCAAAAAGCATAACTTTTTTGCCAAAAATCTTTCCCATTAAAATAACACTTAGGTAATAAAATAAACTTCTACTGCTGGTAACATCCTGTAAAAGGCTGCCACCACCGGAAATAAGCAAGTCTGTATGCCTCAAGGCTTTTAAAAAACCTAAAGCGTCAAAGCGATGAAGAGACTTTACATTGTGCTTTGCTGCCGTCATTGTGGGATTTCCAGATAATACAGTGATTTCTACACTTGGAACTTCCAAGCGAAGCCCCGTAATAATTGCCGTTAGCATAGCTTCATCTCCAGCATTAGCAAAACCATAATAGCCGGATAGTAAAATCTTACTCATCACTTTCCATCCTCCTTTGCAATTTCTGCCAATAAGGATAGAGCAAAGAAAAAAATACAACAGCAATAATACCTAAAAGAATACCTAAAGCTAAACCGTCAAAAGCACGAACATATGACATTATGACAGGCGTTCTCATATGAGCAAAAGTTTGTACTAAAGAAGCCTGCCCAATAGTGGCTAGTAATGCAAAGGCTAGATAAAATAGATTAGGCAATTTTTTATAAACAGCATATGCTGCTAAATAAAAAGCAGGATGACCAATCATAAACTCTTTTTCTCGTGGACGCGCATACATAGCTCTTTCTAAAAATAAACGCATCTTCATTTCAATGGCAGGCACAGGTACTCCCTCAGTATGACCACTGCGTCCAATAAATACCCATGCAATGAAACCTAAAGTTCCTAAACCCAAGAGTAATTTTAGGGTAAGCGGTTTGGTTAAAATCTTTCTGATACGTTTAAAAATACCTTGCTCTACTAAATCGCCTTGCCACAATGAATGTGATTTGAAAAATAAAACACCCATTAACACTACCGGCAATAAAAAGGTTAATTTAACCCCACGGTAAATATCTATTTCTAGTAAAAAACGAATATCACTCAAAATAGCCGCTAAAATAGCTCCTCCAATTAAGGAACAAAAAACCGCTGCAATTAATTGTGCTGTCGCTATTCTTATTATACCAACTAAAGATTTTGCTTCATCTCTATGTTTTTCCCACCTCTGCATAACTAAGTTCATAGAAAGAACAGGAAGCATAGTAGCTGCTCCCAAAGCTATTATTAGTCTCATTATAGTATAGTAACCTTGAACAAATAGCACGGAACTACATAAAATTCCGCCCATAAGCAATAAAAAATACTGGTTTTTGTCAGATAAATTAA
>Ga0265294_10007892_pt1 | contig 12527 bp, 13 predicted proteins | sample MunlanPumphouse3_FD_192504 | JGI IMG/M metagenome (GOLD analysis project Ga0265294, IMG submission 192504) | Groundwater microbial communities from a municipal landfill in Southern Ontario, Canada - Pumphouse #3 | ecosystem: Environmental > Aquatic > Deep subsurface > Groundwater | place... | reverse complement strand
ATTTACGGTATTCCCGGCCAAACCTTGCCATCCTGGCAGTACACCCTGGAAGGAGTTTTGAGCCTGGAACCGGAGCACCTTTCCCTTTACGGCCTGAGCCTGGAGAGTGGCACTGCAATGATGGAAAAGATTGAAGCTGGTGAGTTGCCCACTATTGATCCGGATGTCAGCGCCGAACAATACGAACTGGCTGAAAAGATACTGGCGGCGAAAGGTTACCGGCATTATGAGATTTCAAACTGGGCAAAGCCAGGTTTTGAATGCCGGCACAATATGGTTTACTGGAAAAACGAAGAATATATTGGGGTGGGTGCTGGAGCCTGCTCACATATTGGAGGGCATCGTTTTTTGAATACCTCTTCTCTGGAAAAATACATCGATGCGTTTACGGGTAATGGGGCAGCCGTCGAAAGTGATGAAACCATCAGCCCGGAGATGGCTGCGGCTGAAGCAGCGATACTTGCCTTGAGGCTGGAAGAAGGAGTAGAGATAAGCAGCTACAATAATGATTACAAAACAGACATTCTGTCTGTTAACAGCAAGGAGATAAAGGAGCTTGAATCCTACGGACTTATTGAAAATAATGGAGTTAACATAAAGTTAACTCCAAGAGGGAGATTGCTGGGTAATGAGGTGTTTTGGAGGTTTCTCCCAGCGTCTTCAGCTCAGAACGACACAAACCAGGTAGCAATGGAGAGAGAATGAACCAGAACTTGATTAGAAACTTTTGCATAATCGCTCATATCGATCATGGTAAATCGACTTTGGCTGACCGGCTGATCGATATAGCCGGTACCATGAAGAGAAGCAAAGTGACCGAGCAGGTTATGGATAGCATGGAGCTTGAACGCGAAAGGGGAATCACGATCAAAGCCAAGGCGGTCAGGCTGGATTATAAAAACCGTGCTGGAGAGCACTTCAGGCTTAACCTTATCGATACGCCAGGCCATGTTGATTTTTCTTACGAAGTTTCGCGTACACTGGTTGCCTGTGAAGGCGCCGTGCTGGTTATCGATGCCACTCAGGGAATCCAGGCGCAAACCCTGGCCAACATCTATATAGCCATGGAACACAACCTGGTGGTGATCCCTGTCATCAACAAGATAGATCTTCCCGGAAGTGAGCCCGAAAGGGTCATGGAAGAGATAAAAAGCGTACTGGGCTACAACCTCAGCGAAACCTTTTTTATCAGTGCAAAAACAGGACAGGGAGTTGGCGAACTCGTCGAGGCGATTGTCGATCGGATCCCTCCTCCGGGTGGCGATTTGAATCTCCCTACCAGGGCTCTTATTTTTGACTCCCATTACGATGATTACAAGGGAGTCATCGCTTACGTTCGGGTGGTTGACGGAAGGCTGGAAAAAGGCAGCAAGGTGAGGTTGATGGGAGAGGGCACCCAGATGGAAGTGCTGGAGCTGGGATATTTCGCTCCTGACCCCACTCCGGCTGAATCACTGCAAGCTGGTGAGGTCGGCTACATAGCAACCGGTTTAAAGAGTGTAGCTGAATGCAGGGTTGGAGATACGGTAACTGTTGTCTCGGGCGGTGCAACTGAACCGCTTATCGGGTACGACCTGCCCAAACCGATGGTTTATGCTGGCATTTACCCTACCCAGGCCGATGATTACGCTGACCTCAGGGAGGCGATAGAAAAACTGAACTTAAACGATGCTTCACTGACTTTCGAGCCGGAAGCAAGCCCAATTCTGGGGCAGGGTTTTCGCTGTGGATTTCTGGGGTTGCTACACCTTGATATTGTTGTAGAGAGGCTGGAGAGGGAATTTGGGCTTTCGCTGGTTGTAACTATCCCGGGGGTAAAGTTCATGGTAACCAAAACCAGCGGCGAAATAAGCGATGTTACCAGCCCGGTGGATTTTCCTGATCCCTCCGAAATTGCAAAAATCGAAGAACCGTGGGTCAGGATTTCGGTGGTGACCCCTTCCAACTTTATTGGCGCACTGATGGAAGTCATGCAGGAATTTGAAGGGGTGTACAAGCATACCGAGTATCTTGGGCAGTTTACCGCTTTGGGCGAAACTGGCCAGCGGGTTCAGCTTGAATACGAAATGCCATTGCGCAGCATGCTGACAACTTTTTATGACTATTTAAAAAGCCGCAGTCGGGGGTATGCTTCCCTTGACCATGAGCTGCTGGGTTACCGGGAGGCTAAGCTGGTGAAGCTGGACGTACTGGTTAATGATGTGAAAGTGGATGCTTTCAGCCGCATTATACCTCCGGAAAAAGCTCATGATATCGGCAAAGCGGTGGTAAGCAAATTGAAGGATTCAATCCCTCGCCAGCTTTTCAAAGTGCCTTTGCAGGCGGCTATAGGTGGCCGGATCGTTGCCAGGGAAGATATTTCTGCCCGTCGTAAGGATGTGCTTTCCAAATGCTATGGTGGCGACATAACCCGCAAGAGGAAGCTTCTGGAAAAGCAAAAAGAAGGCAAAAAGAAGATGAAGATGATCGGCAAGGTGGAAGTACCCAAAGAAGCCTTCCTGAGCATTATGAAGCTGGGGTAACTAACACAGGGCAGTCACTGTTACTATCTCATCTGACAGGAAGATTACTTTTCTGATCTCATAACAGCATAAACGGAATTCCTGCTGTTGCCAGTTTATCCAGATGCTAGGAATCAGAGGTTGTTAACCTGGTTCCGCATTCCGGGCAGTATTTCATGCCTTTATTTGTTTTTGTTCCGCAGTTTGTACAATAACCTTCTGTTTCAATATGAGCATGAGTAGAGCCTCTAACTGGCAAAGCCTGGTCTTTTTTACTGCTCTTGGTCAACGCCAAAACCAGTGCAACTACCCAGCCAATAAAAGTCCATCCCAACAGAGAGTTCAGCAGGAATACTGTAAGTTTGTTATCGGTGTTTCGGGCAAGTGAAATTATAGTGGGTACAAAATATAAGGGAAATAGAATTATAGCTACTTCTATCGGGCCGGGAGGATTAATTGCCAATGGTAACGATTGTATTAATTCAATTGCATATGAAGCCAGCATAATCGAACCCCTTCTACTTATTTACCTGTACTGCTTCGCTCAATTGTACAACTTGATTTCCTGTTGTCAATGATTTTTACTATTTTTTACAGCCAGCCAGCACTGTTGGTTGGGCAGGGCAGACAATGCGGTTTCATATGGTTATAACCTTAATACATGGGTGGGGCGGGTTAAAGGATAACTGGAATTCAGGAAAAGCAGGTATTGAACAAGGCCTGAGGTTGAGTTACTATCAATATATCAATCTGAGTAAAAAGGTATTGCAGAGTTGCAAGCAGGTCTAGCTAAGTTGCAGGAGTAAACAGTGAATCGGGAGAGGTGCAAAAATGGATAATTTCTTTGTAATACCTATTTTATACACTGTCTTTATTGGAGGCGTATTCGTTTTTGGTTACTGGGCTTATGCAAAAGGAGTATCAGTAAAATGGTATGAATTGCTTTCGGTTGTTACAGGCTCGCTGTTGGGCTTGATGACATGTGTATACGTATTAAATTACTTATCTGCCGTCTGGCTGATCCTGCTCATGCCCGCTCTAGCTTTAATTTTATTTGGTTGGTGGTGTGTTACAGGCCGCTATAAAACAAGCAATCGTACATAGTGTATTCAAGCATATCAATCATGGAAATAAAAACGATTTGCGCGCTGTAATCCCCGCCTTTTGCCAGCCTAACGGATGCTTACTTCAAAAGTTTTCTCATCCCGGACAGACGACCCAAGGATAGTATGTGAATATAAAAACTCGACCTGGGTTGTGCCGCTGTCAATCGCTTTGAAAATAAAGTACTGGTTGCCCCTGTCGTCCATAAAATCTATCCCGAACCAAACATAGCTGCTTTCTATTAATTCCAGGCAGCTGTTGTCATGTGTGACCGTCCAAACCAGCCCCAATCTGGGGTTTCTGGGTAGTGCTATAGCAAACACCTCGCCGGTTTCAGTTTCAACCTTTTCACTCATCTGATAATAGGTTGGAATATCCAGCCAGGAAATAACAGGGGTTTCTGCAACTGTAGTTACCGTTATGGTTTTGGTTTGAACTGGACTATTGCAGCCGCTGGCGAACGCAGATGCTGTAAAAGTGAGTAGAAGAACAGCCAAAAGAAGTCTTCCTGATTTATTTTTTTGTAAATTATTTTGTGTTGGCATGGCTGATTCCAGGGTATATGCTTTTGCCCCTGAGTATGAGGATTATTCCCGATGCTGCCAGGGCTATAAATGTCAGGAACAGGAACACCACCAAAACTCCGGGTTCATTGAACAGGGGTAATGTAGTCAAATCACTCATCAGGATTGATGCCAGGAGGTAAATACCACTAATCATAAAAATCAATCCCCCGGCAACAACATGCAGCCTCCTGGCAACTTCAAGCGTAATGGCAATAAACCCTATACTGCCCAGAAAAGTAATGATAGCGTAAAGTAAAATACCCAGAAGACTATGAGAGGCTTCGATGCTTTGGGCAATATTGATGATTACGGCAAATATAACGGCCGACGTTAACAGGGCATAAAATACAAGCTGAGCGGTTATGGTGAGCGATATTCTTTTTGATAGCTGTATTTTCTTTTGGAAAAATTGCACCCATTGAACGATTGCCCATATCACAAATATCGGCAAGCCGATCGCCATTAAAACCAGGGCTATCCAGCCTAAAACTTCGCTGTATTCCATCTGCTCTTCCCAATGCCCATTGTACCCCGATATTATCCGGTGTCAATAGTGGTTCAGCAAGAGATAATAAGTTCATTTTGATTGCCGGCAAGTGAACTGCCCGGTATAATTTAACACTGTCTTCGATTAATAATGGAGTGTTTTTATGTGGATAGCTAACCTGGCTTCGGGTGCTTTGCTGTTGTTCCTGGGGTTTATAACTCGAGTTTTTAAGTTGAGCATGCTTGTTGCAGGATATAACACTGCCTCTGAAGAAGAAAAAAAGAAAATCGATGAAAAAAAGATGACCCGGTATGTGGGTAATCTGCTGATGATAGCGGCCGGAATTTTACTTGTGTTCGGTCTGGTTTCTTTGTGGTTCGAATTTGCAGACTATTTGTTTTGGATTTCGTGGGGATTGTTTTTGGCAGTCATAATTGGTGGACTGGTATATTTAAACACCGGCAAACGGCTGGAAAAAGAATAATGAGTCCATTTTCAGTCTTAACAGACGGCGTAAATTAACAGAGTGTCTGGCAATAGAACACTGTTTGATCTCAGTGAACCTGGCACAGCAACGCACTTGCTGTGCCGCTTTTTATTTTTTAAGCAGGGAAGTATTCAGGCTATTTAATTCCTACCAGCGTCAAATCAAAAGTGAGATCTTTCCCGGCCAGAGGATGGTTGCCATCTACGGTAATAGTGTTTTCTTCCACTTTGGTGATGGTGACTATGGCTCCGGTTCCATCAGGGCGGCTTGCGCTTAATTGCTGGCCGATACTCGGCTCCAGACCCTCGGGCAGTTGAGACCTGTCAATAGTTGCGATAGCATTATCGTTGCGTTCTCCATAAGCTTCGGCACAGGGGATGGTGATGGTTTTATTCTCTCCAACCTTCATGCCGACTATTGCTGAGTCAAAGCCCGGGATCACTGAACCTTCACCAATAGTGAACTCAAGCGGCTCGCGGTTGATGGATGAATCAAAAACCTGTCCATCGCTGAACATGCCCGTGTAGTGTACTTTTACAGTTTCTCCGTTCTGTGCAGTGACCATTTCTTCTCCTTAATCATATAATGCCCTGGCTTTAAGCCTTTATGACGGGCGGATATTTTTAAATGCTTCTCTTGATTCCTCGATAATCTTGATGGCGGCGTCCTGGTCCTGCCATCCGTAAATACCGGTTTTCTTGGCCTCAAGTTCTTTGTAAACAGTAAAAAAGTGCTCAATCTCCTTAAGCATGTGCGGTGGAACATCTTCCAGTTTTTTGATGTGGTTCCACATGGGGTCATTCACCGGAACGCAGAGGATCTTTTCGTCCGGGCCTTTTTCATCCCTCATGCTAAAAAGGCCAACCGGATAGGCGTCAATCACGCATCCCGGGAAAGTAGGCTCCCACACCATTACCAGTGCATCCAGGGCATCTCCATCACCGGCCAAGGTATCCAGGATAAACCCATAATCACTGGGGTAGTGTACTGCTGAAAAAAGCATACGATTTAATTTTATGGCTTTGGTCTCGGGGTCGTATTCATATTTGTTCCGACTCCCTTTGGGGATTTCGATCATTACGGTTACCAGCATTGAGTTTATACTTCCTTTTTTGTTTATAATACAGGTCTGTTATATAAGCCTGGCACTCGTGCGACAGGGAAATAAACTGTGAAATAAATATAAGTTACGTTATGAACCTTTGAAGAGGTAGTTGCCGTTGGTCGGCCTCTTTTTCAGCGAATATATGCTGACATTATATTACTTGTGAACCCATCACACAAATCCGGGCAGTACCAACCTCAGGCGGCAAGTCCTGGAAACAGCCTGGCGGTAATGGGTTGTCAAAACAAGATATGTTTCCTAAAATATATTAAGCAGTAAACGGGAGGTTATATTATGGCTGAAGAACTTGGGCGGATCACCAAACCTGATGCAGAACAGTTTAAAAACGGCAGGCGTCTGTTTCTGGTGCCCCTGATTTTTACACCGCCTTCTCCCCCCAAAGAGTTGCAGGAAATCGTAGAGCACTATTGGCAGGAGGCATTAAGCCAGATACACGGTCTTGAGTCACGCATCGGTCGCGTAAAGCGGTTTTACCATGAGATGATAGCCCTGGACGGAGAAAGCGGTCTTTCAATGCTGGCTTCACTCAATTCAGGCAGTTATAACCTGGCCAGGAAAATGATTGAACAGGGTGGCGAATTCACATCCATTGAAGATAGTGATCTTCTGAATGAATTCATGGATTGGGGGCGCTGCCTGTCTACCGGGCTATACAGTCACAAGGTTCTTACTACCGTTCTGCAATCTTATCAGAATACGCAGGAACAGAGAAATAAAGAAATGGCAACCAGGCTGGATAAAAGCCTGGGCAGTGATGAAATTGGTTTACTTGTTGTAACCGAGAACCACCGTATTCAGTTTCCTGCCGATATCGAAGTATTTTTCGTAGCTCCGCCGTCACTTGATGAGTATAAACGCTGGCTCAGGCGCCAGGAGGAACCGCCTAAACAGGAAAAGCCGCAAAAGGAAGAATCCAAAGAACGGGAGCCGGCTGAAGCTGAAAAGAAAGAAAAACCAGAACCGAAAGCCGGGGAATCTGAGGGCGAAAAGCCGCAACCCCCCAGGAAAGCCCGCAAGAAAAAATCCTCTTAAACTCAGTAGTCTTAAAGATGTGTGTTAATCGGTTGCCTTCCCGAAGGAGGCCTTTATAACCTGCGCCACTTTTGAGTTGGGCGCCCCATTAACCGTGTAATCCTGGAGTCGGGCATTAGCCCGACGAAGAATCTTATACGGATAGCGCTCGTTGTAACATGGGCTGTTTTCGTATGGGCGAGCTCTAATCTTAAAAGACCCTTCGCTGGCGCTCGAGGGTGACACGTGTTTTTGAAGGCTTTTCATTTAATGATCTTCCCCGCAATAGTGCCCGCCGTAACATGGGCTGTTTTCGTATGGGCGAGCTCTAATCTTATAAGATTCTTCGTTTACACTCAGAATGACACCCCTATTGTGTCTTTTTGGAGGAGAGCAGCCCATTGTCTACGCCACTTTTGAGTTGGGCGCCCCATTACCCGTGTCATCCTTGAGTCGGGCGCCAGCCCGACGAAGGATCTTCCACGGATAGTACTCCTGGTAACATACGCACTGTTTCCGCATTTAAGCGTTACGCGTTTTACCAGATACTAATGAATGAGAGGCGTGTTTTTACCTCAGGAGTGCAAAAAGGGAACTCACCCGGAGGTTATTACTTCCGCAATAAGATCGGGTAGTCCAAGCAGGGAAGAGATGCGATAACCTTCCTGCAGATTGTCATCAAAAAGATCATCACGGTCTACCAGCACGCCGGTCATACCTGCCTTTTCAGCACCAACAACGTCTATCTGGTATTGGTCGCCCACGTAAAGCGCCTGCTTTAGGTCAACACCAGTTTCTTCACAGGCCAGCTGAAAGATTTCGGGAGCGGGTTTATACAAGCCGGTTTGATGGGAGGTTAGAATGATATCAAGAAACGGAGAGAATCCCATTTCCTCGCACATTGGATTGATATCCCGGTCTATATTGGAAATGATCCCCAGTTTGTAATTATTGTGGTTTAGTTTTTCAAGGACTGGCAATACATCGTTAAAAGGTGCCATTTTGTATTTTACCTGGCCTAATTCTCTCAGCACATCGTTGACAAGCTCAGGATCAGGCTCAACTCCGGCCTGGCGCAATATCCTCTCTTGATATTCGTACCAGAATACTTTTTGCTCTTCTGACGGGCGGTTTTTTATAAGAGATTTGGAATTTTCGCTATAAAAATACTCGTCTCCGGCTTTTATGGCGGGCGAAATCGCTTTTTTTGTTATACTTATACCGTGTTTCTTTAACAAGTTGATCTGAGTCTCCTCTCGCGGTGGGTCGTAGGTGATGAGGGTGTTAAACAGATCAAAAAAAATACCTTTTATCAAAACGCAATACCTCCATAACCGGTTTCGTGGTTGGGGTAATCGCACCGGTCGTGGCTGATTGTATATTAAAAAAGGCAGTATGTAAAGCTGAAAACAGAATAAAAAACTTGAGTCAGGAGGGAATGCTGCTGGCAGTTGCCTGGGCAAGCCTCGAAATATACGGGGGTGTTTAAATTGACTATATCAACTGCCTGCCTTATCATCTTATCATTATGAGTACAGATATGTTGTCACTGTTTACACTGAGTTCTTCAGTCAGCCCTGATGGGCATCTTGTTATCGGGGGGTGTGATGCTGTTTCGCTGGCCTCACTATATGGCACTCCTCTTTATGTGTTTGATGAGGGGCACATTCGGGAAAAGTGCCGCGAGTTTAAAAAAGAATTTGGCAAATACTATCAAAATACCAATGTTGCCTATGCTTCTAAAGCTTGCCTTAACCGGTCGATAGCTAAAATCATGGACCAGGAGGGAATGGAACTGGATGTGGTCAGTGGAGGAGAACTGGCGATAGCTTTATCGGCTGGTTTTCCGGCCGAACGCATTTACTTTCATGGCAACAACAAATCAGAAGCAGAAATCATGTTTGCTCTTGAGAGCGGAATCGGTCACATCGTGGCTGATAATATAACCGAACTTGAAATGCTGGACAGGCTTTCCTGCCGGGCTGATTACCGTCCGGATGTTTTTATCAGGATAACACCCGGAGTGGATGCGCATACTCATCACCATATCACAACCGGGCATTCCGGGAGCAAGTTTGGTGTCTATCTGGAAGAAGCTCCTGAGGCAATACGAATAGCTCAGAAACTGGAAGGAGTGAATCTGGTTGGTTTGCATTGCCACCTTGGTTCCCAGCTCCACGAAACCAGCCCGTATACTGACGCGCTCGAGATATTGCTGAAATTCAGTAAAAAAATGCACGACGAAGAAGGTTTTATTCTAAGAGAAATAAGCCTGGGTGGTGGGTTCGGCGTTAATTATACCCTTGAAGATAGCGCGTTACCGGTAGAAAATTACGCAACTGCCATTTCCGGTTTGATGATTTTGCTATGCGAACGGTTGAATCTGCCGCATCCGAAGCTGATAATTGAGCCAGGACGGGCTATAGTGGGGCCTGCCGGTGTAGCCCTGTACCGGGCGGGTATGATAAAACAGGCCAAAAGATATGAAAAGTTTGTGGCTATCGATGGGGGTATGGCAGACAATATTCGCCCCGCTCTTTATGATGCAAGATATGCAGTGGCAACTGCCGGTAAAATGCTTGATGAACCAGACCAAAAGGTAACCATTGCCGGCAAGTTCTGTGAATCTGGTGATATACTCTCAAGAGATGTTTGGCTGCCCTCTGTAGAAACCGGAGACATCTTGGCCGTACCGGTGGCCGGCGCATACTGCCTTCCCATGGCCAGTAACTACAATGGAGCTCTAAAGCCGGCTGTAGTAATGGTTGGTGGAGGTAAAAGCCGTCTTGTGCGCCGTCGGGAAACCTATTCAGACCTGACCAGCCTTGATATTGAGGATGGAGCCTAGCCCTGTGTGGAAAGTCTTTGGGCAGGATAGCCTGCGGGACCATCTTGCCAGCACTCATAAAAAAGGAAGCCTCCACCACGCCTATTTGTTTACCGGTCCTGAAAAAACCGGGAAAAAATTGATGGCGATGGATCTGGCAAAAGCTCTTAATTGTGAATCGCAGGACGCTCCTTGCGATTGTTGCGATTCATGCAGACGGATTGACGCCTTTCTGCATACAGATGTCTGGTTGGTTGATCTGTCCGGTCAGCCAGACGGAGCAGCTAGCCGGAAAGAAATAAGCACTGGGGAAATACAGGAAATCCAGCATTCTGCCAGTCTTCCTCCCTTTGAGGGCAGGACGAGGGTTTTTATTATTGATGGAGCAGAAAATCTTTCTTCTTTTGCAGCCAATCGTTTGCTAAAAACTCTGGAAGAGCCGCCTCCACGGGTTGTGTTTATTTTATTGGCTGAGTCTAGCGACAACGTGTTAACCACAATCGTTTCCAGGTGCCAGCACATGGTATTTAAAAATGTTAACCACAGCCATCTGGCGCTGTATATTTCCCAACAGTTTAAAGTGGACGATGCAAAAGCGAAGCTGGTTGCTCAATTGAGTGGAGGGCACCCTGGATGGGCTATAACTGCAGTGAAAAATCAAAAAATCCTGACGGATTTCATAGAAAAAAGAGATCGCTTGCTCGGTCTTTATCAGGCAAACCGGGAAGAAAAATTTTCCTACGCTGAAGATACATCTGCCCGGTTTGGATCCGATCGGCAGTCAGTGATAGAAGAACTGAAGATCTGGCAAACCCTGACAAGGGATATATTGTATGCGCAGTTTGGGTTAGAAGAAAACATCATAAACTGTGATGTATTTGAGCCTCTCAGGGAGCTGGCAGGATTGTACAGTACCCAAGATATCCGTAATATTCTTTTCACAATCGGCAGAGCAATTGACCAGTTGGGGCATAATGTAACCCCAAGGCTGGTGATGGAAACGATGATGCTTGCCCTGGAATGTCCAGAGGCAGTCGCGGTAAAATTATAATAATCCTGGAGTAAAAATATGCCTTTAGTTGTAGGAGTACGTTTTCGGCCGGTCGGTAAAATTTATCATTTCGATCCGGCTGATATCGATCTTAAAGATGGTGACCGGGTGGTCGTAGAGACTGCCAGGGGGCAGGAATTGGGGAGAGTTGTTGGCGGCCCCCGTGAAATAGCAGAAGAAGAAGTCCCGGATGGGTTAAAACCAGTTGTACGACTGGCTGATGAATCCGATATCAGGCAATGCCAGGAAATGGAAACCAGGGAATCGGAGGCGATGGACGAATGCGAAAAGCTGGTAAGGCAGCTGAACCTCCCTATGAAGCTGCTACGCGCTGAATTCAGCCTTGATGGTAGCCTGGTGACCATATTTTTTGGAGCCGAGAGCAGGGTGGACTTCAGGGAGCTTGTCCGTGAGCTGAGCCGCAAATTGAGAGCCCGTGTAGAGTTGAGGCAGGTTGGCCCGAGGGATGAGACTCGTCTGCTGGGTGGATTTGGGCGCTGTGGGCGGTCGTTATGCTGTTCCACTTTTTTATCCGATTTTTCTCCTGTATCCATCAAGATGGCCAAGGAGCAGGATCTTCCTCTAAATCCGATGAAGATATCGGGTTTATGCGGAAGGCTTTTATGCTGCCTTGGATACGAGTTTGAGCAATACCGGGAAATGAAAAAGGAAATGCCCAGGGAAGGCGAGAAAGTTATGCTGCCTGGCGGAGAAGCAACGGTTATCTCAAGCCGTCCGCTGGAAAGCATAGTTGTTGTAGAATTCGAAGGGGGAGTTCGCAACGAGTTCAATATATCTGACATAACCAGAAACCAGGAAGGTCCGACAAAGCGCGGTTAGCATGGTTGTTTAATCTGTGACTTGCCTAGTTGTGGCTGGGTATATATTTTTGCCAGGCTGGGATGCCGGTTGTAAAGCGGTGAGGAAGATAAAAGCCGGCATAAACGCTGGGCTGGCATGGTTTGCGATTCAGTTTCATATTGGCTTCTTCAGGGGTGCGCCCGGCTTTGCGATGATTGCATTTGGGGCAGGCGCTGGTGACGTTTTCCCAGGTATGCTCTCCTCCCCGGTGACGGGGGATGATGTGATCTATGGTTAATACCATGCTTTGTTTACCGCAATACTGGCAGGTGTAGTTATCACGGCGAAAAACGCCTACCCGGGTAAGCTTGTTGTTGTGGCGGGGAGGGCGAACCATGTAATCCAGGCGTATCACAGTTGGCAGCGGGAAGTCCGTTGATATGGCATGGATAAAACCCATGCCATTCTCTATCATTTCAGCCTTTCCTTCGTGTATAAGTACTATGGCGCGCCTTACCTGGCAGATGCTTAACGGTTGGAAAGAGCTATTAAGCACCAGTACCGGT
>Ga0265294_10007889_pt1 | contig 12527 bp, 11 predicted proteins | sample MunlanPumphouse3_FD_192504 | JGI IMG/M metagenome (GOLD analysis project Ga0265294, IMG submission 192504) | Groundwater microbial communities from a municipal landfill in Southern Ontario, Canada - Pumphouse #3 | ecosystem: Environmental > Aquatic > Deep subsurface > Groundwater | place... | reverse complement strand
ACCTGAGTGGAGTTCATTAAAGATGCTGTAGAACTTCTTCTCATCATCATGGGGTATGCCCCGCCCACTATCGGTTACGTTAATAAACCCATTATCATTAGAAATGATGACTTGAATTTCTTTGCCATGCCCCGCATTAAACTCATCTACTGAATTATCTACAGCTTCTTTAAGTAAATGGTATATACCTGGCATTTCCAGAAATGATATATACATGGTTGGTCTAGTACGCACATTCTCAGGAAAATGTAGTGTTTTAATACTACTTGAAGTATATTTCTCAGTATTTTTACTCATGGAAACTCTCTTCTAAGACTGTAGGATGCAGATTTGGATGTTCCTCTTGTTCTAAGTTAAGTGCTGTAAATGCCACTACCGCCAATATAATAATTGACAATAACAGGGAAAACAGCGTTAGCTTCACTTCTTGGAGATCTTTTTTATTCATCTTATACCTCGTTGATAATAGACGGCATCTTGCCTTTTAATTGGAATCGGAAGTTTTCGTTTTCATTCTTAAAAACAATAAAATCTTTCATATTTTTCTCCTCTGTTTTTTATAATAGTTCCCTATTATATCTTTGTTTTTTTCTTTTTTTCTTTAAAATTATATACATATTTTGAAAAACCATTCAATTTATACACTCTCGATATCTCTAGGTAATGTAGAACATTTCAATCATCCTACCATCGTCATAATGAATTTAATCAGTAGTATAATATGTAATTAAAAGAAAAATTATAAAACGTAACATTTATATTAAGAATGATAATCAAATATTGGATGTTAACTATGAAAATTATTGAAAATTCTCCTGTAAATGGAAAGCTGACAGATATACAGAGTCTTTTAGAGGAAAAGCAATCTCTTGAAGAATTAAGAAAAACACACCCTACCGGAGTTATGGTGGATGGGTACTGGAATGCTTTGGAATGGATAGACGGGTTTCCCTTTAGACTAAGGGTAGACGCTCTTATTTTAGACAGCCAATCCAGGATATTTATACTTAAGACTAGAAAAACTGAGAAGTGGTTGAACCCTTTAAAATTTTATAGGGTGCCAGGCGGTAGTCTCGAAAGGGATAAAGACCTTAGACAGGTTGCTGAAATGGAAGCAATGGAAGAGGCTAGCATTAAAATTCCTTACCATGACTGGATAGAGACAGGGATTTCTTATATAGTTCCCTTGAACTACAAAAATGATAAGCTTCTCAATAAAATCTTTAAAGAAACCGGAGTTCCTATAATGGGTGGTAAAACTCATATTGTGGTAGGTAGATACTACGGCATACGAGACACCTCTAAAGAAGAGAAGGCTGATAATGAACTTTCTAAATATGGGGAATTTTGTAGTATAGAATCAGTATCACATATATTACTGAAGGAACATAAGGTAGCTTTAAATAATTACCTAGGAACTAATTTTCCCTTAGAAGAAGGGTATGCTCCTCAAGACGATGATAGTATTGACCTACTGGATAAGCTAAAGGATATCACTGAGGATATAAATTCTATTCTTGACGATGAGGATAGACAGGTGGGCGGTCCTGATACTGATAAAGAAAGTTTTAAAGACCCTGCAGAAAATGGGCTATCTGCTAAAGATGGTCTAAGTATGAACTTTATAGTAGATGAACAAGTTACTAAATCTAGTCCATATACGGAACAAATTGAGAACTTCTTCTTGAGCGAATACGCCTACAATATTAGTAGCTTTTGGGGAGATGTGGGAGAGAAACACTTTTTAGGAAGATATAAAGGTGGGTCTATTGTAAAATTTTCAGTGGAACAGTTTAGAGATGGAATGTTGTATGAGATAGAACATACCACTAGCATACCCCTTAGAATAAAAATTGTCTTAGATCACTTAACTGAACATCCTGAATACTACACCTATATGAGGAAACACGGAATATTTCCACTAAACGAAACAGATACAACTGACAACAATCAAGACATTTCTCCTAGGGAAAACGCTGTAAAGAAAAACACATTATTAAACTCTAGGTATAGAGATATAGACATTGAAGTAGGGAAGGAGATTCTGGATAATTACATTATGAAGAGATTTTCTCCCGATCATATAAGTTCTATCTATGAGATTCCCATAAATACTACTGACAATTCAGGGGTAACTTCATACTTCGATGCTTGGGGTACTGCTTATAATTTCTTACTTAATGAAGAAGCAGGTAGGCAGTTGGAGATAGGCATTAATATTGAAAAAGAACACTACCCAACTTTTACAAAATGCTTTAAGATAGCTTTGGATCATCTCTTAGTGGACGAAGTGTATTATGATAAACTTACAAAAGCTGAAGCAGACTTTGAAGAAAAAACTACACCTGAACAGGAAGATACTCCTACTGGGATTTCTGAAAGTTCCTCTGGGGGTATCATGGATATAATGGGATTTAAACCTACACTTAAGATTGTAAATTTCAAAAAAGTATTTACTGAAATTATACAGCCTAGAATGGAAAAAGGAAATCTTTATATCTATTTTACGAACTCTAATACTCTCTTAGCCAAAAGCATTACAGCTGTTACGAAGGAACCCTACAACCATGCAGGCATAGCCTTCGATAAAAAGCTTGAGACGATGTTAAGTTTTGACATTAAAGCTGGGGGATTAGTATATCAACATCCACTTCTTTCTTTCAATAGTCGTACTGTATTCGAACTCTTTAGGGTAAAGATAACTAGGAAGGATACTGAAAAAGTTCTAACTTTTATAGATAAATTATCTAAATCTAATAAATATAATCTTAGCTCACTATTAGGAAGTTATATATTAGGAATGGATAGCAAATATATAGATAAAAAAGGAATGTATAGGTTCACATGTGCCACATTCACCTTCTTTATCCTAGATATGATAGGTATAGAATTTAACAATAAAGAAAAGATAGTATTGAGTAAGGTTACCCCCTACGACAACTTCAAACTAATGAATAAAAGGGAAGCTAAATTTATCAGTAGCGGAAACCTGTTTGAGTACTACTACAAATGCTTCAATATAGAGAATAACAACACCAATATATGGAAGTATGGAATTAGGATAGTCGATAACAGTTTAAGAGATATGTCTGATAAGGGCAATAGTGTTATAGATAATATCACAAAGAAACAAAATTATGTGGGCATCCTAAATGGCAAGATCTTAGTTGAACCATTAGCGGAATCTTATGAAGAAAATACGAGTCTTAATCTGGAGGACATGAGTAACCATAAGAGTGTTTCAGCTGTGATAATCAAAGATAATAAAGTCTTAATTCTATATCATAACAAGCATGATGGTTGGACCTTCCCAATGGGGAAAGTTAAAAATGGACAAGCTCTCTTAGATTGCCTACATGATGAGATGAGGGAGGAATTATCTATAGATATCACTCATGCCACTCCATTAGGTACTTTCAATCACACTTATGTAAATGATGGGATAGTAACTAATATAGAACATACTATTTATATTGTAGACTCTTATCTAGGAACCCCTATTAATAAAGAAAAGAATAAACATTCAAAAATGCAATATATAGAAATTGATGCCTTGGCGACCCTACCTAACAAACTAGACCCTATTAAAGATTTCATTAGTTTTAATAATATGAGAAGTTTGGAGGAAGAACCTCTAAAGGCTAAGGACAGGGCTAAACTACCAAGTTCGTCTTTCGGTTATATCGACGAAAAAGGTAAAGGGCATTACCCCCTACATGATGCTTCTCATACAAGAGCTGCGATTTCTATGTTCCAACATTGTCCAGATAGGTACAAGGATATCCTCAAGGCTAATATAAAAAAGGCTGCCAAGAAGTATAAAGTGGAAGTAAAGAATGTCGAAATTCTAAAAGAAACTATGATAACTAATGTATCTGACATACAAGGTAATAAGTTTTCTGCATATTCAGCTAAGATGCCCGCTTATTATATATTAGGCAAGCTAGACGTTTTCAGTCTTCCTGTTATTCGAAAGATAGTGGAAACTAACGAGCTTGTCAGTGATGATAACGATAAAATCACTGAAGTGGGTGCGGTATTTTATATATACCCCTCAGAACGAATGGATAGTGTAGTTAAAATATCAAGTAAGATAAGAGAACTGATTAACAGTAATATTACTCTCTCAGAAGGCCTAGATAGTTCGTTGTTTAGACTGTCGGTGTCTTACGAAGAAAATGATGAACAGGTTCTATTTAACTTGAATATAGACAGCCCTGCCTTATTTGAACTATATAAACTATTGTCGGAAGGTATTAGAGCTGCTACAGAGTATGTTATTAAAAACTCTATAAAACTTACCTTCAAAAAGAAAACCCCACTACCTATTTACCCCTTGAAATTACTCAATCAGACCTACTTGGTGAAAGACTATTTTAGTCTAGATATTTTACCCTATGAGGTCTAAAAGCTGTTGTCTGAAGGGTGTCTTACGATGCCCTTCAGATATAAAATTAAAATATAACGGATGTAAAAATGGATATAATATCTAATTTCAAAATGGAAGAAATAGAAATAATTAAACTAAATAAGAAAACAGCATTACGCAATCCTGTATTGATAATTTACCTTTGTGATAGTGAGGAAGACCAGTTAGAACTGTGGAAACAGTGGAATGAGTTATATGACAGCGAAAAAATGATAGCTGATCAGAATGCTATAGAACTATATGGATTCGATAATGAAAAAGCTAACGCTATATGTATAAATTACCTTGACTTTCTTAAACGAAATGCAACTTATCCAAATAAGAAAAATGAAACCACGTTAATTGTCGATCAGGGTGTAAAGTCTGTTATAATCTCGGACAATGAAGAAAAACTGTTGGAAAGGCAGTCTCATTATTCGGGTATAGTAATAATTCATAGAAAGAAAGATTTAAAAGAACAGATGTTACTCTGGAATAGGTACAGGATACTTAACCCGGAATTTAAGAAACTTTCTAATCAAATGAGTTTGAAAATCTGTGGTATTACTAATGAAGATCACCATAAAGCATTAATGAGCTATTGGAAGACTGGTAGTACTGAAGGGGATAAAGAAGACCTAGTAGGAGAAGGACAAGATTATCAAACTTTCTTACTAAAAGGTAATATCGAAGTCCCTACCGCTCATAAAGGATCTATCGAAAGCGTAATATTTAAAAATAACAAAAGTATAGTAGTAATTAATAACCTATTAGATGAGAACGGAAACTCACAGGTATTTTATAGAGTCTCTAACAATCCTACCGTGACTTGGAATGATCTTTATAACTTCGATAGTATGAAGGAATTGTCTAATACAGTATACTCTATATTATTAAGTGAAGAAAATATAGAAATGCGGCTAAATAGAATAGAAGCTGATTACTTTATAAATGGTTCAGTTGTAATGTTTAAGTTAGGGAATAGATTAGTTATATCTGGTGATAGAGCGGGAATAAATGACACCTATAATAAGTTTTCAGAATTTATGACCCCTAAGGAATACCTTCCTGTAGATGAAGCAAAGCTCAACGAAATCAATCTAGATGAAACCTTTAATATAGATAGTATACTCAATACTCCTCTTAAGATTTTCCTAGAGGACTGTATACAAGGTGGTGAAACTTATGGCCTCTAACATGACAGAAAGTAAAAAGAATAAGATAATTAACTATATCTTCAAATTCATGAATATATTGGATAAGAGTGGGATAAATGGTAAATACTATAAAAAGTTTTTATCCAGTATGTCACTTGCTGAGTTCGATAGGTACATGAAAAATTTTCTAACGAATCCTAAAAAGAACTTCTATATAGAATGCATGCCTTATAAGAACGAGTTTAGGCTGAACGATGCTAAAGAAGCCTTAGATTTCCTAGGAGTACCTGCTGAAGAGTACGTGTATTTCAGACATGATGGTAATATCGACAGACCTGTGAGAAGTGCAGAGAAAGTCATGGTGGGATACTTACTAATCAAAAAAACCCAACAAATACTTTCAAAGAAGAACAGTTACTCCCTCTCTATTGAGGAAAGGAATCAGAAAACTGGGCAAGTAACAGGGGCAAGTAAAGTGGCTAGAGTCACCGATATAGAAACTTACGGTCTCTCCATTTACGAAGCAGACAGTGTTCTAGAAGAACTATTAGGGCCTAGATCGGATAATATGAGTGGTAAAGAAAAGATGTATCAAGATATTTCAAACTATGGGTACACTTCTCTACAGAATATTATGAAAAATATTGATACCTCTCAAACTATAAATACAATAGATGTATATTTTCTTGGTAGCGGAATCAAAACAGATTTGTTGTCTCCTACTAACCATTTAAGACGAACATTAAACAATAAAAATTAATAAAATTATATAGGAAAAGAAAAGATGAAAAATTTTTTTGATAGTATTTTCACCGTAGTATTTGGGTTCTTCGTGAATCTCTGGCTGATGGTCAAAAATTTCCCTAAAGGGTTTCTTAGAATGTTTAAAGAAAATGTCACTAATGCAAGAGAACATCTGCTAGGTGGTATTATAATTGGGTTCATTGGAGCTATCTTCCTGGGTATTGTAAACATGCCTAGATCTTGGGTGTGGTGTGTCTTTTTTATAATGAATTTCTTTTATATAATGATTATAAGAGAGTTTTATCAGGCTTACAAATCAGGTAAACCTCTCAAAGCATACTTTACAGAACAAAAAAGAATTGATACTATCTTTGATGTAGTGATTTCTACATTTGGTTTTATCCTGTTCTTCCTACCTCTGTTTATGAGTATACTAAGATAAAAAAAATAAGTACTAAATACCTTGATGGTATTTAGTACTTTTTATTGTTATTTCTTATGTTTCCATAGATACGGAAGCATAAAAGTATAGGCTACTGCCAGAAACAGCAGTCCGATGAATGAAAAGATCATAACATACATAAGTCACCTCAATTTTATATATTAATTACATAAATAATATTATCTTAAAAATCTTCTTCATACTCATCAGTCTTGTCGAAAGTAGTATTATTCTGTTTTGCTTCAGCATCAGCCCGTTTTTCTTCTTCACTCTTTGTAAAGCTCTTAGCCTTTTTAAGAAGAGCTACCTTACCCTTACAGATATTTATAAATACTTTTTTGGATTTATACTGGGCTGTAAAGGTTCTTAAATCACCAATAGAACCTCTCTGTCTAGCATCTTTCATTCTAATTTCTAAATTATGAAGATGCCCTTCATATTTGGTAATAGTTAGTTCAAGGTGTTTTATTAAGGCTAATCTCTTATGTTCGACGATCTCTTTGCGTTTTTCTTTCTTATACCTTTTCTCAGTCTTGTTAGTTTTCTCATTAAGTAGCATAATTATTCTCACTTCTTTTTTAGTAGTTATCATTAATTAACTTGTTTAGTACCGTTGTTTTAGTAGTGAATCCTTGAGGTATTTGATTTTTTACTTAAAAAATCTCTGAACGATTTATTATAAAATTCATTTTCTAGATGAAAAAAATAACGAGGAAGTAAATTATGAACAAATTTCTTGATGACTTAATGCAGTCGAACGAGTTCGGAGAAGTTTCTACTCCACCTGTATTTAAAACAGGAATCGATCTTTTAGATTACCGTAATGGAAGAATCACTTACGATTCTAAAGGTAACAAACAAATCACTGTAGGTTTTAATTTAGGGAAGATCATAGGAATCATAGGTAAGCCGGGCTCCGCTAAAACTACCCTAGCGATACAGATTATCACAAATATGATGAAACAAATGGGTGATAATAAAGATATATCCGCTTTTCATTACGATTTTGAGAGATCCACTAGCGATGAACGTGTCTTACAACTCTCTAAAGAGACTCCGGATTTCCTTAATCAATATATAAAGTTTAATAGTAAGATCTATCAGGAATCTGTACACTCTTTACTGATGAAGATTAGGGAACTGAAACTTGGAAAACCTTCAGGGCCTAAGACAAAAAATCCAGGGGTTTATGATCTTAGCCATGCTGAAAAATACTTAGTAGAAGATCCTTTTAACTCCGGAAGTAATATAATGTTACCGAGTTTTCTATTATTAGATTCTATTTCTGTAATGATGCCTAGAGATATTATATTGGATGAAGAACAGGGAACTAATATGTTAGCCGCAGCAGTTGCCAAAGCTAATGCTAACTTCTTTAGAAAGATTATAGGCGATCTTGGCGATACTATGACTACTCTATTCTATGTTAACCACCTTACCAAGAAAATATCCATAAACCCCATGCAACCAGTCTCAGCTAATATTAATTTTTTAGATCCAGATGAAAATATGCCTGGTGGCAGAGTGATCGAATATCTTACAGATCTCCTGATTAAACTGAAAACTGGTAAGAAGATTAAAGCTAGCGAAGAGTTTGGTATAGATGGATTTCTTGTAGAAGCTAAATTTGCCAAGTCTCGTTCTAATAAGGCGGGCGTAGCTTGTGCCTTAGTCTTTAACCCGGAGACTGGTTATTCTAACACCCTATCTAACTACCTGGTATTAAAAAACAGCGGGTTAGTTAAGGGTGGTGGTAGAGGATTCTATCTTGAGAATTATCCCGAAAGGAAGTTTGCTCAAAAAGAAATTGAAACCTTGTACCTTGAAGATAAGAAGTTCAAAAAATGCTTCGATCAATTACTATTCCCTGTTCTGGAAACATATATTCCTCAAAGTAAGCTTGTGAACGATCCTTATGAAGACAGTAGTACAAAGGAAGTTTTTTCTGGTAGACCGGAAAAAGAAATCAAGAAACTTCCTAAGATTGTTGTTGAAATGGAAACTGATGAGGGTAGTATAGAAGTCGAGTGTTACTATGATGAAAAAATTGATGAGTATTACGATGCGGAAACTTTTGAAGTCCTCGAATAGAAAATCTAGAAAGAACAAGGTGTTAAGTTTGCTTAACACCTTAATCTTTTTTCGAAGCTATATTATTTCATTGAAGGAAGTTATTATGGAAAAGATATCTAAAAAAAGAACAAGAATTCTTCCAGAAGTAGTATTTATATTACTAGACCGTAGGATCTATGGAGGTGTTATCTTTAATCAGGGATTTTCTATGTCCTCAGTTTCTGAAGCTATTCTTAAAAGATTACAGGATTTGAAAAGTAGTGAAGATATAGGAGTTTCTTTTCTTAGGAATCCTCCTATAAGTTTTACGGAACAAGTAATGGGTGGAACAACTATATTTATCTTTGAAATAAAATTTAAAGAAGGCAATTGTGTCGTTAGAATTCCTTATGAAGAATCTCAACAGACCGTAGTGGAAACACCTGTAATTAAAGTATGTCTGGATAATAGTGACGTTTTAGTATTTGCACTGAAAGAAAGATTTAAATTTGAAATGAGGTAGGTAGTTCATATGATTTCAGTAACCTTAAGTTTTGCCGTATGCTGAAGTTTCTTTTTGCAGTATATAGTAATGAAGGCAACTTCTTAAAGTATCGTACTGTACATGCTACAGCAATAAAAGAGTTGAGAGAAGCAGCCAATGCCCCTAAACTATCTTTCGTAACTGCTTTTCATAGAGGAGTTGTTCCTTTCGAAGATACAGAAGGATATTCTTTGATATTTCCGTTATTACCATTATTAGACAAGAACGTGCTCCTGTTACCGAGATCAGTTTTAATAGACGGTGCAGATATACAGCATGTTGATGAAAACTTCTTCATTTACGCAGCCGAAATGTCTGCCTGTGATTGGTCGAAAGTGGAAAAATTAGTACCTGTTAATATAGAAGAACTATGTCATCTATATTTTGTTATTGCCCCCAAGAATCTAGGTAAAATAGAAATGTCCGATAACGGGCTAGCCACTGAAGGCAGAGCTAAAATTTGTAGTCAATTAGATGATCTACAGGATAGATATATTGCTAATCGATACTTCCACCCATTTAAGAAAGATGTCGAAAAACAGCAAAGGTCTTCTAACACAGGGGGGACCTCCGAAGATCTCTATAATATAATATTTAAACATCTTAGTAGATATGGAAAATTGTAATGAATAAGAAAAAGAAGAAAGCTCCTCATGATTTTCTTTCAGAGGAACTATTAGTCCCAGGAGTGAACATGTGTGATACTATGCGTATCAATATGTTTGATAACCATCTATTGCAGAGTGTAGTATTGAAAGAAACTGATAGTCCTAAAGTATTCACTAACTTCGAAAATCAAGTAGGCTCTATAAGTTCAGCTATTAAAGTCGCTAAAAGTGATTTACGTATAGTAGCTAAGTTTAGTATAAACAAATTCAAAACCGTCTACATACTAGCAGATGATGATAAGAAGACTTTAGATGTTTTTATAAGTAAAGAAGCTTTCTGGTTAACTGAACACTATGGATGGAAGAATATTAATTATATTGATGAATTTGAAGTAGGTGAGGTATTCCCTAAGGGAGAGCCCTTATCAGCCAATACTTCCTATGATGAAGAACAAAACTTCGGTTATGGTAGAAACCTAAATGCAGTATTCTTACCCTATAAAAATCTAACCTATGAGGATGCAATCATAGTTAGTGAAAATGCTGCTAAGAAGCTGAGTAGCTACAATATTCATCAGATAGATGTAACTGTTAATACTAACGACATTCTCTTGAACTTGTATGGAACCGGTAAATACTATAAATCTTTCCCGGAAGTAGGGGAGGAGGTCAATAAAAAGGTTCTATGCGCAAGACGTAGAATTTCTTATAATTCTGCTTTAGCTGAACTTAAGAATAGCGCTCTAGCTAAACTAAACCCTCATACAGATACAGCATTTTATGTAAATGGTAAGATTGTAGATATCGAGATATTTTCTAATCAACCCATAGAAGAGCTAAAAAAACATAAGTTCTTTAGGCAAGAATATCAGATAGTTAAACAACAATTAGAATATGCTAGTGATTTTATAAAAGTTGTGGACAAGATAGAAACTTCTAAAAAGTATCAAGAATATACTCTATTAGATGATCTAAACTATGAGTATAAGAAGTGCATGCTAGCGGTGGATGACGAAAAGAAATGGGTGAACGAAAATAAAGAATTCAACTACCTAGTGTACCGTTTTACCATTATGGAAGAAAGTCCTTTAAAAGTCGGTAATAAGATCACTAACCGTTACGGTGGTAAAGGGGTGATATCAAAAATCTTACCTGATGAAGAAATGCCAGTAAATCAGTACGGTGAGAGAGCTGATATTATTCTCAATATACTTGGTGTGATCAACCGAACTAATATAGGACAATTAATAGAACTAGAAATAAATTTCATTTCCAGAGAAATCGAAAGATACATTGAAAAACATATAGACAATAGAGAGAAGATTGAAAAAGTGTTATTTGCGTATCTAAAGATAGCTAACTCTGAACAATATAAGTTTATAAAAGAAAAGTATGACAATATGCAAGAACCTTATAAGGTTGACTTCTGGAAAGAAATAGTGGAAGATGGGATATATATCCACCATCCCCCATTTTACAATAATATTAATATTGACAAGCTTAGTAAGATCTACAAGATTTTCGATAAAATAATAAAACCTTACAAATTCAAAGGCATAAAACAGCGGATCATAATGGGAAAGATGTACTACATGAGGTTAACTTTTAGCCTCCTTTGATAGTAATATCAAAGACAAACTCCTCTAATTGCTGGAAACTCTCTATAAGAGACAATCAGCAGCCAAGGGTCTATAAAATGTATAGATCAAGGTTCAACGACTAGTCGTAAGACGTACACCCAAGTGGGTGGAAACGGGGAGCCCCTATATATTCTAATATAGGGTGAAGATATAGTCTAGTCTGTATGGTGACATACAGCAGTTCATAAGCGAACGGTATAGAATTAACGACTCTATGCGAATAATACGTAAAACATGATAGCTTCGGAAAATTTTCTGCTAGATCTGCTAGATACCTTAACCTTAAGAAAGTACCTGCTAAATCCAGGTCATTCAAGGACTCAGAAACCTTATTTTCAAGCACCCCATTAAGACTGGGTGAAATGGAAGTAAGTAACTTAATGGCTCTTGACAATGTAGAAGAACTAGTCGACTTTCTAAAACTTTATTCTAGTAATGATGAAGGTAGACATAGTATGATTGTGCAATTATTATTAGCCACAAATCCTTTCTTTATAAAGGAACTAAAAGCCCCTAGTAAAGATTCTAAAGATAACATTAGAAAGATCTTAGATGAATATTTACTATGTCTGGGAATAGAATTGGATAAATAACAATATAAACAAAGTATACTATAACGCAGCTATAAATATATTAAACTTAGCGTAGACAGCTCTCGGTAAGCTCAACCGAGTACATACGTAATAGTAAATATTATATATTTATTATGACGACGTATAAAATTTCATATAAATCCATATGAAACTTGAGCACTAAACGAATCTATTTATAGAAGAGTTTAGCAACGTTGAGTGAAGCAACAACCAATAGATCTTGTTGCATTTGTTAGAACTTACTAATAGAATGGTAAGTTTTAGGCAAGATATATCAGCGATTCAAGATGTTACCGAAAGAAACTACTAACACAGTTGAGGAAGAATTTCCTGAAAAGC
>Ga0265294_10007888_pt1 | contig 12529 bp, 15 predicted proteins | sample MunlanPumphouse3_FD_192504 | JGI IMG/M metagenome (GOLD analysis project Ga0265294, IMG submission 192504) | Groundwater microbial communities from a municipal landfill in Southern Ontario, Canada - Pumphouse #3 | ecosystem: Environmental > Aquatic > Deep subsurface > Groundwater | place... | reverse complement strand
CTAGTATTTTTGAGAACTCTTGAAAATCAACGTTTTTGATATTTCCACTTGCATAACTGGGAATGTACTTTAAACTCACTGATGGTTTTACCTCAACACCTAAAACATCGATACTAGAAAATAAACGGATATCTTGAGAAGAACTTCCAACTAATATTTCATATGTTGCTTTTTCAACTTCCCATTTTAATGTATCTGGATTATAAAACTCAAAAGCTTTTTCATCTAATTTAACAATGACATCTTTTGTTTCTCCAACTTTTAATTCAATTTTAATAAAACCTTTTAATTCTTTTTCAGGTCGGTATACCATTGAATCTTTTGCTTTTACATATACCTGAGCTATTTCTTTTCCATCAAACTTCCCAATATTACTTATCTCAAACTTGATTTTGTTTTCTAATACTCGAAGATTAGAATACTCAAATTTTGTGTAAGATAATCCATAACCGAATGAATATCTCACTTTTACTTTAGCAGTATCGTAATACCGGTAACCTACAAATAAACCTTCTCTATATTCAGCTGTAATTTCTTTTCCAGGAAAATAATTAAAGTTAGGTGTATCCTCATATTTATACGGGATTGTCTCTGATAATTTACCGCTAGGATTTACTTTTCCAGTTATTATATTTAAGGTAGCTCTAGCACCAGCTTGACCACTTAAATATGTATGAACAATTGCATCTGAATTATCAGCAAAATCCATTTCGATTGCACTACCACAAGACAAAATAACAACAATCTTTTTATTTAAACTATTTAACTTATTAAAAAGGTTAACTTGATTAGTTGGGATTTTCATATTTAATCGATCCAAACCTTCAACTTCACTATATTCATCTAAACCTATGTATAGCAGAACCACATCAGCTTTTTCAGCCAGTTTTATAGCTTTTCTGACTAGCCTATTACTTTTTTTACCATAACGATGATATCCTTGTTCAAACCCAATATAGTTTATGTCAAATTCATCAATAACAGAAATTGTATCATCCAAAACAGTTGGATTAACTATAGAAGAACCAGCTCCTTGGTATCTAGGCTTTTGAGCGAAATCACCAATAATTGCTACTTTGTCTTTATTGTTTAAAGGTAGTATGTTCTTCTCGTTTTTAAGCAATATGATTGATTCTTCAGCTGCTCTTTGTGCCATTTGATGATGATCTTTTACATTTAGTTTAATGTCACTGCTAGAAATAACCTTATCAGTATCAAAAACCAATGTCAACAAGCGATCTAAATTTTCATTCAAAACATCTTCGGAGATTTTTCCATTCTTAATTGCTTCAATTATTTCATAGTTAGTTTCGCCATTAGTAGTAGGCATCTCTAAGGAGTTTCCAGCAACTAAACCCTTAACTCTATCATTTGACCCACCCCAGTCACTAACAACCACTCCATCATATTTCCATTCATCTCTGAGAATCTCTTTCATCAAATGCATATTTTCGTTGGTATGAGAACCATTGACCATATTATATGATGACATAAGTGTTTTTAAATTACCTTCTTTTATACCAATTTCAAAAGGTTTTAAATAGATTTCTCTTAGTGTACGCTCATCGATAATTGAGTCAATTACCATTCTTCTATATTCTTGATTATTAGCCGCAAAGTGTTTTAAACAAGCAGAAATTCCGTTTGATTGAATTCCTTTTATATAAGCCGCTGACATCTTTCCTGCTAAAAACGGATCCTCACTGAAGTATTCAAAGTTTCGTCCGCATAAAGGATTTCTCTTTATATTAGTACCAGGACCTAGTAAGACATTGACTTTTAAAGCGACTGCTTCATTACCCATTTTTTCAGCCATCTTTTCTGCTAAATATACATTCCAACTATTAGCTACAGTAGCTGCGGTCGGAAAACAAGTTGCTGGAATTCCGACATTTAAGCCGAGGTGATCTGCGGCTTTAGCTTGTTTTCTTAAACCATGAGGCCCATCAGCTAAAAAGATGCTCGGAATGTTATGTTTTTTATAACTAGTAGTTGTCCAAAAATCTCTTCCGGACATTAGTGATGCTTTTTCTTCAAGAGTCATGTTTTTTATAATGTCTGAATTTTTCATTTTATACCTGCCTTTTAAAAAAAATATTACTTTTAAAATAATATATAAGATATTTATTCATTATATTTTATCATAAAAAATTGATTGCATTTCATGCTTAAGTATAATTTCTAGAGAATATTTTTATTTATTTAATAATATAATAATATTCATCTATAATAATATGAAAAATCGAGTGAAAAAAAGAAAAGTTGTAACTACAACTTTTCTTGTTCGTCATATTCATCATAATTGAAGTGTATTGGTTCAATATTAGGTAGTAATTTATCAATTTTATCAATAAATAATATACCCATTAAATGATCATATTCATGTTGGAATACTATTGCAGGATATCCTGAAAGTCTTAATATAATTTCCTTAGTTTCTCCAGTTTTTAGATTGACTAAATAAACTCGTGCTTTTATCTTTCTATGTCTTTTTACTAATCCAGTTGTTTCTTGAGGTACGGATAAGCAACCCTCTCCACCGGGTAAATAAGTTAAAACCTCAGAATAAGATATTATCTTAGGATTAACAACAGTGTATTGATGTAGAATATCAAAGTTTTCATCTAATGTTTTCATGCAGAACATTTTAAGAGACTTGTTAATTTGCGGAGCTGCCAAACCGACTGAAGGTCTAAAACCATATTTTTCAGCCAATAAATCATCTTGTGAATTTTCGATATACTCCATCATTGATCTTAATATATTTAATGTTTCAGTTGATAATGGAAGTTCAACATCAGAGGCTTTTAACCTAAGGGTCGGATGACCATCTACAATTATATCTTTATTTAATAACATATTCATCACCAAAGTAATTATAACACCACTTAATAAAAAAATAAAGGGATTTAGTCGGAACACTTTGGCAATTTCGATGATTTATGATATAATAAAATAGCAATTTATAAAAGACAGGAGATTTACAGATGGTTAAGAGAAAAGGAATTATTGTATATTTTCGAAACAAAAAAATAGTTAATAAGCTTAAAGAGTTTGGAATGAATGTCACTTATATCAATAATGGTTCTAAATATTTAACTGGTTACATCAATGAGGATAGTTTTGAACAATTATATAGCAGTTTGAAAAACCACCGTTTAGTTAAAAAAATAGAAGCATCTAAACAAGAAATGGAAGCACTAAATTTTTCAATTTAAAAACATTATAGCCTGTCAATAAAAAATACTTGACAGGCTATATTTTTTTTGTTATAATTTATCACGGAATTCAATTTAGGAGGTTTTACATTATGGTAAAATTAAGATTACAAAGATTCGGTACAACTAAAAGACCTTTTTATCGCGTAGTAGCAGCTGATGCAAGAAAGACAAGAGATGGTAGATATTTGGAAATTGTTGGAGTTTACGAACCAACTAAAAAACCTGCCGTTGTTGAAATCAATCATGAATTAGCAATTAAATGGTTATTAGCTGGTGCTCAACCTACAGAAACAGTTAAGAGTTTGTTTAAAAAAGCTGGGGTAATGAACGAGTTTTTATCTGAAAAGAACAAGAATTAGTAGGTATTATAATGGCTGTTAATTTTGAAAAACTAGTATTTGACTTGGTTACGCCATTGGTCATACATCCAGAAGATTTATTGGTCAAGAAGTTTTCTGAAGATGAAAATTCTATTACAATCCAAGTTCTAGTTAACCAAGAAGATTTAGGCAGAGTAATTGGTAAAGGCGGGAAAATAGCTAATGCAATTAGAACTATTTCTTACGCTGCTGCGTCTAAACAAGGTAAAAAAATAAAAATTGATATTGACTCATTTGAATAAAATGGAAAAAAATATAATTGCTGTCAGTGCTTGTTTGCTTGGAGTCAATTGTAAATACAATGGAAAGAACAACCTTAATCTCAAAGTTGTTGAATACATTAAAGGCAAAGAAGTAATTCTTATTTGTCCAGAAGAATTAGGTGGACTTTCAACTCCAAGGATACCAAGTGAAATCCAAAAGAATGGATTAGTTATAAACAAAGAAGGTATAGATGTAACCAAACAATTTAATCAAGGAGCATTAGAAGCTCTGAAAATCATGCATGATGCTAATGCAAATTGCGTGATTCTTAAAGATGGTTCGCCTTCATGTGGGTATAACTTTATTTATGATGGTAGTTTTAGTAGCACACGTATCGCAGGAAAAGGTATCAGTGCAAGATACTTTACAGAAAATGGAATTAAAATAATAGATTTAGAGACTTAAAAAATCAACTAAATAGTTGATTTTTTTTCAAGAAAAGAGAAAAAATGAAAATAAAAAATGAAATTCAACAAGCAATAACTGAAATGGGGTTTGTTAATTTAACACCTATCCAAGAACAGACAATACCTCTATTATTAATGGGAAAAGATGTGATAGGTAATTCACATACAGGTACAGGTAAAACTGCTGCCTTTGGGATTCCTTTGTTAGAAATGATTGATTTTACAAGCACTGAAATTCAAGCAGTTATAATCACTCCTACTAGAGAATTATCAGTTCAAATTAAAACTGAACTGTCTAATATTTCTAAGTATATAGATAATGCAAGAATTGTTAATGTTTATGGTGGGGAAATAATAACAAGACAGTTTTCTGAATTAAGAAAAAAACCACAGATTATTATTGGTACACCAGGAAGAATAATTGATCATTTAAGACGTAAAACAATGAATTTTTCTAATGTTAAATATTTAGTACTAGATGAAGCTGATGAAATGTTAAAAATGGGTTTCGTTGATGAAATTGAAACTATATTCGAATATACTCCTCAAACACGACAAACTTTGATGTTTTCAGCAACAATGCCAAAAAGAATAGTTGATTTGGCGAAAAAATACTTAGTTAATCCTGAAGTTGTTACTTCTGTTGGTAGCGAACTGACTAACCAAGATATTTCTCAATATTACTACATGGTGAAGAAAGAAAACAAAACTGAAGCTATTTATCGGTTATTAAATATTTATCGTCCTACTTTAGCATTAATTTTTTGTAATACGAAAGTTCAAGTCGATAAAGTGACAGAAGAATTGATTGACAGAAAAATTAATTGCGATAAAATTCATGGTGATTTACCACAAACTACAAGATTAGATGTTTTAAATAAATTTCATAATGGAGTGATTGAAGTTTTAGTAGCTACTGATGTCGCTGCTAGAGGCTTAGATATAAAACATGTTGAAGCAGTTTTTAATTATGACGTTCCAGAAAAAGCTGATTACTATATTCATAGAATTGGTAGAACTGGTAGAATTGGAAATGTTGGCTATTCTTTCACTTTAGTATCTAAAGGTGAAGTGAGAAAAATTGCCGAAATTGAAAATTTAACGAAAACAAAAATAAAGAAACGTAGTATTCCAACATACGAAAAAGTTATCGATGTAAAAAATTCAAAATTCATTGAAGAAATTAAAGACATTATAAACAACGAATCTTTAGAAAAAGAATATGTTGTATTAAACCAATTAGTAAGTGAAAACTTAAAAGAAGATGAAATTATCGCTGCTTTATTAAAAAAACTAAAGACACTTGATTCGAATCATCTTAATATTGAAGACATTAATGAAAGCTTTGTATCTCAAGGCTCAACTAGAAATAAACAAGATCAAGTACGTTTCCATATAAATATTGGCAAAGACTTGAATTTAACAGTTTCAGATATTTTAGATTTTGTTAAATCAAATGTAAAAATTAATTCTAGAGATATTCAAGATATTGCTATATTATCCGCTTTTTCATTCTTTTCTGTCGATAATAAATATGCACCTGCAATATTAAGTAGCTGTAAGAATAAGAAGCTAAAAGGTAAGAGAGTAGTCCTTTCCATTTCTAAAAAGGGTAGAAGATAGTAATAATCTGCACCTTATATTGACTTTTGACTTATATAGACTATAATTAAATAGGAAGTTAAGGGGAGGGTTACAAATGAAAAAATTAGGATTTATGGTTTGCACCAATGCATCAATAGATTATTTAGATTTTGATTTTGATGTCACTATAATTAGATCAATGGTTATCATGGGGGATAAAGAATTTATTGACTATGAAGAATTAACCGCTCAAGAATTTTACGATATGCTAAAAAAAGATCCTACGATCTTACCTAGGACATCAATGGCTTCTACGGGTACAATGTTAGAAGCGTATGAAAAACTAAGAGATCAAGGTTGTGATACGATATTGTTTGTTACTATTTCTTCAAAAATGAGTGGAATATATGATAACGCAATTCTAGCTTCCAAAATGGTTGATGGAGTTGACGTTCATGTTTTTGATTCTCGTTCAGTCGGCTATATTGAAAGTGCCATGGTTTTTAAAGCTTACGAAGATTATAAAGCTGGAAAAACTATTGAAGAAATCATTAGTGATTTAGAGTTTATAAGAGATAACAACAAAATTTATTTTGCGGTTAATGATTTGAAATTTTTAATCAAGAACGGAAGACTATCTAACGCAGCTGGATTTATGGCAAATATGCTTAAAATTAAGCCATTATTAGAGATTGATAGTAGTGGAGCAGTTGTATCAGTTGAAAAAATTAGGACATTTCATAAAGCTGTAGACAGGGTAATAGAAATGTTTTTAGAAGAAACAAAGAATAAAAATGTTGAAGCTTTTATCAATCACGCTAATAACCCAGAAACAACTGAATATATTAGAAATAAAGTATTGAGTATAAGACCGGAATTAGGAGAAATTAAAGATTATTTATTAGCTCCAGCTGTAGCTGCTCACTCAGGAGAAGGCGCGATTACAATTGGGTATATACTAAAAAAATAGGGGAATTTATGATTAATAGCGATGTTATACGCGGACATATTGAAACTATAATTTTAAAATTATTGATTGAAAAAGATATGTATGGATATGAACTCGTAAACGTAATTAAAGATAGAACTAATAATTTGTTTCAAATAAAAGAAGCAACTCTTTACGCAGTTTTACAAAGACTCGAAAAAAAAGAGTTGATTTCTTCATATTTAGGTGAAAAGACGTTTGGAGGCAAACGTCGATATTATAAAGTTACTCCTTTAGGAAGAGCTTATTTCAAAGAGATGATCAATGAGTGGAACATGTTAAGGGAAATAATGTTTAATATGTTAGGAGAACATGATGAATAAAATAAAGAGTTTTGTTAGTAAACTTTTAAAAGGTTTTTTTAACGATCAAGAAAAAAAAGAGCTGATTGAAATACTCACTACCAGTCTTGAAGAAAAAGTCGATGATTTAGTTGAAAATGGAACTTCACTTGAAGAAGCTATTGATAAATCTATCAATGAGTTTGGCGATGTTCAAGATGTTTTAGAAGCTTACCCAGAATTAAATAAAAAACATGAACTACTAAAAACAAGAAAACATCAGTTTTTGTTTTCTTTGTGGGGTTATATAATTGTAAGTGGTATATCAATATTTATCAACTTTACTTTTATTGATTTTTTTGATAATATATTATGGTTCGTAGTTTTATTAATTGCGTTATTATTCTGGCCTATAACGATGTTATTTCGATATTTGACAGTGAAAAAGTAAAGGATTTGAGATTTTGAAAACACGCAAACTTGTCTTTTTAGCTATTATGATTTCCATTTCTGTTGTTTTGTCAATTATTGAAACCGCAATTTCAGGGATGATATTTTTAGTGCCTGGTGTGAAATTGGGATTAGCTAATGTAATTACTTTAATAATATTGATGACTTTAGGTGAAAAAGAAGCTTTTCTAGTAGTAATAGTAAGGATTCTAATTGTTTCTTTAACTTATAGTGGATTATTTTCTAATTCTTTTTGGATTAGTTTATCCGGTGGATTACTTGCTATATTAGCGATGGTTTTAATCAAAAAAACAAAGTTATCAATTTTTAGTATTTCAGTTTTTGGTTCTTTGATGCATATGGTTGGACAAATGGGCGCGGCTATAATCGTATCTAATACAGAAACTTTAATCTATCTTTTACCATATATGATTGCTTTAAGTGTACCAACTGGGTTGATTACAGCTTATTTAGCAAATAAGGTTATTGGTAATTTTTCTGAAACAATTAAAGAATTCTAATAAAAAAAGCGCTTAGCGCTTTTTTTTATTCCATAATATAATCTTTAAAATTCTCACTCATGACAATATTATCTTCATCTATATACCATAAAGCTTCAAGACCTGGAAAATTGTTAACATATTCTAACCCTTCTTCAACCGTCATCAAGTATAAGGTAGTAGATAAAATATCCCCGATAGCTCCATTATTATATAGGATGGTTATACTAGTTGCTTCACCACCAGGATAATATGTTCTAGGGTCAATGATATGGTGATATAAGGTTTCATCCTCTAAGTCATCTACATTCTTAAAGTATCGTTGATAGTTTCCGCTAGATACTAGGTTTAAACCGTTGCTTAATTTCACTATTGCATAATAATCATTAGGGTTTAGACTAAAAGGTGTGCTAAGTCCAATATAGAATAAACCATCGGTTCTATCTAAATTAACCCCATGAGCGTGAACGTTTGAATTGCCTAAATTTAATATATAATTAATATTATAAGTATTTAAATATTCTATAGCTATCTCATTAAAATATCCTTTTGCGAAACCGCCCAGATCAATGCCCATATCTTCTTTTTTAAAATCAATCGAATGATTAGTTTTATCAAGAATAATATCATTAGGATTTGTATTAAAAGTATGTCCTTCAATTTCGCTTGTTGGAACAGGACAATAATCAACTCCTATATTTATGAAAGGATCACAAGCGCTGCTATTTCTTGCATTATGCCAAACCATTAAAACTGGGTGAAGCGCAATGTTAAATAGTGAAGTAGAGTCTATGGTTACAAGATCTTCATTTTCTTTTGCATATAAAATAGCGTCAAATAACTCTTCGTCCACCACAACAGGACCATCAGTGTTGTTTATTGTGTATAAATTATTTAGATTATCATAAGCATTATATTTGTCAAAGTATTGATGATATTTTTCGCTTAGATTTTCAAAATCTTCAAAAATCTTATTAACCTCGTAATCAGATGACTCATCATAGTATATTTTTAATGATATGATAGTGTCAAAGAATGATGTGTATTTTTTTTCGCAAATATAAATTCCTTCATTTTTTCCCGCAATACAAAAAGTGTCATCTGGGTTAGTGATACTTTTTCCACAAGCTTGAAGTAGAAAGGTTGTAATGATGATGAATAAAAGTAAAATAAGTTTTTTCATGGGTGTCTCCTTTTATTTTTGTTTTAAAAAAATCAAATTTATTATATAATATCTTGTAGGAAGGTGATATTATCAAAAAGCGCGATATAATATTCATGGGGATTATTCTTCTAATAGCTTTAGTAAGTGGCTTAGCTTTTAAAATTATTGAAAAAGTTAATGACACGGGTAATACTTATGCAAAAGTTGTTTACCAAAATGAAGTAATCTTAATGATTAACCTAGAAAACAATGATTATATCATTTATAATACAGAGTATAAATCCAAAATTTATACAGGTAGATCTTCAGAAGGGATTTTTTATGTTCCTGGTAAAACTACAACTAATATGGAAGAGTTATATTTAGAAGATGAGTATGCTCGTGAGAATGAAATTAAAGGTATTAAAATAATAGTAGAAGATAAAAAAATCAGTGTTGCTTATCAAGAAAGTCCTAAAGATTTGTGTCAGTTTCAAAAGCCTACATCATCACCGCTTGTACCAATTGTTTGTCTTCCAAATGAATTGGTAATTAATGTGTACACAGATATTGAAAGCGACGAATTTATTCCTGATTCTTTTTTGGAGTGATAATATGTTAGTAATAGTAAGCCCAGATGTATTTTTGATTTCTAGAATTATTCTATTTTTTGTTGCTACAATGTTTATTTTTAAGGCAATTCAAGCTGTAGATTTAGCAAAGATATTTAAGCCAAATTCTGGTGATCAAATCCGATTTTTGTATATGGTTATATCACTTATACTTGGTTTTCTTTTAGTTGATGCAATAGTATCTTTGTTTGAGAATCTTAACAATCTTCTTTAACGTATTCTTGTTTTTCTTCAAGAATGATTAGTTTGTCTTGGTAAGAATTGTGATTATATATTTTCGTTTTCACTTCATCAAATTTGTTTTCACTTAAATTGAAAAAGAAATCAACGACATTTCCGTAATCAATTTTTATAAGTTCTGTTTCTTCACGAATAATTTTATCGATACCACCTATAGAGTTATAATCACAAGTTACTTGACAGTAATATGTGGTTATTTTTTTTGTGAAACAAGCTTCATTTATAACTAAAGCAGCTGTGTGAGAATAAGCTCTTATAAGTCCACCGGCACCTAATAGAATTCCGCCAAAATATCTGATTATAACCAATAGACAATCGTTAAGATTGTTGTTTTTAATAACCTCTAAGATAGGAAATCCAGCTGTTCTATTTGGTTCCCCATCATCTGAATATTTTTGTTGGTTATCATCAAGAATATAAGCATAGGTATAATGAGTGGCATTAGGGTATTCTTGGCGAAGGTTATCTAATATCATATTGATTTCATCAACATTATTTATGTGATAACCTAAACCAATAAATCTCGATTTTTTTTCAATGAATTCAATTTTAGTAAATCCTGCTATAGATTTCATATTCTCACCGAGAATATTATAACATAGATATATTGTATAAAAAACAAAATTATTATGTAAATCACTCCTTTATGTAACTAACAAATTCTAATAAAACAAATAGTATAAAGCGTATTAATATGGTATAATAATTGTGGTGATTTTATGGATAGATCGCACTCTTTAGGAAAATTAATCTTAAAAAAATTTAATGATTCTGGATATGAAGCCTACTTTGTAGGCGGTTTTGTTAGAGATTATTTGCTTGGCATTGAATCATCTGATATTGATATAACAACTAATGCAACACCTGATATAGTTGAAAAGTTGTTCTTAAAAACAAAAGCAACAGGAAAAAAATATGGAACTATAACCGTATTTATAGAAGAATATTCATTTGAAGTTACCACTTATAGAATTGACCAAAACTATTTAAACTATCGTAAACCTGAAACAGTGGTTTACTCTACAAAGTTAGAAGAAGATTTAAAGCGTAGAGATTTTACTATTAATGCTTTAGCTATGGATGTTGATTCTAAAATTTATGATTTGTATAATGGTCAAACTGATTTAAAAAATAAAATAATTAGAGCTATTGGAAATCCTGATGAAAGATTTTCAGAAGATGCTCTCAGAATCATTAGAGCTTTAAGGTTTTCTTCAAGATTAAATTTTAAAATTGAAGATAATACTCTTTTTAGTATGAGAAAAAATATGGATAAGCTTACCCATATATCAAATGAAAGAATTATACCTGAACTTGAGGAAATATTTAATAATCCTTATAACAAATTAGCAATATTATTGATGGAATCAATCAGATTTTCTGATGTTTATAAAGAGTTTGATAAAGGTTTAAAACTATACCAAAAAAGCAAAATAGATTTATCTTTTAAAGAGTTTTTTGCTTTATGCTTATTTGTTGAAAAAATGGATATGCCCAATTATTGGCGATTTTCTAATAAAGATAAGTTGTTAATTTGTCGATTAATGCATGTTGTTAAAACAACCCATGCATCACAGTTTAATATCTTGCTAATATATAAATTAGGGCTAAATATTTGTTTAAGTGCTAATAAGATAAATAGAGTATTAAATAGAAATTATGATCAGGAAAAAACTATTATGGATTTATATAAAAGATTGCCAATTAAAAGTCGTGATGAACTTAAATTAAATGGTAATGATTTAAAAATGATAAGACAAATTAACAATGAAGAAATAATTGGCGAAGTTTTAGAAGAATTAGAATTTCAAGTGATTAATGATCATCTTGAAAATGAAGTAGAAGAGTTAAAACAATACGCTTTTAGATTAATGGAGAGAATAGATGGATAATAGACCATTTTATTGTTATCTTGATGATTTTGATGAATTAACTATAATAATTCCTATAAAAAATTTTCAAGATAACGTTGAATATTTCTTAATTGGTAACGAAGAAATAATAAAACTTAAAATAAATCAAAAAATTAATCTCGGTGTAGAAATTAAGTTAGTCGCTAATTTTGACGCTTATATTGATTTAAGTAAAGTTTACTTTATTGAAAATGAAAAAAAACAGATGGCTGAACTATATACTGGTAAAATTGTAAGAACAGAATTATTTGATAATATTTATAATTATAAAAAAAATGATTTAGGTTTTACATACTCGCCAGTTGGAACGAAATTCAAGATTTGGTCACCTGTAGCTAAATATGTAAAATTAGAGTTAATTGACAAGGAAGGTAATACTAACTTTCTTGAATTAAAAAACAAGATAGCTGGTGTATGGAGAATATATATAGATGGTGACTTAGACGGTTATAAGTATCGCTATCTTGTTTATGTAAATGGTAAAGAACAAATCGTTTTAGATCCTTACGCAAAAGCTTCAAATGC
>Ga0265294_10007887_pt1 | contig 12529 bp, 11 predicted proteins | sample MunlanPumphouse3_FD_192504 | JGI IMG/M metagenome (GOLD analysis project Ga0265294, IMG submission 192504) | Groundwater microbial communities from a municipal landfill in Southern Ontario, Canada - Pumphouse #3 | ecosystem: Environmental > Aquatic > Deep subsurface > Groundwater | place... | reverse complement strand
GCCCTAAGCGGCTCAATGCCATTCATAGCCAACACCTCCAACGTATAATCAAAGAGTTCGCGGTTGTCAGTTTTCAAGTGTACCGTTCCTCCAGGAATGAGTAGTTGCCGATAACGGTTCAGAAAAACCGACGAGCTCAAACGTTTTTTCGGTTTTTTCGGCTGGGGATCAGGGAAAGTGATCCAGATCTCTTCAACCTCCCCGGGGCCAAACAGTCGCTCAATGAATTCAATCCTCGCCCGTAGGAATCCCACATTGGTAAGATGGCTTTTCAAGGCTTCTGTAGCTCCTTTCCACATGCGGTTCCCCTTGATATCCATACCGATAAAATTCCGATCCGGATAGCGCCGGGCCAGGTCAACGGTATATTCTCCCTTGCCACACCCGAGTTCCAACACAATCGGATTTGGATTTTTAAAAAACGTCTCGCGCCAGTGCCCTTTGATAGACTCATCCTGAATCAACAGACTCTTTCCATCAGGTTCAATGACATGCGGGAATTCCCTCATCTCGGCAAAGCGCTCCAATTTTCCTACCCGTGCCAACTTCAGAATGCTTTTTGTATTCGTATTCCAATATCTGCCACGTGAAGCAACTCCTTTGTTCGCATACCGTGCTGTATTTCAAACGAATAGACTCCCTCATAAGGAAATCTCACCTGATAGCGATAAGGAATTTCAAGGCTAAAACGTCCTCCTGATCCCCGGCCAAGCCAGCGCCCGTCAGGTGCTGCCAGAACGCACTCCACCGTATCCTGCATGACGGCTCCGGTTGGTGAACTGGTGGTAATGAAAAGCCAGAGGTTCGAGTACTCGTAACGCCCATCATTGCGTACCTGCAGGTAAATAGTATAAAGTTGTTGCGTATCGGTAACCGGGACATCAAACTTCAAAAAATGGCCCTGGCTCCATACGCCTTGGGGAACCGGCTGATTTTCAACGTATAGAACATCTTGATGACAACCCGCCAATAGGAGGCCGGCAGCAAGGATGATTATAAAATTCAGGGACCTCATGGTTAACTATCGATTCTACCCCTCTCTTTTCTTATTTCCCGGCCTGGGTTTGAATTTTCTGCGCGGGTTCTTCTTCTGATCGAAACGGGTAAGGCTCTCCTGCCCCGCTGCATTCATATAACCAATCTCGGCGGTGGCCTGACTCTCATCAACCTCAAGAAGACGGTCAACAATGATCCCCTGACGATTGCTTCGGATGATCTCCCACACCCGCTCGGCAGGTACCGGAATCAGATTGCTGGCAGTGGCTGAATCAAAGGAGTACCACATGATCCGTTTAAAGATGTCGGTCTTCTGATGGTAAGCCTTGCCTTCAGCGGTTTCCAGCACAATCTCCGCGGATGGAAACCCTTTTTGAGCATCAAGGTAAGCATCCACCTCATAATTTAAACAACATTTTAGCTTACCGCACTGTCCGGCTAATTTCTGTGGATTGAAGGAGAGCTCCTGATTCCGCGCCACCGTGGTGGTCACCGTCACAAAATTCGTCAGGAATGTCGAACAACAGAGCTCCCGCCCACAAGATCCAATCCCTCCGATGCGCCCCGCCTCCTGCCTGGCTCCAATCTGCCGCATCTCAATGCGAATGCGGAACTCCTCAGCCATCACTTTGATTAATTCACGGAAATCAACCCGGTCATCAGCAATGTAATAAAAAATTGCTTTTGTCTTATCTCCTTGATACTCAACATCTCCAATCTTCATGTCAAGCCGAAGATTCTGAGTAATCTTTCTTGATCGGAGCATAGTTTTGTGCTCCAAGGCAATAGCCTCTTTCCATTTTTCGATATCAGCCTGCTTGGCTTTGCGATAGATCCGCTTAAACTCAAACTCAGCCGGGCGAATTCGGTATTTTTTCAACTGATTGTACACGAGCGGACCGGTTAACGAAACCATCCCGATATCATGACCAGGCGATGCCTCAACAGCCACCATATCACCTGGCCTGAGATTGATCGCATTGACATTTCGGTAGTAGGCTTTTCGAGTGTTTTTGAATCGTACCTCCACCAAATCCTCTTCAGTGATTGGATGGGGCAGATCATGAAGCCAATCGTACACACTTAGTTTGGTACAGCTATTTTGGCTTTGGCAGGGTATGCCTTCTGATTCAATATCGAGATGGGGGCAACCCCTAAATATGATAGCATCATCTAGTTTATCCATAGGTGCAAAGATAGTGATTCCCCCTTAACCTTTACGGACCGCTCAAGTCTATTCCTGAGCAGGTATCTTCAACAGCTCGTGGAGCTTAAGGGATAAGTCGGTAAATAGAATCCGGGAGTTGGCATTGAGGCTGATCTGGGTGATCGCAAGGCTGAGTTCTTCATACAGTAACCGGATATTTCCCTCATGAATAAACCGTCGGAATCTCAAAGAAAACGCCTGCTCCTCCGGATCGAAAGCAACAAGCTCATCAAGCCCTCTGTTAAGCATAAAGTTACCTCTCAAGGTGCGAATAGCATATATCAGGAAGGCCTTCTGTTTTTCTCTTACCAGATCCGCCATTTCGTCGACCCAACCCCTTAATTCCAGGACCTTAAGTCCATAAGCCATTCGTAACCATTCAATCAGCTTCTCCCGAAAGTACACATCCTGTTCCCGATGGGTTAACCTATCACGTGCCTTCAGGTAATCGCCCCGGGCAATCCGGGTGACCGTCTCCAGTTCAGCACCAGCATCAGGAAAATCGTACGCTAGCCTTGCTTTCAGCGCTTCGTTGCTGATCCCCGGCACTTTCACTGGCTGGGTGCGCGACAGAATCGTGGGGAGAATCAGATCGGGCTGCTCACTAACAAACAAAAAAACCGTAAAGTCAGCTGGCTCCTCGATCAGCTTGAGCAGCTTATTCGCAGCGGCAGGATTCATCTTCTCAGGCAGCCAGAAAATCACCACCTTGAAGTCTGATTCGAAGGGCTTAAAACTCATCTTCTTTAGCAGTGATTCCGATTCTCCTGCAAAAATTCCTGCCTGCTTGTTTTCAATCCCCATGGCTGAGGTCCAATCATTAAGGGATGGATACGGATTGATTTGCAGATAATTACGCCATTCTGGGAGAAAATTATCACTCACCGGATCACCGGAAATTTTGGCTGTCCGCGCTACAGGAAAGACAAAATGAATATCTGGATGCACCAGCCCGGAGGCTTGATGGCAGGCAGGACAGACGCCACAGGAATCTTCTCCTTGGGGCGACTGGCACTGCAGATACTGCGCCAGCGCCAAGGCCAGCGAATAATGACCCGATCCAGCACTACCGGTGAAAAGGATGGCATGACTCAGTCGGCCACCGACAGCCAACCGGGCTAGGTGCCTCTTAATCTCGTCATGACCGGGGATATCCTGAAAGCGCATGGCTCAAAAATAGCCAACATTTCATAACTTTGGGCCACTTTTGTGACACTCAAAACCTTCGATGATATGAAAACAATGAACTCCTTCAACTTTGCCGGTAAAAAGGCAATTGTTCGGGTCGATTTTAATGTCCCGCTTAATAGCAGTTTCGAAATAACCGACGACACACGCATCAGAGCAGCTATTCCAACGATTAAAAAAATCCTCTCCGACGGAGGATCTGTCATCCTGATGTCACACCTCGGACGCCCAAAGGAGGGTCCAGAACATAAGTTCAGCCTGAAACACCTGGTTTCCGACCTGTCGGCCAAACTCGACACTCCTGTGAAATTCGCTCCCGACTGCATCGGGGAGGAAGCCAAACAAGCTGCAGCAGCACTGAAACCGGGCGAAGTTCTCCTGCTGGAAAACCTGCGGTTCTACAAAAACGAAACAAAGGGAGACCCGGAGTTTGCGAAAAAACTTGCCGACATGGCTGAAGTTTATGTGAATGATGCCTTCGGTACTGCCCACCGCGCCCACGCCTCTACCACTATTATCGCCGACTATTTCCCCGAAAATAAACTGTTCGGCTATATCATGGAAAACGAGGTGACCAGCATCGACAAGGTGATGAAAGAACCCGGGAAACCATTCACCGCAATCCTCGGAGGAGCCAAAGTATCCACCAAAATCACCATCATCGAGAACCTGCTGAATAAAGTTGATAACCTGATCATCGGCGGTGGCATGACCTACACCTTCATAAAGGCTAAGGGCGGAAAGATTGGCAACTCCCTCGTGGAAGAGGAACTCCTCGATATGGCTAAAAAAGTGACCGAAAAAGCCCAGGAATTAGGCGTCAACCTGATTCTTCCAGTGGACGGAGTCAATGCCGATAAATTTGATAATGAGGCCAATACAAACACCTCCCCCATCGATGCCGTCCCGGATGGCTGGATGGGCCTCGATATCGGACCAAAAACCATTGAGAAGTTTTCGGAGGTGATTGAAAACTCTGCCACCCTACTGTGGAATGGACCTATGGGCGTTTTTGAAATGTCCAATTTCCAGGCTGGAACCGCTGAAATCGCTAAAGCTATCGCTAAAGCCACCAGCAAAGGAGCTTTCTCACTCGTGGGCGGAGGCGACTCGGTGGCCGCCATCAACCAGTTCGGTCTGGCCGACCAGGTCACTTATGTCTCAACCGGTGGAGGAGCCCTCCTAGAATATATCGAAGGCCAGGTCTTACCAGGCATCAAAGCTATCAGAGGTTACTAATCCTTGATCATGAACGATCAACTCGTGCTGGATCTCTTCCGCTTCCAGGCGGAAGAGAATCCGGTTTATCACCAATACCTGAAGCACCTGGGCCAGAATCCATTGAAAATCAACACACTGGACGAAATCCCTTTTCTGCCTATTGAGTTCTTCAGAACCCATCGAGTAGTCACCGGTACCGGAACAGATCAGCTGATCTTTGAGTCCAGCGGAACCACTGGATCGCAGACCAGTCGGCACTATGTGTTGAATGAAAATCTTTACCACAACAGCCTCGAAACAGGATTTCGTTTGTTGGTGGGTAACCCGACCGATTTTTGCATTCTGGCCCTGTTGCCATCCTACCTGGAACGATCAAACTCTTCGCTGGTCTATATGGTCGACCGCCTAATGAAAATAAGCGGGGACCCTGATAATGGCTTTTTTCTCGATGATTTGGAGGCTCTCGCCCATCAGATTAGGAAGGTAGAATCAACGGGGCGCCGGATCCTGCTCATCGGAGTATCGTTTGCCCTGATCGACCTGGCCGAGCAGTTTCCCATGAAGCTCGAAAACACCACGATTATTGAGACAGGCGGCATGAAAGGACGACGCGAAGAACTCACCCGAAAGCAACTCCACCAAATCCTAACCGAAGCGTTCACAGTACCAGCCATCGGGTCGGAGTATGGCATGACCGAACTGCTCTCCCAGGCCTGGTCGGGCGGCCACGGACTTTTCAGAACCCCGCCAACCATGAAAGTACTCATCCGCGATCCTTACAACCCATTCCGACAAATGCCAACAGGTAAAACAGGAGGCATTGACATCATCGACCTGGCTAACCGTAACTCCTGCTCTTTTATCCAGACCCAGGATCTCGGCAGAGCCCATCCAGATGGCACTTTTGAAGTACTTGGTCGATTCGATAGCTCCGCTGTTAGAGGATGCAATCTGCTTTATTAGATTCATTTTCAAAGCGTTGCATAAAATGCATCTCGGATATGAGTCAGCTCAACTTTCCCTTGTCGAAAGACAATATTAACCACATCAAAACGCACATCCAACGAGATGCGATTGAAGCGCACATAAGCATTAGCCGCAGAAATCAACAATCGCCGCTTCTCACGAGGTATAGCCTGTTCAGGTGATTCGCGCACCGGAGCAGTGCGGGTTTTTACCTCAACAATAACCAGATTATTCCCCTCGCGCGCAATCATATCAATCTCCTTATGGCCAAAACGCCAGTTACGCTCCAAAATTACCATCCCTTGCTGCTCCAGATATCGAGCGGCCTGATCCTCACCTTCACGACCTAAATCCTGTCTGCTATCCATTTTGCTTTTGTTTTGTACTTTTGTTCCCCGGTGTCTGACACATCCCCCTGGGCGTGCCTTATCACCGGAAATCTGAAAATCGTCAACCTGTAATCATACCCCTTAATGACCTACACTCGCCACCTCATCACCGCCGCCCTTCCATACGCCAACGGACCCGTTCATATCGGTCACCTGGCCGGAGTCTATATCCCCGCTGATATCTATACGCGATACCTTCGCCAAAACGGAAAAGATGTGTTGTTTGTTTGCGGTTCAGACGAGCATGGCGTTCCTATCACACTGAAAGCCAAGGCCGAAGGAATTACTCCGCAGGATGTGGTTGACAAGTACCACGAGATCAACCGGAAGGCTTTCGAGCAGTTCGGAATCGCTTTCGATATTTACCACCGCACCTCTTCCCCCCTCCACCACGAAACGGCTAGCGCGTTTTTTAAGAAAATGTACGACCAGGGAGATTTTGTAGCCAAGACATCGGAGCAATTTTTTGATGAGGAGCAACAACAGTTTCTGGCCGACCGGTACATCACCGGCACCTGCCCCCACTGCGGTAATGAGCATGCTTATGGCGACCAGTGCGAGAAGTGTGGATCATCATTGAGCCCTAATGATCTCATTAATCCAAAATCGATGCTCAGCGGAAGCCAGCCGGTGAAAAAAGAGACCCTCCATTGGTACCTGCCCCTCGAAAAACATGAGGCATGGCTCCGGAAATGGATTCTGGAAGAACATACCGAATGGCGGCCAAATGTTTATGGCCAGTGCAAATCCTGGCTCGATCAGGGGTTGCAGCCGCGAGCAGTTTCCCGCGACCTCGACTGGGGTGTTCCTGTGCCAGTGGAGGGAGCCGAAGGAAAAGTTCTGTACGTCTGGTTTGATGCCCCTATTGGGTACATTTCAGCAACCAAAGAACTCACTCCTGATTGGGAAAAATACTGGAAATCTGATGATTGTCGATTGATCCATTTTATCGGCAAAGACAACATCGTTTTTCATTGCATCATCTTCCCGGCCATGCTCAAAGCCCATGGAGAGTATATCCTGCCCGACTTTGTACCGGCCAACGAGTTCCTGAACCTCGAAAACGATAAGATCTCCACTTCGCGCAACTGGGCGGTCTGGCTACACGAATATCTCGAGGAGATGCCCGGTAAACAGGATGTGCTCCGATATGTGTTGACGGCTAACGCCCCGGAAGCCAAGGATAACGACTTCACCTGGAAGGATTTTCAAACCCGCAACAATAACGAATTGGTCGCGGTTCTGGGCAATTTTGTGAACCGTACCCTGGTCTTGACACAAAAGTATTTCAACGGCCTTTGCCCGGAGGCAGGGTCACTGACCGACTACGACCGTTCCACGCTGGAGGCAATGACCGGCATCCGTAAACGGGTTGAGCAGAGTCTGGATGCTTTCCGAATCAGGGAAGCTCTGAACGAAGCCATGGGTCTTGCCCGCCTGGGCAACAAATACCTGGCTGAAACAGAGCCTTGGAAGGTTATTAAAACCGATCCTGATCGGGTAGCCACGATCCTGCATGTGAGCTTACAGCTAACCGCCAATCTCGCCGGATTGCTTGATCCTTTTCTCCCCCACACCATGGACAAGCTCCGTGAATATATGAATATCAATAAGTTACCCTGGTCCGAGATAGGATCCGTGATGCTAGTTCCCGCCAGTCATCCACTAAACAAGCCGGGTCTGCTATTCGAAAAGATTGAAGATTCGCAAGTAGAATATCAGGTTAACAAGCTGCTCGCCACCCGGAAGGCCAATGAGGCCAAGGAGGCAGGGTTGCCGGCAGCCAAGCCGGAGATCAGCTATGATGATTTTTCGGCGATGGATATCCGTATTGCCACCATTTTAGAGGCTGAGCTGGTGCCCAAAACGCAGAAGTTGGTGAAGATGAAAGTCGATACCGGATTAGATCAGCGGACGATTGTCTCGGGCATTGCCGAGCATTTCGATCCCAAAGATCTTCCTGGCAAGCAGGTTACCTTACTGGCCAACCTCCAGCCACGGAAAATTAAAGGGATTGAATCCAAGGGAATGATTTTGCTGGCAGAAGACAATGAAGGAAGGCTGATATTCGTATCACCCGACAAGCCCACAGCCAACGGTTCAATCGTTAAATAGGCACCTATACGTTGAGGGATTGGGAAGCCCGGATTACTTGAGAATCCAGGGCTTGATGGCAGGATCTTCCTGGTAAATTTGGTTAACCCTTTCCTGGGCCTCCTGAAGTGAATCAAAACTACCGATTGATATTCGATAAAATCCTGATGGTGTTACCGTTATTGTGGCAGGATATCCTTTACCAGTGAGCTCATCAGCGTAACGATTTGCATTTTCTTCGTTCCTAAATAGCCCTGCCACCAGGGGATACTTCCCTGTCTGGACTGTTGGTGGCTCGGGAACAGCCTCCGAAACTGGCTCAGCTTCAGGAGCAATAACCGGTGTTTCGATGACTTCCTGGACCTCCTGGGCTACCATTTCCGCCTGAACAATCGGATAAACAATCTCTTTGGAGGTCTCGCGGGTTTGCACCTCCGGATATTCAAGCATGAAAAGTGAGGGATCCGGGCCAAGAGTGGCTCTTTCGTGAGTCATTCTGCGAGAGAGCTCAGGATTATTGGGTAGCAAAGCCAGCAAAAAGAGCAGGGGGATGGCAATGAGCACCCGTTTGAGGGGTTTTCCCTCCTGTATGACAGGCTCTTCATGTATCTGTTTCTCAATAACTTGCGAGGTTGAGATTCTGCCTTTGCGACCGGGAACATTAAGTTGAATAGCCGTGCGGGGCACCAGTTGGTGAACATGAATCGGTGGTAGGCCAAAGGAATCCAGGTTCAGATTGGCACCTGGTTCCAACCGGAACAGCACATCGCCATTCTCATCCCCGTAGAAATATCCGATGCCCTCCAGCAAAACCTTCTGACCAAGGGCAGTCTTCTGCTTAAGCTCATTGACAAAATCTTCCAACAACTGCCTGGCACGGGAGAGGTTAGTGCCACACTCTTGGGCCACCCGTTCCTGAAGTTTGCCATCATTGTGCTGCAGGCTCCGGTCGAACAGAATCTCCCTGACCGGCGGAATCACCGTACCCGTCTCCGGAATCAGCCTTGCCGGATAATGACGAGAGGAAAAACCACCCAATCCTGGGATGATCGTATCATCTTCTAAATAAAGATGTTGTCGGATTAAAGGCAATAATTCCATTGGATCTTGGTTGATAAACAAAGATAATCAGATTATCGGGTGCTACCAAACTGGCTCCCCAATTTATCAGCCAGGAGCCTGTGAACAAACCAATTTTCGGTATTTTTGGCTAATTTAGTGAGCTTGCAGAACCTAATCTCCCAGCATGAAAAAAATTGAGATGGTTGATCTCTGTTCGCACTACCGGAGATTCAAACCCGAAATAGATCTGGCAGTTAATGAAGTGATGGAAGCAGCTGCCTTCATCAACGGTCAGGCTGTCGGGCAATTTGCTGGGGAGCTAGCCGACTATCTCCAGACACCCCATGTGATCCCCTGTGCCAATGGCACTGATGCCCTGCAAGCAGCCCTGATGGCCCTTGACTTGAAACCAGGCGATGAAGTAATCACTCCCGGATTTTCCTTCATATCATCCGTTGAAGTCATTGTTTTACTGGGACTTAAACCCGTCCTCACGGATATCAACCCTTACACCTTTAATCTGGATCCCGACCTAGTCAGGCAGACCATCACCCCCTTTACCAAAGCGATTATCCCAGTGCATCTTTTCGGTCAACCTGCTGATATGGATCCGATTCTCGATCTAGCTGCTGCACACAATCTCCAGGTGATTGAGGACAACGCTCAATCGCTGGGCTCCTGTCACATCAGCCACGATAATATCAGGCGACGCACCGGAACTCTGGGAGCTATTGGCACCACCTCTTTCTTCCCGACCAAACCGCTGGCTTGTTATGGTGATGGCGGGGCTTTGATGACCGCCGATCCTGGGCTGGCAGAAAAGATCAGGATGATCGTCAATCATGGTTCCCGGATCAAATACCACAACGAACTGATCGGGATGAACTCCCGGCTCGATACCCTTCAGGCTGCCATTCTCCGCATCAACCTGCGTCACCTGGATGAAGCCATTGAGCGCAGACAGCAGGTGGCCGACTATTACGACCGGCATTTGGGGGGGCATCCTGCCATCCGCATTCCCACCCGATCAATTTACGGCACCCATGTGTTTCATCAGTACACCATCACTATTCTGGAAGGCAATCGTGATCGGATCCGTTCTGGCCTGCAGGAGGCCGGAATCCCGTCCATGGTGTATTACCCCGTTCCGCTGTCGCTCCAAAAACCACTGGCGATTTTTGGCTACCGGGAAGGTGACTTGCCAATTACCGAGGACCTCTGCCGGAGAGTTCTCTCACTGCCGATCCACACCGAAATGACTGAGGATCAGCTTGATCATATCTGTCGAACTCTGTTAACCTTGCTTGATCATGAAGCATAAAGGATACCAAGCCCATGAAACCGCCGTCATTGACCCCGGCTGTGAAATCGGAGAAGGGACCAGGATATGGCATTTCACTCATATCATGAGCGGCTGCCGCATCGGTGCTGACTGCAACTTGGGGCAGAATGTAGTCATTTCACCGGGAGTTACTCTGGGCCGAAATGTCAAGGTCCAAAACAACGTATCGATCTATACCGGAGTGATTTGCGAAGATGACGTGTTCCTCGGACCATCCATGGTGTTCACCAACGTGATCAACCCACGTAGCCGGATCAGCCGGCACGGGGAGTATCAAACTACGCTGGTCAGACGAGGCGCCACCATCGGAGCTAACGCTACCATCGTGTGCGGAGTTACCCTTGGCGAATTCTGCTTCATCGGAGCCGGAGCCGTGGTAACGAAAGATGTGCCCGCCTATGCACTGGTTGTTGGAAATCCGGCCCGACCAATCGGATGGATGAGTGAATATGGACACCAGCTAAGTTTTGATGAAACAGGTGTAGCCTTTTGCCCCGAGTCTAACGAAAAGTATATTGTTGTAAATCAAACTGTTAAAAAAATTACTGAATGAAAGAATTGATCCTGGTTACGGGAGGTACCGGTTATATCGGATCCCACACAGTGGTGGAGCTTATCAAAGAGGGCTTTGACGTTGTGATCATTGATAACCTCTCCAATTCAACCACGGAAAGCCTTGATGGAATTGAGCAGATCACGGGTATCCGGCCGGATTTTGAGCAGTTCGACCTGCTCGACCTGCAGCGTCTGGAGCAATTCTTTGCCAGCCGCCCTAGCTTGAAAGCTATCATTCACTTTGCTGCCTCAAAAGCAGTTGGAGAGAGTGTTGAGAAACCACTGCTTTATTATCGGAATAACCTCAACTCACTGATCAACCTCCTTCATTGTATGGTTGTACACGAGGTTTCACCGATCGTTTTTTCATCCAGCTGCACCATCTACGGTCAGCCGAGGGAGTTGCCCGTTACCGAGCAGGCTCCCATTTTGCCTGCTGAGTCACCCTATGGCAATACCAAGCAAATCTGCGAAGAGATTCTGGCCGACAGTATCAGTGCTTTTAAAGTCCTCAAAGCGATCTCCCTACGCTATTTCAACCCCATCGGAGCACATCCCTCTGCCTTGATTGGCGAGCTCCCGCGGGGTGTACCTAATAATCTAGTTCCTTATGTGACCCAAACTGCTGCCGGGGTGCTACCCGAATTAAAAATATACGGCAACGATTACGATACCCCCGACGGATCAGCCATCCGGGATTATATCAACGTGGTTGACCTTGCACGGGCTCACGTCACCGCTATCCGCCGGCTGATCGCAGGCAAAAACAGCGAACCACTAGAATATTTTAACCTGGGTACCGGGAAAGGCACCTCTGTGCTCGAACTCGTGCAAACCTTCGAACAGGTCACCGGAGTGAAAGTTAACCATCGCATCGTGGGCCGGCGCGCCGGAGATATCGAAAAAGTGTGGGCCGATACCACCAAGGCCAACGAAACATTAGGATGGAGAGCCATCCATTCGCTCGATGAAACCCTTCTCTCAGCCTGGAACTGGGAAAAACGACTGAGAGACATAAAATAAAAGAAGAAGATGAAAAGAACTGTTCTAATCACCGGCGGTGCCGGATTTATCGGGTCGCATGTAATCCGCCTATTTGTAAACAAATATCCTGATTATCAAATTATTAACCTCGATGCCCTCACGTATGCCGGAAATCTCGAAAACCTGACTGATGTCGAGAAAGCTCCCAATTACCGATTCATCAGAATGGATATTCGTAATAAGGAGGCCATTAATGATCTCTTCGACCAGCAGCCTATTGATGGCATCCTCCATCTGGCCGCCGAAAGCCATGTTGATCGCTCCATTGCAGAGCCGATGGCCTTCATCGAGACGAACATAATTGGCACCGTAAACCTGCTCAATGCCGCGCGCAATCAGTGGAAAGGGAATTATGAGGGGAAACGGTTTTACCATATCTCTACGGACGAAGTGTACGGATCGCTCGGAGAAGAGGGGCACTTTTACGAGATCACTTCCTACGATCCACGGAGTCCCTACTCAGCC
>Ga0265294_10007886_pt1 | contig 12530 bp, 9 predicted proteins | sample MunlanPumphouse3_FD_192504 | JGI IMG/M metagenome (GOLD analysis project Ga0265294, IMG submission 192504) | Groundwater microbial communities from a municipal landfill in Southern Ontario, Canada - Pumphouse #3 | ecosystem: Environmental > Aquatic > Deep subsurface > Groundwater | place... | reverse complement strand
GACCTAAGATGAGGCTGAAAAGCGTAGTCGATGGACAACAGGTTGATATTCCTGTACCACCTATATAACAGATGGAATGACAAAGAAGGCTAAATTGAGCCAGTTAATGGATTCTGGTCTAAGCACAAAGGCTGATATATTGGAAAATCCGTATATCGTTCAGCTGAAGTGTGATGGCGACGGAGACCTCGGTCTCTTAAGTCGATTGACGCCAAGCTTTCAAGAAAAGTTTCTATGGTTAATTATATAGGTGCCTGTACTGAGAACCGACACAGGTGGGCAAGGAGAATATCCTAAGGTGAGCGAGAGAACTATGGTTAAGGAACTCGGCAAAATGACCCCGTAACTTCGGGAGAAGGGGTGGTCTAGAGATAGACCCGCAGTAAAGAGTCCCAGGCAACTGTTTACCAAAAACACAGCTCTCTGCTAAGTCGCAAGACGATGTATAGGGGGTGACGCCTGCCCAGTGCTGGAAGGTTAAGAGGATGGCTTAGTTTATGGAGTAATTCATTATAACAAAGGCTTGAATTGAAGCCCCAGTGAACGGCGGCCGTAACTATAACGGTCCTAAGGTAGCGAAATTCCTTGTCGGGTAAATTCCGACCCGCACGAAAGGCGTAATGATCTGGGAACTGTCTCAACCATAGACTCGGTGAAATCTTAATACCTGTGAAAATGCAGGTTACCCGCGACAGGACGGAAAGACCCCGTGGAGCTTTACTGTAGTTTGATATTGGGATTCGATATGTTATGTAGAGGATAGGTGGGAAACTTTGAAGCTAAGACGTCAGTTTTAGTGGAGTTAACCTTGGAATACCACCCTTAACATGTTGAATTTCTAACTCAGAACCATGATCTGGTTCGAGGACAGTGTCTGATGGGCAGTTTGACTGGGGCGGTCGCCTCCTAAAAAGTAACGGAGGCGCCCAATGGTTCCCTCAGAATGGTTGGAAATCATTCATAGAGCGTAAAGGTATAAGGGAGCTTGACTGCGAGACTTACAAGTCAAGCAGGTGCGAAAGCAGGGCTTAGTGATCCGGCGATTCAGAATGGAATGGTCGTCGCTTAACGGATAAAAGTTACCCCGGGGATAACAGGCTGATACCACCCAATAGTTCATATAGACGGTGGTGTTTGGCACCTCGATGTCGGCTCGTCACATCCTGGAGGTGGATTCGCTTCCAAGGGTTGGGCTGTTCGCCCATTAAAGTGGCACGCGAGCTGGGTTCAGAACGTCGTGAGACAGTTCGGTCCCTATCCGTCGTGGGCGTAGGAAAATTGAGAAGATCTGTCCTTAGTACGAGAGGACCGGGATGGACGCACCTCTGGTGTATCTGTTGTCACGCCAGTGGCAGTGCAGAGTAGCTATGTGCGGAATAGATAACCGCTGAAAGCATATAAGCGGGAAGCTAACTTCAAGATGAGTTTTCCCATATTTTAAATAGTAAGATCCCAGAAAGACTATCTGGTTGATAGGCTAGGAGTGGAAGCATGGCAACATGTTGAGCGGACTAGTACTAATAGATCGAGGATTTAACCCTATAAATTAATTTGTTGCAACCACATTATCATGTTTTCAGAGAATTATTTCTCTATTTGTATTGGTGACTATAGCAAAGTGGATACACCTGTTCCCATCCCGAACACAGAAGTTAAGCACTTTCACGCTGACAATAGTGTAAGCGAAGATAGGACGTTGCCAATACTTTTTTTGTTTAATGAACCTGTTTTTTACAGGTTTTTTTATGTGTTTAGAGGAAGAATTATTAGTTATCACGAAAAGGATATCAGGAGGTAAATATGAAAAAACTGATATTCTTCGTATGGTTGTTATGTTCGTTTACAAAAGTTTACGCAACAGAAGACGAAATGTGGAAAGACTACATTATGAATGATAGTGATTTTTATATAATGAATGCTGAAATTAGATATAAATGGTATACAGAAGCAAAAATATTTAGTAATGATTACTATATTGAGAATGAAAATAATTTAGAATATCCTAATATAGATAAAAATAAATTTATTGTTACTGACTTTAGTGAATGGAATAATGTTAATCCCCCTCCTAAAAAGAATAGAATTATAGAATTAAAACCAGCTAGGCGTTATCGCACCTTTAAACCTGTAAGATATATCATATTAAATAATTTTGATGGTAGTGGCGAATCTTTTTTTATAAATGAATTAAGTATCTTTTATGAGCACAGAGAGTTAGATATTGAAGTTATTTGTACTAAATGTGCTCCTGATTTCCCAACAGCTGTTAAAGACGGAAAGTATTCAACTAATTCATTTATAGAAGAAGGAGGTATTCTTACAATTGATTTAGGTAGTTATCATAGTGTTGAAAAGCTATTATTTGAGATGTTTGTACACTATAAGATAAAAAACAATAAAAAATTTGATTTTTATTTTAAAGAAAGCCTGTTATCTGATAAAAATTCTGGTTCAAAGAGAATAATTTTAGATATTACTTCAAATAATTCTCAAAGACCCATTGATTTTCTTTTGAATTTTGATAGTACCTACGATTATGATTTTGATTTTGGGAATTGGGTTTACATAGAAGGGGCTCTTAATACAACCTTTTACAGGCAAATGCAATATTTAACTTTATATCGTTATAAAGATATAAAATATCAATATTATAAAATGGAACGAACATATTTGGATGATTATTATACTAAGTTAATCTTTAATGATCATCTTAAGGATGAATCTAGTGCAAAAATATTTTATTCATATGGTAAAAGAGAAAAGGATATTACTCAAAATCATAATAATATTTGTGACAATGACAATCCCTCTAAAAATGAAAACAATAAAGAGGATGTTTTACTAGAAAATAGTGCTTCACAAACTATAGCTGTATGTGAGCCTCTAGAATCTCCAGTAAATGAAGATGGTTTTATAGGTAATGTTAATTCTGTCAATGACAAAATCAATCAGAGAATCATTGTAAAAAAAGAAATAATTACAAAAGATTGTGTTGCAATCGACAATTCACAGTTAAAGGAAAAAAATAAATTGATACCTATTAATCAACAAGATAATTCTAAAAAGAAGACATTATCAACAGAATCAAAGTCTAATCTTTTTTATTTTTTATTAATACTTCTATTAATATTGATTATTATACTTTTACTTTTTAGATATCTAAAAAGAAGACATCAAAAATTGTCGCATCAAAAATAATTCTACTTTTGTCGAAAGACTTTATTATTAAAGTCTTTGTGATTAAATTGTAGATATGGAGGAAATATATGCTTGATATTGATATGGAGTTTAGAAAAGGAATATTATTTGTAAGATTAAGTGGAGAGTTTTCCGTTAGTAATTGTTCCAAACTTAATGATAAACTGAAAAAATTAGTCAATGAAAACAATGTTAGATTTATAACATTCAATGTGTTTGGGCTTAGTTATATTGATCTAGAGGGTATTAATACTATCCTTAGATATAATCAAGCCTTATCAAAAATAAATGGAAAGGCCTTAATCTGTGGAATTGAAAATGATTTTGTTAAATCCAGAATGTACAAAAGCAATATCCTGTCTTCTATATTTGAAACAAAGGATGAACTTGGCGCAATAAATTATATAAATTTAGGAGGCTATATATGATTAATACTTATCAGGATAATTTAAATGATGTTATTATAAATAATCAGAATTTGATTCATTCTTTAGCAAAACAATATGATCGTCGTTTGCATGATGATTTATTTCAAGTAGGGGTTATTGGTATGATTGATGCTTATAGTCATTATGACTCAAGTATGAATACTAAATTTACTACTTATGCTTATTCTTATGTTGCAGGTGAAATGAAAAAGTTTGTTAGAGAAGATCGAAGTATCAAAATAAGTAGAGATATTATATATTTATGTTCTAAAATTGAACATACTAGAGAACTAATGCGGCAAAAGTTGCATAGGGAGCCAACATTAAATGAATTGTCAGATTTTTTAGAAATAAGCCCAGATAAAATAACAGATGCTTTACAAGCTAATTGCTATGTTAAAAGTATTGATGAGCCAATTACCGGGGAAGGGAAAGAATTGACAATAAAAGATGTTGTAGGTGTTAAAGAAAATTATGAATTGCTAGATTTACTTAATTTACGAGACGAATTAAGTAAACTCTCTCTTCGAGATAAACAAATAATAGAAAAGCGCTTTTTAGAAGAAAGGACACAATGTGAGACCGCTACAATGATGGGGATGTCACAAGTAGAGGTTTCAAGAACTGAAAAAAAGCTTATTTTAAGGCTAAGAAACAAGCTCCAATAATAATATATTTGATAGACAAATTCTCTCCTTTTTAGTTGAATAACAAGAGTAATAATGTTATAATTTGTATACTAGCAAGGGAGAATTTTATGAGTAAGAATTTAAAGATAATTATAGGAATTGTGTTTCTTTTTATTTCGTTAGTAATATTACTTTTTAGTTATTATATATTTCAATTAACACCAACATCTAGTAAAGAGGATATGGTTCAAATAGAAATTCCAAAAGGTGCATCAGGTAGTAAGGTTGCTAATATACTAAAGGAAAACAATCTTATAAGAAGTGAGCTTATTTTTAGAGTATATATTAAGATTCATAATACTAATAATATAAATTATGGAATATATGATCTTAATGAAGCGATGGGTGTAAAGCAAATAGTAGAGATCATCACAGATGCAAAAGCTTCAGGTAATACAATATTATTTAGAGAAGGCCTAAATATGTGGAATATTGCTAAGGTTATATCCGAATATACTAACAATACAGAAGAGGATGTATATGCATTACTTGATGACGAGGAATATATAGATGGTCTAATAAATGATTATTGGTTTATAACGGAAGACATCAAAGCAAAAGATATATATTATCCCTTAGAAGGTTATTTAGCTCCTAATACTTATCAATTTGCCGATAGAAACGTTTCAGTTGAAGTAATATTTGAGAGCATGTTAAATCAAATGGGGAAAGTATTAACACCATATAAAGATAAGCTTGGAAATCATACAATTCATGAGGTTTTAACTTTAGCAAGTATGATAGAAGCTGAAGGTAAGACTTTAGAGGATCGTAAAAATATAGCAGGAGTATTTTATAATAGACTAGCTATAGGCGATTCGCTAGGTAGTGATGTTACAACGTATTATGCAATAAAACTTGATAATTATGCTAGCCCTTTAAAAACGATTGAAATAAACACTTATAACCCATATAATACGAGAGGTCCTAGGATGGCTGGTTTATTGCCTGTGGGACCTATTTGTTCACCAAGTGAAAGCTCGATTGTAGCTGCTATAGAACCAATTGATAATGATTATTTATTTTTTGTAGCTGATAAAAATGGTAAGATTTATTTTATGAAAACATATGCTGAACATAATGCTAAAATAAAAGAATTAAAAGCAAAGAAACTTTGGTGTGAATTTTAATCAAAAAAACAGATAAATTTTAAATTATCTGTTTTCTTTTTTATTGATATAATTCAACTTTTAAAGCTTCAATATTATTATTCATAATTTTAATAAAATCAATTTCTTCATTTCTTTCTGCTTCACTTAAATTAGTACCTGTTCGATAACTTATAGGTGTAAGATTGTACTTAGTAATTAAGTTTTTTGCTGTTTCGCTAAGTTCATTATCATCTATTACAAAAACATGTTTAATTACACCACTATTAATTAATTTTTCAACATCACTTAATCTTTTATCTGTTAACTTTTCATTTTCCTCTAAGGATAAGACGTTCAATCCATATTTCTCTAAATGGATTAACATATCATCCGCTACAACAATATTTTTATCTGCTGCATTCTCAACGATTAAGTTTAATTCAGCATCAATTTCTGACATTTCAATTTTTAATTTCTCATAATTTTCATCAATTTCTCTTTCTAAATAAGTGTTAGTAATATATTCTTTGAAACCTTCTTTGATGTTTTGAGCCATCATTAGGAAGTTTGATGGATCTAACCATATTTCTTCCTCCTCATGTGTATACTCCATACTCATAGCAGCGTCAATAATTAAAAGATTTTTATTTTTATTTAACATTGTAATTGCATAATCCTTTTCGTTACTTAATCCATTATAAATGAAAATTCGTCCTTTACTGTAATCTGTCAATTGTTTATCCGTTAGATTATAATTATTAATATTTATATCATTTGGATAAATACTGTAAATTTTACCATTATTTCCATATAGCTTTTCTGTAATATATTCAACTGGGTAATTTGTTGTATAGATTGTAACATTTTCTAGACTATCTTTTTTAAAACAACCGGTAACGGCAATTAATGTAATTGCTAAAACAATAAAATATTTCTTTTTCATTTCGTCCTCCTAGGTGGTACAGGATCATATCCAAAGGAACCCCATGGATTACATCTTAATATTCTTTTAATTGATAGGTATGTTCCTCTGAAAAAACCGTGTTTTTCTAAAGCCTCTACTGCGTAATGTGAGCAAGTAGGTGTAAATCTACAACTACTATGTGAAGTAAGGGGCAATTTCTGATATATTTTAATAAAGAATATCAAAACATGTTTCATTTTATCACCTATCAATATTTTACGATATTTTTCGGCATTTGTAAAATGAAAACTGCTAAATAATATAATGAGTGACAACTATTAAATATATATTTGATTTAGATGATATATATATGTAATATTTTTGAATTTATTTTAATCCTTGTTTGTAATAAACGCTGTGGTTTGATATAATGTAGTTGGTGATAATATGGAAGAATTATTAGAAAAACTAAAAATAAAACCTAATAATATGGATTTATATAATAGAGCGTTTATCCATTCTTCTTATGCCTATGAACATGATATGATTCCTGATTATGAGCGCTTGGAATTCTTGGGCGATGCTGTTTTAGAACTTGTCATAAGCGATTATTTATATAAGAACCAAGACCTTGACGAAGGGCAAATGACGCGAATGAGGGCTGCTTATGTATGCGAGAATGCATTATATGAATATGCTTTAAGTCTTAATTTTAATGAATATGTAAAATTAGGACATGGGGAAGAACGAAGTGGGGGAAAGTTTCGCAAAACTATCTTAGCAGATATATTTGAAGCGTTTCTTGGAGCAGTTTATCTAGATCAGGGCTTACATAAAGTAAAAGAAGTTGTTAACGGTGTTATAATACCAACGATTGAATCTGAAAATGAATATTTTTTCAAGGATTACAAAACTATGCTTCAGGAATTGGTACAAATTGATCAAAGGACAGTTACATATGAACTTGTAAAAGAATCGGGCCCACCACATAATAAAACATTTAAAGTTGTAGTTATGGTTGATGGTATAAATTTTGGTGAGGGTATGGCCAAATCAAAAAAACAAGCCGAACAAAATGCAGCTCTAGCAGCTTTAAAAAAGCAGGCAAAATAAAAAGAGTATTTACAATAGAATTAGGGTGAAAATATGTATTTAAAAAATATAAAAATAGTTGGTTTTAAATCTTTTGCAGATAAGACCAACATTGATTTTAAAGATGGTATTACAGGTATCGTTGGCCCTAACGGATCAGGTAAAAGCAATGTTGTAGATGCTGTTAGGTGGGTTTTAGGAGAACAATCAGTTAAGACTCTCCGTGGAGATGGTTCTATGACAGATATTATCTTTTCTGGAAGTAAAAGTCGTAATCCGGCTTCTAGTGCTTCGGTGACTCTTGTTTTTGATAATGTTGATCATTATTTTCCTATCGATTATGCAGAATTATCAATCAAAAGAGTAGTTTATAAGACTGGTGAAAATGAATATTATTTAAATAATGAACGATGTCGTTTAAAAGATATTATGAATTTGATAATTGACACAGGTATGGGACGAGATGCTTTTAATATAATTTCCCAAGGCAATATTCAAGATATACTAAGTAATAAACCAGAAGAGCGTAGAGTAATATTTGAAGAAGCTTCTGGTGTTTTAAAGTATAAAAAACGTAAAGAAGAAGCTTTACGTAAATTAGATAAAACACACGATAATATTGATCGTATTAATGATATTACAAATGAATTAGAATCTCAGATAGAACCTTTAAAGGAACAAAGTGAAAAAGCTCATATCTATGTAGATGCTAAAAGTGAATTAGAAAATGTTGAGATAGCACTTATTGTTCATGATGTTGAGAATATGAACAGTGAATATCGATCTTCCAAAACTCAAATAGATAATTTAAATGATGAAATAATTAGTATTTCAGAATCAAATTCTACACAAGATGCAGATTTAGAAAAAGAAAAGGTTGCCTTAGTTCATGAGAACAGTAACCTTCATCAAAAACAAAAGGAACTTGTTGAATTATCCAGTAAAGTCGAACGTTTAAATGGGCAGAAACTTCTTGTTGTTGAACGAGGAAGATATGATAGTGAGGATGCTAAAGTTCATGATCATATTTTGTTATTAAAAGAAGGCCAATTGAAAATAAAAAATGAAATCGAGAGTACAGCTCAAGATATAAAGATTAAACGAGATGAAGTCAATTGCATTAATCAAAAAATAGATCAACTAAGACTTGATATGGTAAGCATAAAGAAAAGTGTAGAGGATTTAGAACAAGAAAGAAATAAATATGTAAGAGGCCACCTTGAATTAAACCACAAGAAAGATATTTTAGAAACTTCTATTGAAAATAATAGTTCTCTTCCATATGGAATTAAAAATGTTTTGGGTAATCCTAAGTTAAGAGGAATACATAATATTATTGGTAGACTTATATCTTTTGATTCAAAGTATAGTACTGCTATAGATATTTCTTTAGGAGCTAGTTCTCTTTTTGTAGTAACAGATAATGATGTAACGGCAAAAGATGCAATCAGTTATTTAAAAAGTAATAATTTAGGTAGAGTGACATTTTTTCCTCTAAATGTGATTAAAGAAAGACACATTGATATGGAAACTTATAATATGATAAAGGATAATTTATCATTTATCGATATGGCTTCCAATCTTCTTGAATATGACGATAAATATAAAAATATTATCTTAAATCAATTAGGTAATGTTATTATTGCAAGTGATATTGATGGCGCTAATCAAATTGGTAAAATGATTAATTATCGTTATAAAATAGTGACTCTAGATGGGGAATTGTTACATGTAGGCGGTTCTATTACTGGTGGAACATCTAAAAAGAGTAATAGTATTATTAGTGAAAAGTACGAGTTGGAAAGTATTAATCGTAAATTAATTTTAGTTGATGAAAAAATAAAAGATATTGATTTAAAACATAATGATATAGAAACGATGTTAAAAGAATTTCAACTGAAAGACTATAATCAAAAACTTGAGAAGAGTACGCTTGACGAAAGTATTGCTAATAAGATAAATGTATTAAAGGAATTAAAAATAAAAGAAGAAGAGACTAAAAACGAATTGCATAATCTATCTTCAGTTATTGATGATACAGTCAATAGTGAAGAACAAAATATTATTGATGCATACTATAAAACTTTAGGTGAAAAAGAAGAACTAGAAAAAACTATAACTTCTATTTCGAAAAAAGTAGCATCTTTAAATGAAAGTATTGAAGAACGAGAGTCTGCATATAAAAAGAATAATGAATTCATCTTTAAAAAACAAAATGTATTAAAAGAATTAGAAATTAAAGTTAATCGTTTAGATGTTAAGTTGGATATGTTATTAAATACTTTAAATGAAGAATATACAATGACTTTTGAAAAGGCTAAAAAAGATTATATTTTGGTAATGGACGAGGCTGAAGCTCGTAAGAAGGTTAATAGTTTAAAAAATACTATTAAGAATTTAGGTGTTGTTAATATAGCGGCTATCGAGGAATATGATCGCGTAAGTAAGAGATATGACTTTTTAACTGCTCAGAAAAACGATTTATTTAAAGCTGAAAACACACTTCTAGACATTATCAAAGAAATGGATCTAGTTATGAAGGAAGCCTTTGAGGAAACTTACAAGGCAATTAGTGAAGAATTTAAAGTCGTTTTCAAAGAATTGTTTGGTGGTGGAGAGGCTTATCTTAAGCTGACTGATCCTGATAATATGTTGGAAACTGGTGTTGATATAATAGCATTACCGCCAGGTAAAAAGCTTCAACACATATCATTGCTTAGTGGTGGTGAGAAAGCCCTAACGGCTATAGCTCTTTTATTTGCCATTCTAAGAGTAAGACCTGTACCTTTCTGTATCTTAGATGAAGTTGAAGCTGCTCTGGATGATGTCAATGTTCAAGGCTACGCTAAATTCCTAAGAACTTTTAAAGATAAAATGCAGTTTATTATTATAACTCATAAAAAGAAGACGATGGAATATGTAGATGTTTTATATGGTATAACAATGCAAGAATCAGGTGTTAGTAAATTAGTTAGTGTTAAGTTAGAAAGTAGTAACTTTTGAAAGAAAACTAAATATACTAAATTAGGAGGATTCTTATGTTACCTAATGAACGCCTTAAAAAAATAACTTTTGTTTTCTTTTGTCTTACTTTGATTATTCTTTTGTGTATTATTATATTTTTTGCATACATATAAAAAAGATGAGAATTAAATCATTCTCATCTTTTCTTCATCCTTAAACGGATTGTCTTTATCAATTTTATCAATAAATAAGATTCCATTTAAATGATCAAGTTCATGTTGAACTGCTATTGCTAATTCTTCTCTTGCTCTTAATTGTTGAGTATTGCCATTAATATCTCTATATTCAATCGTAATTCTAGCGTATCTTGGTATAATACCTTCAACATCACGATTAACACTTAAGCATCCTTCGCCACCACCTGCATAGATAAGTTCTTCGGAATGGCTAATAATTTTAGGATTTATTATAGTATATCTATTAAATGACTTATCTTCTTGTTCGTGAGCTATAACAAAGTATTTTTTAGCTATTCCAAGTTGAATAGCTGCTAGGCCCATACCAGGTCTGAGATTATATTCTTTAGCTATTTCTTCAATTTGGCTATTCACAAGATGCTCTAGCATCTCATTAATTAAATTTTTATCTTCATTTGAGAGTGGAAAGACAATATCGCTACTTATTTTACGTAATCTTTTATCTTTCTCATCTAAAATTTTTATTAAATTTGTCATTACATTCACCTCGAAAAATCACTTGTATTTTATCACAATTTGTAAGCTTTAGCAAACAGGAGTGTTGTTTTATGACGTCAGAGTTAAAAATATTTGACATATTTTTATTTTGTAGTAAAATATAGTCGCATAAGAGGGTGATGGATATGGCGTTAAAGAAAAATATGCCTAATGTTTTATCTACTATTAGACTTGGAATGGCCCTAGCATTACCATTTGTATTTTTGAACACAAGTTTATTAAATACTCTTATTTTCTATTTAGTAGGAGATGCTACAGATGCTATAGATGGTTATTTAGCTAGAAAGTGGAAGGCACAATCAAAATATGGTAAATTTGTAGATCCGATAGCTGATAAATTGTTGAATGGAACAGCTCTTTTATTAATATCAATATTTATTAATCCGGCAATGTTTGTTTTAACTGGTTTTGAAGCTTTAATAGCTGGTACTAATATAATACGTATCAAAAGAAAGAGTGATATAAATGTTGCTCAAATAGGTAGAATTAAAACCGTATGTTTGTTTTTTGCTACTGTTTCAGCTTTAGTAGTACCTATGGTTCCTTCTTTAGCAATGGCATCATATATTTTAATTGGTACAACAGCAACATTGCAGGCGTTTACAGCAGGAAAGTATCTTAAAGAGTTGCGTAAAGAAAGAAAAAGTTCTAGCGAGAAGACTTTTAAAAATATTCAAAAACCAAATCTAAAAAATGAAGATGACAATATCAAAAAATTAGAATATGCTAAAGTAAGATTAATGGAACTTGAAGCAAAGAAAAAGAATTCATCGGTTGTAAAAGAAAAAGTTAATAAAGAAAGAATGCTATTAACTGAGAAAAATATAGATGAACAAAAAGAACAAGGTGTAAGTAGGACTTTAAGAAAATAAAGTCCTTTTTTATCTCTCGATTAAATATTGTTTGTTTTAAAAATAAAGAATGATATAATAAATTGAATACATACTTTTAAAGGGTGAATAATATGATAAAAGAAAAACTAGACTTATTACCTCATGCTCCTGGTTGTTATCTAATGAGGGATGTTAAGAATACTATTATATATGTTGGTAAAGCAAAGGATTTGAAAAAAAGAGTAGTTACATATTTTAATCGTCTTCATACTGGTAAAACTAAAATGCTTGTTCAAAACATTGAAACGTTTGAATACATTGTTACTCAAACTGAAGAGGAAGCTTTAATTCTTGAATTAAACTTGATTAAAGAACATGATCCTAAATACAATATATTGTTACGTGATGATAAAACATATCCGTATATTGAGTTAACTAATGAATCTTTCCCAAGGATTTTAGTAGTCAGGGATCATTTAAGACGTAAAAAAAATACTAGATTATTTGGTCCTTATCCTAATGCTTATGCGGCTAGAAAAATTGTTAATATGTTAAATCGATTATACCCGTTAAGAA
>Ga0265294_10007885_pt1 | contig 12532 bp, 2 predicted proteins | sample MunlanPumphouse3_FD_192504 | JGI IMG/M metagenome (GOLD analysis project Ga0265294, IMG submission 192504) | Groundwater microbial communities from a municipal landfill in Southern Ontario, Canada - Pumphouse #3 | ecosystem: Environmental > Aquatic > Deep subsurface > Groundwater | place... | reverse complement strand
CCGCCCTTTTCTTTTTCTCGCCAGTCACCTATCGCTCTGCTCCATGGCTCAATCTCTCCAAACCATCCTGCATCAATGACAAAATACTCCACACCCAGCTCAGCTGCAGCAAAAGCCTGTTTGGATAGGAGGTCATAACTAAACTCGTCAAATGCTACGAACCAGGTATTGAAAATAACAGGAAGTTTACGTTTTTGGTATTCATGATTAAAGAAATAATGAAGTTTAGTGCAACCCATATCTGTTTTGCAGTCAAAATCATAAAAAAGTATTATAGGCATCTCAATTGTTTCACCAGGCAGAACTTCCATCCTTAATCTATCATCCGATATACCCATTTCCACTACAGCGATATTGAACAGTAAATCATAAGGTCTTTTTGATATTGATATTTTCCATGCCGCATTCGGCATAAGATGAAAAACAATACCTCTTTCATTATTGTTATTCCAAAGAGCCGTAAAAGGAGCACCTCCTGATGTAGTACGTATACCCTGATTTGATGCACTTACAGTACCATCAAGTTTTTTCCAACTGCCTAAACTTTCATTATTCCAGCAGCTGTATTGGGTATATACCTCATTATCATTATTCAATACAGAAAATCTTGAGAAATATTTGTACAAAAATATATGGCTGTCAGAGGTGTTTGTAAATTTATCTTTTCTGACATATATGCCATGTTTTTTCTCAATTACACAGGATGCTTGATATGATTCCGAAGTTAAAGAAGCACTGATACCGGAATCTGTCTTATTTACTTTAATCTTACCGCTTCCATCAAAAGAACCTTCACTGCAATCTATGTCGAATAAGCCTGAGACTCCTGCCTTACCGCTAAAATCAAATACTGTAGTTAAATCCATAACACTCACCTCTTTAAATATAACCTTAGATAATTATATATTACAAAGACACTATATTCATCCTAGCTTTGAATACATTTGTAAAACAATCCTGTTGTGAGATATATTCTGCCTTACCGCTTACCTTTAATACATAGACCAGAGAATATGCTATTCGGTTATGCTTCTTCCAGAGCAGTAATCAATGGATAAAAATGAGGAATCCGTATTTTGTCCGCTATACTTGACAAGTACAGTTCAACTTAAAACTCACCTAAACACTCCAGCAACCTATAGAGTACGACTGCAGCTTCCTGTCTGGTTGCAGCCGCTCTTGGGTTAAATCTCTCTCCGTCACCAATCATTATTCCTTTACTTGATAAAAATTTGACCGCTTGTTTTGCATAATTATCAATCTCCTTTTCATCAATGAAACTATAGTTTAAAAGTTCATCTTGGCTGCTATCCATTCCATTGTTTTTGTTCATATAAAGCCTGTATGCAATAACAGCTAGCTCCTGCCTGCTAATGTTCTTTTCAGGGGCAAACAGACCATTTCCAATACCATTTATTAAAGATAATGAAGCTGCAGTTTCTACGCTTTCTGCATACCATGAAATTTCATCAACATCCTTGAAGAGACCCGTAAATGCAACTGGTTTTATGTATAATGATCTCACTGACATTGCAGTAAACTCAGCTCTTGTTACTTTTCCTAACGGATCAAAAACTTGTGAGTTTCTTCCGTTAATCAATCTTCGGGATGCCATAATTTCAACTGGCAGCTTTGCCCATGTGCTTGTTACATCTTCAAAGCTTATAATTGTCTCAAATACAGCAAAGCTTGAGAAGTGTTCTGTGCTAAAAGTTATTTTTCCCGTTTCAGGATCAGCCTTTCCTCCTTTAGGAATCCACTTCCCGCTTTCTGTGTCATATCTGCAGACAATGAGACCCTTTGGCTTCTCAGTATTTTGTATATAATATGGGAAAGTAGCAGTTATGCTCGGTTCAAATTCTGTAATCTGCTTCATTCCTGCCATAATAGAGAAGTCAAATATATCTGACAATCTTTTTGTTTCATCTTCTCCAATGCTCTCTTCATCTTCTATACCGGCTATGTGTTCTAAAGGATTTAAAGCTTCATTTCTTTTTGTAATTGTAATTGTCAATACTAAATTGCCGTTATCTGAGAGTGTTTTAAGCAGCTCTGCAGATAAAGTCAAATCCCCTCTTCCTGTGGTTATCTGTATGCCGGAATCGTTCTGCATGAAATGCTTTAGCGAATCCGTGGACAGACTAACTCTCACACCATCATTTGTTCCTGACGAATTAGACATATCAAGTTGAACCAGACCTTCTTCATCCTTCTGAAGATCACGAATGCTCTGAAGACTGATATACTTGTTCACTAATACATTTTCGTCATTGTCCACTTCATCCTGATCCTTGGGTTCATTGTCTGCTTCATCGTTGTTTTTCATGGTTAAGCCTGTAGTAAAACTGAAATTATAGTCACTAGCCTGCAAATCATTATTTACGTCTTTCACAGAACCTTTTGGTACAACAACTTTGTATTGAGCGTCTTTCAGCATTGCTCCAGAAGGAGTAATTGTGAGCCATTCGTCATTCAGTGTTTTTGTTGTGGCAACTTTTAATTCCTGATTGTTTGATATTAAGGCAAGATATATATCACTATATGCAGGTCCTGCATTTATTGACTCACTGTATTTTATTCTTATATCCGAATCTAAAAAGACATCATGCTCTTTGTCCCACGGATCAGTGAATATGACCTGTGGACTTGATATGACAGTTTCAAAACTCATTTCATAAGTATTTTTAAGCACATATCCAAAAGAATCCTCCACTGCTCCTACGGGAAGACTGAGCTTATAAATCGTACCATTTACTAGAGGCTGTAAAGGCGTTAAGGTCAGTGTACTGCCTTCTATTGATTTTGAAAACTCGACTTTATTAAGGGAATTATCAGTGAACGTTATCTTGCTGTAATTAATACCTTCTATGATTGGTCTACTGAAAGTCAGCGTTATGACCTCATCAATTTTAACATCTTTCTCTCCATTTGAAATATTCATAGATGCAACGGAAATTGAAACCGGGTATATTTCGAAATCCTGCATGTTATTCTCTAACGAATATTCTGATATTCCCGCTGGGGTAACAGCTTTTACCTTTAATTGATAATGTCCGTTAATATCTTCAGTTAATCCAACAGACGATATTAAAAAATCCAAGTCAGCGAAATCGCCGGGGCTCAAGGTTTCAATTATTGATGATGCTATTTTCACACCCTGATGTTCAATTATTACTTCAACATCCTTAAGTGTTGTTGTACCTGTATTGCTAAGCAGTGGGGAAACTAAATAATCATTTCCTGTCATTCCATTCCAATTAATTTCTTCGACAGAAATATCAGAAAGGTATACTTCAAGACTAGAAGAATTGTTATTGCTGTCGGTTTCTGTAATACCCTCGTCCGGAATTACTACCGCATGCAGGTTATAGCTTGTTCTTGTAGTGTCTTCTAACACCCATTCAACTTCTAAGGTTACATCTGAATGTGCCGGAATAGGGTTTTTCGTCGTAATTTCGCCGATTTTAACTTTGCTTTCAGGTGCTCCATCGTAAATAATCAATGTTGCGTGCTCGGCGAAATCGCCCTTATTACTGATTGTACTGTATATCTTTACAGCAGTACCTGGAAAAGGTATCTTAGTGCTCAACTCAATTCCATCAGTTTCGGAAATTTCCAGGTCCCGCTTAGGTGTATAGGTTACCAGATTCAAATCAACCTTATCTCCAGGAGTATTGTACTCTTCATTATCTCTTACCTCAGTAATTATTTCTGCAGTGGTGAATGCAGTATTCAGTTTTTTGTCACTTGTAAAGGTTGGGCTTATAGATTTTACATATCCTAAGTCATCATCAGTTAAATATACTTCATTACCCCAAACATTATTTTCAACATCAAAGAATACGGTAGCAAGGCGTCTATTTAAATCTTCATCTGTCTTAGGGAAAACTAAAGCTACCAAAGGCTCTTCCCCTTTTCTTGCTGTCAGTGAGTAATTACTCGATACTTGAGAAAGCGCATCTGAAGTTTCAGTCTTACCTGATAATCCGTATTGATAAACAAATTGCTCATTCTGGTTCCAGGTTATAAACCAATCATTCTCACAAAAAACAGCTTTAGCGTATGAATCCGAAACCTCGTTATTCGTTATTCGGACAGCTTCACCCCATGAATTTGTAGCTATGTCAAAAATCCTCGCATAAATCTCCCAATCATTTGTGGTAGATAAATCACCATCTTCATCAAGAGAGTATAAAAGCAGGTATTGGCCATTGCCTGCATACAAACTTGAGTTGATTATATTCGACAAATTGCTTTGTACAGTTTCAGCTACACTCCATGTACTTCCATTCAAAACAGAGTACACAAGCTGATCGTTGCCTGCATCATCGGTTGCCATACCCAATCCTTTAGATTTCGTCCAAACCAGAAGTCCGTTATTTTCATTTAAAGCTGCAATACATGGAGAGTGGTCGTAAAGTTCGTCATCGGAAAGAGTAATTGAATTAAACTCTCCGGTTTTGGAATATATACCATCAGAAACGCTTATCTCTGAGTGTTTTACTATGTTCTCAAATGAAATATCGTCATCTGTCAATACTCGTTTGAAGTTCTGCCAGGCAATAAGTATTCCGTCACCTGCCTCAGTTGCAACAGGCAGAAAGTCAGCGGTCCCATCGTTGTTCAGCATAGAAGGTGCAGACCATGTTCCTTCACTAAGTACCGAGTAATGTATCTGGCTGCGATTGATATCACTGCGTTCAGGGTTGTCATCCGTCCAAATCATCCAAAGATCATTTCCGTTTTCCACAAGGTTAACATCCGAATATGGATATATATTGGTCTTCATTAGCTGGACAGTACGTTCAGTTATACTATCCAAAGCAACCAATCCGACTGTTAATGCTTTGCTGACCATAACTTTCTTTGATGTGGTATCTATTCTTTCTGATTCTACTGGTACCCAATATGAGCCCTCCATCAAATAGTTTCTCGGAACCAGTTCCACTCCATCATCAGTATTTATAGCTGTTAACATTGATTTTGAGTATCTGAGCCCGGTAATAATTTCTCCCCCATTATTCCAGGTTGTATCCGCAGTAGCATCAAAAACTGTTTTCCTTATTCCAAAAACTGTTGCTTTAATCCATCCTGTAACTGAAGGATCCACCTGTATATATCCAGTAGGAATATGCAGCTGGGTCTTTATACGGCCATCCACCAGTCCTTCTATATTAAAACCTTTAATTCCTCCATAAACATCAACTGTTACATAAGGTTCGACCCTTATGATACCACTGTAATCGTATTTAGCCTCGGGTCTCTTATCAATATAAATTGTGTTGCCAATAATCGCACCAGCAGTAAGAGTAATTTCTGCTCCCGTATCAATAACCGGTACTACATAGCCCTTTGATTTATAAACATACAAATCCCCTGTCATTGTTACTTCGCCTGTACTATATGTCCAGTTTTCTGTAAGCTTGTTATAAACGAGTTTGAAACTGCCTTCAATCTCAGTATCCACTCCCCAGCCAACAGTAACCATCTTCTTTTTCTTTTTCTTTTCTCCATATGAGCCTTCTGCATCGAGGTTGAATATCAATTCTAAATTCTCGGGAGTTTGTCTGAAAGTCGCATTGAAGACGTCAAATCCTGAAGCTGGTAAACCTACAATTGTATCGTGTTCAAGAAATGGCATCTGACTGATTTGTTCGATTTCACCCTCCGAATGACTGCCCATCGACCCAAAACTTTCTGCAACAAGCTTCCCATCAACATAACTGTATTCTATAACTATTCCTTTAACCGGGGCAGGATCGATAGTTGAAATTTTTGCATCAACCCAAGCTGATGCATTTCCGTAACGCGAGACAGCTCTTACCAGCAACCTTTCACCGGGGTATAACATAGTTGGATCAAGATCAAACCAAGACTCTCCAGAGTATATGCGTTGCACATAATTATTGTATTTTATCTCATAAAATCCTATATCTGTATCAACCCAGTTTGCATCAATGTAAAACTTAGTTTCCATGGAGGAATCAGTCATAATAGTGTAAATAAAGGTGGTATCAGTTGTGTTATTAGAGCTCGAATACTTTGAGTAAATACGTGTTATTCCAAGCTTGTCCCTTTCAGCCTTAAGTATTGAAATATCATGCATGCCTGTATGGTGCACTTGTGCTTCACCGAAGTGTTCCATAGAGCCTTCCCTGATTATCTTTATCTCGTGCACTCCAAGACCCACATCCTTAATTGAGTAGCATATACCGCCACCATCATCATCACTCAATACAGTCTTCATAGCAACAGTCCTCTGTCCGTCTAGCTCGACAGAAATATATGGATACAAAGTAAAATACTCTCCGTTATCCATGTTATACAATCTGAAGCGTAAATCCTGCACAGTCCTTTTATCAGAAATTATTACAGTCCTGCGCACCTGTTTACCGGTAGGTTCATCACCGTCCATATTGCCCCAGGTAAATACAAGTTCATAAGTTCCGAAAAGGCTGAGTGCCCTATAATCAAATGGAAAATATGCTCTTGCAATACTCCCACTGGCATCAGTACTTGTAACATAATCGCCGTAGTTCTTTACTTGTATATTGTTTTTATAAAGCGATACATTTACCAACTCATTCGGCACATATATCCCTTCATAGAGAACATCAATTGCATATAACCTCCTGCCTGGAATGACATCCAGCGGGTCATTATATTCATCTGAGTGTGTGAGGTTTTGATTCTGATTGGGGGAGACACGTAATTTAATATCTTCTTCACTATTTATACTACTAATATAGACTGTTTTGGTTATTTCATATGAAAGTCCAGCACTATCTTTAAGCGTTAGAGTTACAGCATACTCACCAGAGGATATATATGTGTGGGTGGCTGTTTTTCCTGAGCTGGTCGCTGCATCTGCGAAGTTCCAATCATATGAAACAATAGAGCGTCCCTTATCTCTGAATATGTAGAAAAGCTTATCTGCACTAAATACAAGTTCTCTGTTAACAAGCCACCTAACAGATGGACCAACTGCAAAGGACTCACTATCGCTAAGAGCAACCAGTTTCCCTGTGGTAAATGAAAATTGAAGGCTGTCATTAGCCTTACCTGACAAGTCAGTTATTGCACCAGTCGGTATACTGACAGTATAGGTTTCCTCTGGATTGAACCAGGAATTCAGAACTTTGACATATGCTATATTTCCCGTAATAATTACACTGTTAATTAATCTATTACCTAAAGAATCAACTATTTTAATTTCATTAAAGTTTGATCCTGGTTTAATATCCGTCGAAAAGAATATTTCAACTTTTGAATCTACCGGGGCAGCTTTAGCATTATCGACAGGATTAGTGCTGATTACAGCCAATGAATTCGTACCGGTAGTAAAACTGAAAACATAATCAGTTTTCATCTCATATACAGGGTACAATCTGGTTTTTACATAGTCCTTCTGTACTGTGACAGTGTACCTGGTATTTGGCTTCAAAGGGTTAACTGGGTCTATGTACACCGTTTTACTGTTTTCGATGAATGCTTCTGTTGTAAATTCAACGGTCGAACCATCAGCATCAGTAAGTCTTATTCTACCGCCTGCTAAAACAGCAGTGTCCTTGAAATACAGCCTTATACCGGTCGACACTGATACATTTGTATCACCAGAGGATGGGTAAGTGCTTGATATTTCCGGACCAATCGGATCTGGAAGGGTAACAAAACTTAGTAGCGTAAGTGCATTTTGATTCATAAATCTGTCTTCAACAGCTCCTGGCGGGATAAGTATGAAATAAGTTCTCCCTCTAGACAGAGTTCGGTCTGCATATTTTTGCGTGATAGTTATTACATCACTGTTAATAGTGCAATTAACAGGGTAATCTCTGAAGTTATCATCATAAAGAACAATATTATTAAATGAGGTCCCTGCAGCTAATCCAGTACTGTTGAATTGCAGTGATATTGTTGTATCGGTGCGAACCTGAGATTCACCACTTGCTGGAACCGAAGATATTACCTCTATTTTTTTTATTTGCTTCTCTTCGATTGAGAAGGAAATATTTATTTCATCTAAAACCTTGTTTCCTGTCAAGTCACTGATTACTTCTGAAGGTACACGAATTTCGTTTAGACCTGAGGGAAAGTATGTTTCTGTATTCACAAGAATCAGTTTGTTGCCATCAATCTTAACAATTATATTAGAACCAGGCATACCTCCGCTGTATTGAATCTTTGAAAAATCGAGTTTATACGCATATGCTGGGTAACGTCCATAAAGCTGAATGTCTTCATCAAAAGTGACAATGACCTCTTTGGTGTTGTAATGAACATTTGTACTGCCATCTGCCGGACTAGTTAAGACCATTTTAGGAGCAGTCTCATCTTTCATCGCAAGTATCGTATATTCGAAGGTTTTTATAAGTTCATCTATTCCTTTTCGTATTGTAACAGTTAACATAACTGTCCGATGATCTTGTGAATAACTAGGTCTTGTTATAACCCCTGTTGCATTTCCGTCGAGCTCATAGCGAATGCTCAGAACATCCGGATCACTCGATGCAAGCTCAATTGTCGAACCATTAAGTGTTACTAAATTAAACATCAGATTTTGCTTTACAGAAAACTGTGTATCGTTAAAACCTAGAGTATCAGTTACTTTGAACCTTTGACTGTCAAGCTGAACAGCATCTCTATCGGTCACTGGTAAAGCTTTAACAGTTACTGTAAAAATCATTGTTTCCGTCATCAGACCTCTGGTAATTACAGCTGTTAGAGTCACCTCGCAATCGCCTTCTATATAGTCAGGCCTGTCCAGACGCCCTAGTGTTCCCAAAGCTGTGGAAACAACATCCTCATGTGAGCTGCTCCAGTTGATAACAGTTCCCAAAGGTCCCGACAAAGGCAGGTTTAGAGGAGCAATGACATTGCTTTTATCAGAATTAACGTCTAATATCAGTCTATATGTCAACTCTGTTTTAGCTTTATCTATAGCCTCTGTATCAGTTGCAGTATTCGCTTTGACCGTTATATTGAAATTCTTTGACTGCGTGACACTACCTCTTGTAATGTAAGCTGTCAGCGTGATGTCTTTATCTCCTTTTGTATATGTCGGCCTTACTATTATACCATCCGTATCTGCAACAGCAGAATCTGTGGATTCCCAGCGAATAACTGAACCTGAAAGTCCTATAGCTGGTAAATCAAGATCCTTTATTATCTCAGTAAGCATGGTATTGCTATTTAGTATAAGGGCATCGTCCAGCCAGGTCATAGTTTCTCCCACTGCTTCGCTATCAGTAGGATCCAGTGCGGTTACTGTTAATAAAAATATCTTTTGAAGGGTTTGATCACTTTTATTTAAAGTTGCTGTAAGAACAACAGCTTTATTCCCATCAGTATAGGTTGGTCTGAGCACAGTGCCATCAGTTGTTATAACTGTTAAATTGCTTGAACCCCAGGTTATTGTGCTGTCGTGAAGTCCTTCTGTGGGCAATGTCAGATTACTTATTATATTATTTTCATACAAGTTCTCATTTCGGATGTCCTCAAAATCCAGCGCACTATATGCTTCATTCAATAATTCAAGTTCGGTAGGTTCATTAGGCAGAATTTTTATTGTTAAGTTTCTTGTTACACTTTCTGTTCCCATCGAAATGGTTACGAAGAGTGTTACTTCAACTTCAGATTCGTAATATAGAGGTCTTGTGACTATTCCGTTTTCACTGAGGTGTGAACTGCTTGAAATCCAGGCAATATTGCTGCCATTTAGTCCTGCTGCCGGCATATACAGGTTCGCAATAACCTCATTTAAGGATGTGTTTCCATTAAGTATCATAGTATCTGTCAGCCAGTCGGAGTCTAGGTTGACCATGTCTGCATCATTTATCTTGACTTTTACACTGAAATTTTTGTCTTTGCTGCTACTCCCGTTTTCCAGATGCGCTGTCAGTATTACTGTCTGATCCCCTTGCGCAGCTGTTGGTCTTACAACAATACCTGCAGAAGTCAGATAGGCTGTGTTTGAGCTACTCCAACTGATTGTACTGCCATTTTCCCCTGTCGAAGGCAAGGTTAAATTACTCCTGACAAAGTTAAGAGATTCATTGTCTCCTAAAATATTATCACCAAGTAGTGAATCGTAATCCTTGTTTAGCTTTGCTTCATCCGTCTCAATTAAGGAAGCATCCGCTTCGGCATATGCTCCGCCCTGTGCAGAGGCTCTTACTTGGACAATAACTGGTATTGTTGATGTAAGTGTAGCTGTTAAGATACCATTTACATCGGTTATTCCTGTTGCTGATGTTCCATCAGTTGTTATACCCTCGGTTGATTCAAATATACCTGATTCAGATGTGAAATTAACCATCACACCCTGCATCACATTTCCCAATGAATCCTTGACAAGAGCAGTTACAAGCGACTTGTAACCGCTGTCAATATCAATAGTTTCAGTTGTAATACTTACATTCGAAGCATCTTGATAGAGACCTGTAATAGTCATTTTCGGAAGGTTGTATCCTATCGGAAACTTGTCATTTTTGAAACTCCATTCGTAAATTGCTGCATGAGTACTGAAAGCATCTGCTCCATTGCCTGTAAAACCCGCATAAATGTCCTTTATCAATTCATTATCTGAGGTTTTAAATACAGATGTTAAGTCCAGGCTTGCAGATATGACTGGAAACAAAGGGTCATCCATTCCTTCATATACCTGATATATTTCTATTCTTTTTGCTGAGCCGTCGTATTGGATCCAAACCTTAAATTTCTGATTTGCTTCAAAATTCTGGCTTGCAAATCCTCCACTGTCGTATATCGCTGCAGGAGCAATCGCAATTGGATGCTGATAATCGCCGTTCACATATACGGCAATGTGATGCTCCGTATCTTCTCCGTGATACTCATATTCCGCTGTATCGCTGTCTTTTTTTGTATCGAACTCAACACTTAAACTGGTTGATGTTGCCGGTGAACCCATTGAACTTAGTTCTGAATCACCCAATAAAGTTGGCGAATCAGCCTGCAAAGTAAAAGTAAAACCCTCGTCGTATCTGCTGTACATGGAATAGATATCAAAGAGAAAATATGTACTGAACGAAAGGTCATCAGCAAGCTGTATCTTATCTTTTGTGTAAACGCTTCCTGCTCCTTCCATATTACTGTTAACAGAAAAAAGATGAGGATTTGACATATATTTTTCGCCAAGTGCTGCTGTACCATTGATACTCACCATATCAGGCACAGTATCATTTTCAAGATCTTCATACTCCAGATGCACAGCCAGACTTCCTGGTAAAGTTACAACAGATGCATCAAAGGTTATTGTGTCTGATGCTGTTCCCTTTGCAATTGTTGCAGTTACAAGAACATCATATGAATCAGGGCCTGAATATATAGGTCTGTAAACTTTCCCTGCGGCGTCAATAAGGGTAGTATCACTTGAAGACCATGAAAAGCTGCTGCCATTGGGTCCGGATAGTGGAAAAATTAAATCGGTTTTAAGCCAGTTCATGAATGGATAATCATTTAAGATTATGAAATTATCAATTAGCCAGACTTTATCATCCGCAACTGCCTGTTCATCGGCAGATAGCGGTTCTGAATCAGCGGCGTAAACGGCATGGCCAAATAGTCCTTCATTTTCATAATAGTTATTAAAAGGGATTCCTGTAATTAAAAACAGGATTACGAGGGTGAAGCAGATAATCTTCTTGCATTTATTCATTTTATAACCTCACTTTAATTGATAAAGCTTTTTATGTTTATTTCATTCTCTGAATATCGAAATTAGCTAAAGAATATAACATATACACGCATTTGCAATATGAATATTATATCATATAAAATGCTTCTCATTAGTCACAATATCAATTTAGTGCTGTCAATTTGTTGTTAATTTTTCATTAAACTACTTAACTCTTAAGTATAGTAGTTAGTGTAAAGAGTTTTGGGAAAAATAATTTATTAACTTAATAAATTAAGAATTCCGACTTTATTTCTGATTCTTTTGGGTATAAAAAAGTTACCTTTGCTAATTATGTATCAACAACAGCAACTGTTCTGGCAAAGACTACCAAATTTGATACAATTTCGGACACCTGCATTTTAGGCTCGGACGCCATCAATAGCTTAATCTCTATCTCATGAGGCAGTTTTACATCAAGGAATTCTAGTTCGTATTTAGAAAGAGAAATAACATCTGAATAATAAAGGAAGTATTTCTTTTTTTCGGACTCATTCGCATACTCATCCACATTTACAACGATTGTTACTTTTTTTGCTAGAGAGCTTTTTTCCTTTTACAAAAAATGCTCCTTTGGATGCCAAGAATAAAACTGCAAATCCAGAGCCAATTATAACTATAAATTCCTGATATTAGGATTTGAGCCGCGATATTTTGGCACAAAATAAGAAAAAAGGCTTGATAACGATTGTATCAAACCTATTGTTCTTATATGGTTGCGGAGAAAGGATTTGAACCTTTGACCTCCGGGTTATGAGCCCGACGAGCTTCCAGACTGCTCTACTCCGCGCTATACTGGTACCGAAGACCGGGGTCGAACCGGTACAGTCTATTCGACCG
>Ga0265294_10007884_pt1 | contig 12534 bp, 8 predicted proteins | sample MunlanPumphouse3_FD_192504 | JGI IMG/M metagenome (GOLD analysis project Ga0265294, IMG submission 192504) | Groundwater microbial communities from a municipal landfill in Southern Ontario, Canada - Pumphouse #3 | ecosystem: Environmental > Aquatic > Deep subsurface > Groundwater | place... | reverse complement strand
ATCCACAATCGGTCAAAACCGGATTGGGCTGTTGTGCAACAACAAGTTTTGAAAAGAACAAGGTGAAAAGTGCCAGTAAGATTGTTTTTGTTTTCATTGTCAATCCTTAAATTTTTATACCATATCAATTATTGTATTCCGAGTGGTCTAAACTCTCTAATCTGGCTTTTGTCGGGTTGAATATTAGATTGTACAGTGTCCCCGCAAACAGTAAGAAGGCGAAAATGGTTGCTAAAATGAAGCCATAACGAGCGTCATGACCAAATAAATCGCTGATTCCACCCATAGCCAACGGGCCAAGAGCGGCACCAGCCGCAGTAAAGAATAAGATGATACCGGCAACCGATCCATGTTTGGCTTTTGGGAAACAACTTATGCCCTTCGAGTTTATGGTAGGGTAAATGACTGACATGAAAAGACCGGAAAGCGGGAGCAATACGACAGCCATGCCGAGACCGCCTATTATACTGCCTAAAAAACACACCAGAATAAGGAAACTGAAAAGGCAAAGGATCGACAACCAGTTAAATCGGGATAACATCCAGATTCCGATAAATCGCCCGAGAGCCCTGAGTATAAAGAAGATAGATAGTGAATATGTGGCTATAAAAATCAGATTGCCTGTATATTTCTCAATTAAAGTGGGCATCCATACATAAACCGCACACTCCACAGCGACATACAAGAATGCTCCGATGGAGAATCCAAGTGCATAGGGGTCTTTAAGCATGGACATGGTCCTTGACAGGTTGATGGGTTCCTGACTGCTTGTTTTGGTCTCGGGATAGCGAACCAGCAACGCCATAAAAATGAGCAATATACATAAGCTGCCGGCGATTACGTATAACCATTGCCATCTGACGGATTCAGAAAGTAGATATGTGACAAGAAATGGCCCGATTATGGCGCCGACAGCAAAGAATCCTTCTACGGCATTCATCGTTGAGGTGTGTTGCTTGGTCGAACCGCATATGTCGCTGATAAGCGCCAGAGCTCCGGTTTTAAAAACTCCGATTGACAGACCTCCCACAGCCATTAAGGTTAAGATGAACCCATAGGTATTGGCGACAATGTAGAGATATGAGTTGACTGCAAAAACAATCAATCCAAGTATGATGGTCGCTTTTCGGCCAAGTTTGTCGGCTAAAAAGCCGAGAAAAACACCCGACAGGGCGATGGCTATCATGGGCATGTAGTGTATCATGCCTGCAGTGGTCATGTTCAGATTAAACGATTTCATGAGCTCGGGTATGATGACTCCGACGGCGTCGGTAGTCATGGCGAACATCATGAACATCAAGTAAGTCAGCCATTTAATGGTTGATCGATGGGGTTGTACAGTAGATAGGATTGACATAGTTGATTTGGTTTGTTTAAGTGTTATATCTCGCAGGTAATCAACTCTTCCTGCTCATCGGTATAGGTAATGACGGATTGACTGGTTTCAAGGTTGACATCAAGCACACATCGGCTCCTGCCTTTAACCCAGGCCATCTCTAAACCTTCGATTGTATCATTGACGAAGAATTCACCTTCAAAAGCCGGGTGCTGGTTTCTGAAGCGGATTAATCGCAACAAACGCTTTACCACGTGTTTCTGTACGGCTTCGTCTATTTCCTTTAAGGTGAAGTTGTGACGGTTTATCTCACGTCCTTCGCCTGTATGTTCAACCTGTTCTATATCGTTTTCTCCAGCCAGCAACCCCACATAATAGACCTGCGGTATGCCCGGTGTAAAAAATTGGACAGCTCTGGCTGTAAGATAGGCGTTGTCGTTACAATTGAGAACAGAATAGTAGGAGCACCTGATCTGGTGTACGTCGAATCCGTCTTCACCTTTATGTTTGTCGGAGAAGATCCGACTTAAGTTAGACCCCCTCTGAACACAGACATCAACGATCCGACGGGCATCAGCGGTACTGATCAGCCCGTCCAGATCTGGCTTGACTGGTATGCCATCGTGGCAGTCAAGCATGGTGAATTGGTTGCGTTTCCTGGTTATCAGGTAGTTAATAAGCCGTGTAGACTTGTGGGTGATCAACGCCTCAAGTATGAGGAACGGTAAAATGAAATCGTAGATCCAATAACCTTTTTCGGCCAATTCATGCTGTGTATGGTAAGAGGAATGGACTTCCGGTAGCAGTGTGATATTGAGAGAGGCTGCTAATCTGTTTATCCATTCCATAAAATCGAATATTTCCGGTTTGACGAAGAAACAACTTGTCCCCGGTTTTTTTATCGTATAGCCTACCGCGTCAAGTCTGACATACTTGACGTTCATTCGACTAAAATGAGTCATAAATTTGGTCAATAGGCGCTTTGTCGCGTCGGAGTTGACATCCAGATCAATCTGCTCGGATGGTTCCTGTTTTCCGAAGGTTGTCCAAACTGTTTCCTGACGGCCGGTATCTTCAATGGTAAAGGTTGAGAATGGTGTGGAACGTCTAAGAAAAATTTTGCTCAAGTCTTCTGATTTTGGTTGTCCGTCGCTCCATAGTTTATCGAGCGTAATAAACAGATCGGCGTAATCTGATTGCATCCCCTTTTTTAGAAAATCCTGAAACCAGACTGATTGTTTTGAAATGTGATTTACCATCAGATCAACCATAATATCTGTATGTTGGCTGATTTCCTGAATGTCTTGCCACGTTCCGAAGCGGGGGTCAATCTCCAGATATGTGAGTGGCGCAAATCCCCTGTCTCCTGACGAGGGGAAGGGTGGTAGAATGTGTATTCCCCCTTCGAAAATGCCCTTCAATGAATTTTGGAGAATGTGGTTTAGTACCTTCAAACTCCCACCTAACGAATCCGGGTACGTAATCAGTTGTATTTTGTTTTTTACATTCACGGTGTGATGGTCGCGTTAATTGGTTATCTGGACAACATCGTAAGTTTTGGTAATGATAATATCCGCTAGATTCTTGTGTCCGGCTATGATTTTGTGTTCAGTTTCCAGGATTCCTTCCACGAATGGATCATTGACCTCGTTGCCACGATTGCGTTGTATTCTGTACGGCAGCGTGTCATGATAATCGGCGTCAATAAAAATTCTGACGTCTATATGTCTTAAAAGAGAGGTGTACGTGCCTTCGACAATGATTACTTTTACATCGTTAATCGGAACAGGTACAATGGTTTCTATCCCGGTTTCGTAATCGATGTGTGGGGTAAGTAGTTCCTGCGCTCCGTTCATGGCGTTGAAAAGATTATGGTCCAATCGTTTTAAGTCGACTTCTTTGTGTGGTCCCAACCAGCTTGGGTCTTTTTTACGCATGGTGTCATTGGCCGACGGGGGAAGAAAAAAATAATTGTCTTGTCCAATAACGATGGCGGAAATTCCCTTTTCCCCGAATTCTGTAACCAACGCCTGACCAGTGACAGTTTTTCCGCATCCGCTCTCTCCGGCAAGAGAGATAGTAAAGATAGTCTGTTTTGTTTTAATTGCATTAATGAGCAGGGAGACGATGATCTCCGATGCTTTTTTATGAGGGTTGATCATTATTTCTTATAATATTGGTTATCAATAATTTAAATGATTTCTCGGGGTTGTTTAAGTAATGCCCCGCACAAGGGAACGGCGGGGCATAGCAAAAACAATATTTAATGTCAGAGAAGTTCCGGTCTATTTGTATCCGAAGTTTTGCACTAAATTGGTATTTAAGTCAAGAACTTTGGTGGGCAAAGGAAATACGAGGGTTATCCCGTCATTATCCGGAGTCCAGCCGGTGCCAGCTTTCCAGTCGGCTCCGGAGATAGAACTTGCCAGCGTGGCCGTATTCTTATCTTCGGTTGGCTCGGTATAGGTTCCATAACGGATCTGGTCTTCTCGGCGTGTAGGTTCCCACATTAATTCCAGTGCACGTTCGTTACTTATGGTTTCTATATTAACTGACGTAATGGGCTTAGCACCAACCCTGTTGCGAACGGTATTGATAAGGGTCATAGCGCCGGCCTGATCACCCATACGGTATTTTGCTTCGGCGGCAAGGAGCATAACATCGGCAAAACGGTATACTACGATGTCAGCGTTGCTATAATATGCAAATTGCGTATGCACGTCTGTCTTATCAATTTCAACTTTTTTGGGACGTGCTCCGGACCAGTATACAATATAGTTGGCCCATTCGGGATCCGAACTATAAGCAGGTAGCAGGTTTGGGTATTGCATATGAATGCTGATCTGGTAAGCCATATAATTACCCTTTGAGTACGAACCGGCTAAATTGGACGCGGGACGTTGGCCGTTTATTTCGAAATCTCCATAGAAGAAGGAAAGATCCCAGCGTGGGTCCGTTTCGGAATAATCTTCTGCGGCCATGGCTGCATTGTACCCGGCTTGTCCGACATTATATCCTGCCGATGAGGCTCCTTTTACCGGATCGTATTTTACTCCGAATATTTTAGCGGCATGAATGGTCCCGCTATTTCCGTTACCTCCCAGACGGGCTGGGGTGTAAAGCGCCGAATGTTTCGAATGGTATCCCCACCAATGGGAATGCTGGTTTAATTTGTAGGAGGTGACGCTATTTGGGCGTACCCAGATATTTTCTATACTTCCTTCGTTTCCAACCAGAAAAGGTGTTTTAAAATTAGCTTCCAGGGCATATCCTTCGGCCGCAATTTGTTCGTAGCAATAAACAACCGTTTCCCAGGCATTTCGGGTAGTTCCGTCCAACGTAATAGACAATTCTTTCCCGCGTGAAGTAATGGTCGGTTCCACAGCCTCGAACCCGCCGACCATGCTTCCATCCCACCAAGTTTTGTGTGAAAATACCGGAGCATTAATAGCCAGTTTGGCCATAAGGAAGTATCCGGCGGCTTTGGTGAAACGTCCGTAATATTCACTACCCGAATTTGCGCTTTTTGCTTCAGGTAAATAAGGAATGCATTCGGTAAGTTCGTCGCGAAGGAATTCATATACTTTATCACGACCTTTCTGGCTTACGCTGCTTACACTTTGAGAAGAAGAAGTCACAATTGGAACGTCTCCCCAGATATTACAAGTTACATAATAATAGTAAGCGCGAACGCCTCTGAGCTCATACTGATAAGCCGCGAAGGCTCCTTCAGGATCTCCGATTTCATCAATCAGCTTTTGTATTTCGTCGATAGCTGTATTGCATCGGGCTATCTGACCGTAGTTATAGGTCCATAAACTATTGAAAGCATTATACGATGTGGACCAGGTATGTAAAAAGAGCGCCTGACGGGCCCCGCCGTCCAACCAGTCACTCAATCGTGTTGGCATCATTGCCAGGTCGGAAGAAAATTCGGATAGGAGGTAATAATTGTTTGTGTTGCTCAGTGCCAAACCCTGCTCTTTGATGTTGGTATAAACTGCAGCAACCGTGTTGAGATAAACCAAAACCGGGTTTTTAAAGGCTTCACTCTTATCAAATTTGCTATAAGCAGTTTCATCGAGAAAGCCTGAGCATCCAGAAAACAATAAAGACGCTGTAAGTGTGAACAATATAATCCTTTTTTTCATAATACTCATTATTAAGTCCATTAGAAATTAACTTGTAACATTAACGTGAAGGTACGTTGCAGAGGTGTTACGTTTCTTGCATCAATACCGTTGGTGAAATCTGCAGAGTTAATGAGAGGAGTAAGACCACTATAACCGGTGATGGTCGCTACATTATTACAGGACAGTGCCAGGCGAATGTCGGAAACTAGGCCTTTCCCCTTCGAAAGTATATTGTAACCAAGAGTAATGTATTCAATGTGAACATAATCACCCCTTTCAAGCCAATAAGTGGTGTGTTTGATGTCGTAAATATTGCTTTCGGGAGCACTGGATATTACATTGTAAAGAGGGAAGTTGTTCAGGTTGCTTAAGGCCATACTGGAAAAGTTATAAATGTAATGGCCGAAGGCCCCGTTTAATTGAGCTGAAAGATCAAATTTCTTATAAAACAAACGGAACCCAAGGCTCGCATTAAATTTTGGAACCACCTGGCCTACAATGGCACGGTCTCCGTCGTCACCCAAATCAATACTGCCGCTGTCGTCGAGGTCTTTGAATTTATATGTCAAATGACCCTGATCGTCTACTTCAAAACCGTCGTGAACGGGAAGACGGAAAATACCGACTGGATAACCTTCTGCCATATACGTTACTCCGGTGTTTCCTACCATACCGGCACCGCCCTGTGAGGTCACGTTTATCCATTTTGCCGTAGTAAACGCTTCTCCGTCATAAGTGCCTTCCAAGGAGATTAATTTGTTTTTATTGTGCGCAACATTTCCTTGTATAGTTAGGCCCCAGTCGTGTTTTTTTATCACGTCTCCCGAAATAGAAAGTTCAAAACCGTTATTGGTCATTTCTCCCAGGTTAGCTAACAACGTCGAATAGGTGAACGGAGGAACGGATACCGAGTATGTATAAAGCATGTCCTTGGTATGCGATCGGTAGTAATCTGCAGTAAAACGCAGACGACCTTTTAACATGGTGACATCAACACCAATATCGAATGTATATTTGGTCTCCCATTGCAAATCGGGATTTGAGTTGGAGATGATGGCATAAGTGACGACCGGCTGGCTGTTGTATTCACTCAGTCCGCTGGGGGCCATTAAATTCAATGAGTTTAAGGGAGAAATAGCGCTCTGGTTACCGGTAACCCCGTATCCGGCACGGAGTTTCAAGGTCGAAAACAAAGTTTGATCTTTCATGAAAGATTCATTACTGACGACCCATGCGGCCGATGCCGAAGGGAAAAAGCCCCATTTATGGTTTGCTCCCAATTTGGATGAGCCATCGGTACGCGCATTCAGCGTAAATACATATTTATTATCGTACATGTAGTTCAGACGAAGCATATAAGAAAGAATCGTGTTCTTATCGGCGTTTGAAGTTGCATTTCCCCAGTCAATGGTTGCGCCTGCTTCGAGATTATTCCATTTGAAATAATTGGTGTCGAATCCCTGAACAACAATTGCATTATCAAATGTGTAAAAGGATTGTGCTTCAACGAGAGCGAGTGCGTTGATAGAATGTTTGCCGATTTCCTTTACGTAATTCATCTGTACACTTCCCAGCCATTCTTTATCGTCACCGTTGTTGACCGTAGCCTGACCTCTTACCCCGGCATAATTAGTAACGTTGTTCGGGTAATACGTTTTCATTAAGGAATTATTTAGCTTAAATGAACCGAAAGCACTGACTGAAAGTCCGTCGACAATAGTATATGTAGCACGTCCGGTTGCGGTTATGCGCAAATGGTTTGTTTTCATTTCGGTATCCATTAGTTCTCCCGGATGAGTTGTCATGGACTGGGCGGCTGGATCCACATCCCACATACCAGTGGTAGTGTTTCTCCAAGAAGGGAAGGTGGGATTGTATACCAAAGCGCTGCTCCAGACATTCGGCTTTGAATCACTCTCCCGGTAAGTGCCTTCTGCATTCAATTCTAATTTCAATTTCCTTTTCATCGCCCACTGGGTGGCGTTAAACCTGAAATTGTAAGTATTATAATCGGTGCCGCGTATCAGTCCATTACGTTGGTTGATACCCACGGATGCACGCATGCTGGCGTTTTTACTACCCTGTGTCAAAGACAGATTATGGTTGTTTTGGAATACGAAGTCGTTTTGCACCCAGTCAAACCAGTTGGTGTTTTCTCCAAGATCAATTCCTGCACCTGAAAATTCAGTATTCATCAGGGTTCGGAATTCATTGGCATCCAACATGTCAATGCTTTTAAATGTTTGACTTACACCAAATTGTCCGTAGTAATTTACGGTGGCGACCCCTTCTTTACCTTTTTTGGTGGTGATCACTATCACACCTGCCGCACCGCGTGAACCGTACTGTGCCGTTTCAGACGCATCTTTCAGAACCGTAATTTCTTCAATGTCCTGAGAAGATAATTCGTACAACATCGTCAAATTGCTGAAAACACCATCAATGATAACCAGCGGGTCGCTTCCGCCTGAAAGGGAAGAGGTTCCGCGGATACGCATGGTGGGTGTGCCCAACGCTCCGCCGCTTTGGCTTATGACAAGACCCGGCACTTTTCCTCTGATGGCATCTATAGGGGAGGCGAGGTAGCCCGTGTTCAGCTGTTCGGCAGTAACCCGTTCCACAGACCCTGATACGGAACGCTTATTGCCAATTGCGTAACCGATAACCAATACTTCATCCAGTCCGGTAGCCTTTTCTTGCATGATCACGTCAATGATATTACGGTTTTGAACCGCTTCTTTTATGGTTTCAAATCCGATGTATTCGAAACGCAACACGGCATCAGGGGACGTCGAAATGGAGTACTTACCGTTAAGATCCGTCGTTACACCCTGTGTCGTGCCGTCAATAAAAATGGTTGCGCCTATTACGGGAAGTCCGTCGTTTCCCGTTACGGTCCCCGTTATTTTAAATGATTGGGCGTAAGATCCCACACTCAGCAAAAGAGCGAGAGCTGTAACGATTATGTATTTTGAATAAACTGTACAACGTTTCATGTTTGTATTTTACATTAATATTTGTATCCGTTTTTGCCACGAATGTTAGTGAGTGGCGTCGTGAATAAGATCCAACAACCCGTTAACTATGGCACTTTCTGCATAGCCCTGTTTTAAGTTGGATCCAAGAACCTCAAATACCTGTGCACCATAGGACTCATCGTCAGGAATATATCCTACCCGGCCACCATGCCCGTCTGCCACAGTCGTCATCATAGTTCTTGCATAAGGGGATTCGTTCTTAAGACGAACCGCAATTTGGTTGTACACCTCGCCCGCTACCGCAGTGACTGGAATGTCATCAAGCATCACAAGAGCGAGTGCTATATCAATGGGCATGGCATCTTCGTACTCACCTGCGTAGCCGGCACGTCCACCCCTGTTGAGTTGTCGTCTTCCCGGGCATGATACCGTCTTTCTGCCGCAGTTAATGGTGACATTGTTTTCAAAACGTCTCATCATCATAATGACGTATTTCACTTCCTCTCCCAAAAGTTGGCCATAGCTTTCCGCCATTTTGATCTGCTCGTCCATAAGTCGCCTGACTTCCGGATTCTGTCTATCCAGTCCCTGTCCTCCTGGAAGCATCTTATTGGAAATATCCTCTCCACGGGTCGCGTAATCTGCAATACGGATGTCACGCAAGTCAAACGTCTGCTGAAAATAAAGAGGGTTTTGGTCGCCTGCTGCTCCGGAAGCAAACAGTGCCACAAAGTCCTTTCCATAGCGGCTTTCAATGTATTCTTCGGATTTTCCGGGGAAGTCACCAGTAATCATATCAAGCTGACCCGTGATGACCGCATGCATGGCATAATTATAATAGGTGGCAATGGGTTTCCCGTCCATGCTCTCAAAATATATGACCGCTACCGTCTTGTCTGACTTACCGTCGTAGTCGGGACCTTCCCACCAAGTGCCGCGCTCGGCATCAAAGAGGTCGCGTTTTACATTCAGGTGGCTCACGCCTGCTCCATAGCCCACTTTAGCCGGCACCATGGCATTGTAGGCATCCTTGATAGCCTTGTAGGTTCTGTTGATCAGTTCATCTCCGCGTACAGAACCTGTTGAGTGACAGTGCGTACCGTTGTAAATAATATTTCCGACTGGGATGCCGAGTTCTTTTTGTGCCATAATATTGACCGTATCTACTACACGCTGGTTGGGGTTTCCGTCAATATTTACAAAACCAGCTTTGTGGCTGCCATTAGAAAAAATAATGGCTCTAACATGCGTCCTGTCCAGAATACCAAATGAATTCCTTCCTAAATCATCTCCTGAAGGGGTCACATCTACTTTGGCTGCACCGGCTAATAGTTGGCCACGGGGACCGTTTTGTGCCGCCATAGGAGTAGACAGTGCAAAAGCAATGATGCTTATAAGGCATCCGTAATAAAAAAATTGTTTCATAAAACTATAGATTAAAGATTAACATTAGTATAATCGCAAGGAGGCATAGCTCCTTTTTTTGTGCATACATAAGCGGCGATATTAACAGCATATCTATGAGCCGTTTCCATGGATCCCCCATTCATATAGGATGCAATAAATGCCGCAGTAAAAGCATCTCCTGCGCCGACGGTGTCTTTTACTTTTACCTTAGGCGTAGGGAGAAGCGAATTAGCTGTTTCCGTTACAATCCGGCTGCCTTCTGTCCCTTTTGTAAGGACAACCGTTTCAAGAGAGAAATCCCTCATAAGTTGCCGACATTGTTCTGACTCGTTACCGGAAAGGATGAATAGTTTACTTACCATATCAAGTTCCTCGTCGTTAAGCTTCAGAATATTAGAAATTCGGAGAGATCGTTCAATCAATTCTTTTGAGTAAAAATGTTGACGCAGGTTGATGTCGTAAACTTTAAGACTCTCAGCCGGCATGGCCTCAAAAAAACGGGAAATTGTTTTTCTGGAAACTTCATTGCGTTGTGCCAATGTTCCAAAGCATACTGCGGAGGTATTTTGTGCAAGCTTTTCCATCTGGGGTGTAAACTCAATGTGATCCCAGGCGACATCTTCCGTTATCTCATAAGAAGGAACACCGTTGCGATCAACGATGATTTTTACTGTGCCAGTTGGATACCCCGTCTTTTGTATAATATGCGGTACTTTTCTATCAGAAATATTCTTCAGGACTTCTCTCCCGAGTTTATCTTCACCAACAGCACTAACCACATAACCTTCGCAACCAGATTGATTGACGTGATAAGCGAAATTAGCCGGAGCGCCACCCAACACTTTTCCCGTGGGAAAGACGTCCCACAATATTTCGCCCAAACCTACAATAATTTTCTTCATTATGCATTGATTTTATAAAATCTGACAGACATGACTATTAAATAGGTAATACCCAAACCTATAATAATTATTGAGCCCAACTGAGAATGAAGAGCATCGGATAATAACCCCATGAACAAAGGAAATATAGTTCCTCCAATCAGCCCCATGATCATTAATCCGGACATTTCATTTTGTTTTTCGGGATATACAATCAAAGCACGTGAAAAGATCATTGAAAAAATATTGGAATTTCCAAACCCAATCAAACCAATGGCAACATATAAGCCAATAAGATTGTGCATAAAAAACAGACCAGCTATGCCAAGTACCATAGACAGTACACTAATTAAGAAGAATTTCTTAATGGACATACGGGCCAGGAAAAAAGATCCGGTCAAACACCCGATGGTCCTGAATAAGAAATACACGCTTGTCGCGATCATTGCATCGTCCAGCGGAAGGGACAGGCGTTCAATAATAATCTTCGGAGCCGCTGTATTCGTTCCCACATCAATTCCCACATGGCAAACAATGCCCAAAAAGAAAAGGAACACCGTTTTATTGCCAAGTAATGATATACAGTCCAGAAACGAAGAAGTTTTATCTTGTGTGATGGGCTCTTTAATTTTTGTGCTGCTTAGGAAAAGGGAGGCAATTATACCTATGACAAAAAACAGAGGATACAAGATCATCCAGTTGTGGAATTTGACAGCAGCCCAACTTGCAATAATGGGGGCAAGAAGAGAAGCAATGGCTTTAATGAATTGCCCGAATGTAAGCGTACTGGCCAGCCTGTCATTACTCACAATACAACCTATAAGGGGATTAAGAGAAACCTGCATTAATGTATTGCCTATCCCTAAAAGGCTAAATGATATAAGCATAATAGGGTATGAGTAAGAAAGAAACGGTAATACAAGGGCAAGCAAAGTAACCAGAAGGCTTAATAATACCGTTTGTCTTTTGCCTATTTTGTTCATAAGCAGACTGGTTGGCACTGAAAACAACAGAAACCAAAAGAACACCATTGACGGCAAAAAATTTGCCATAGTATCTGATAAATTAAAATCAGCCTTTACATAATTGGTCGCTGTACCAACCATATCTACAAATCCCATAACAAAAAATGCCAACATTATGGGTATTAGATATTTAATCTTTTTTTCTTGCTTCACCATAACAGCTAATTACTATTTATTCTATAAATTTTGATGTTTTCAACGGCAATGGAACAATTCTCTGCCACCCACTGTATTTTATTATATACTGTAGCCGGGAATAATGTGTTGGTAAAAACCAAATCGCCATCATTGATAAACAATTCAGCCGATTGCTTATCAATAAATAATTCCATTTTATACATGTTTTTTTTTACAATAGAACTTATGATTGGCTTTCTTGCGAATTCGGGATGAAAAGATACCAATCCGCTCTTGGAGCGATCCAACGAGATTGTCCCTTCATTTGTATCAATCATAAAATCTGCATGTTCATTAAGGTTGTTAATAAGTTTAAAACCAAACTTCCCATTTCCTCTGGGTATGAGAGTAAAGTCAATTCTATATGCGCCGTTGTTGTTTTGTAATAATTGATCTATTGATCCCACATCATTGATCTTCATTGCCTGTTCTTCTGTTATCAGATTACATGCTTGGTAAATATCAGGTGCAGGCTTACTGGCTAAAATCACTTTTTGTCCGTCATGTTTAAGGAATAACTCGCGGGGCATGGTCATCCCATTTCTAAAGAAAAACGTCGGAGTCTCGTTCGAATATAACCAATTGCTCATCCATCCT
>Ga0265294_10007883_pt1 | contig 12534 bp, 14 predicted proteins | sample MunlanPumphouse3_FD_192504 | JGI IMG/M metagenome (GOLD analysis project Ga0265294, IMG submission 192504) | Groundwater microbial communities from a municipal landfill in Southern Ontario, Canada - Pumphouse #3 | ecosystem: Environmental > Aquatic > Deep subsurface > Groundwater | place... | reverse complement strand
CTGCATCTGCAAACTCGATTTTTGTCTCGATCGCGTCGAGTTTCTTTTCAATCTCAAGGAACTGTGGGTTTGCCCCTGCAACAGCAGCACCTCCGGCTCCACCAGCCTCATCCGACATCTCAACGACCATCGGAGAGTCTCCGAATGAACCGGGGTCTCTGTTATTCAGTTCCTGGATCTTGGCTTTAATCTCACCAAGATCTTCGCTTTCCATGATATTGACAATCTCAACCTGTTCCTGGAAACGCTTGATTGCGGGATCGTCAAGGTTCTCAATGAAAGGAATAGCACCCTTTGAACCGACGATCTTGCCGCCCTCAACACCATTCTCATGCAGAGCGATCAGACTCTGAGCACTCAGATGTCCTTTAACCTCTGTTCCGACTACCAGGATGAACCTGATGTTGGGGTTGGCAACGGTGTTTGCCAGGAGTTTCTCAAGACCAAGATTTTCTGTCTTACAGGAACCACATATAGCTGCCCCTGCATCACAGATTGCCTGCTCATCAAGATGAGAGCCCATGGTAGCGACAGCGACAGCGCTCTTTGGATCACCAGTGTGGAAATCACCCTGGATCTGTGGCCATCCGCTTGCTGCTTCAGTTTTATCTGCCACGTGTATCACACTCCAAGGATGAATACCGGAGCTATTACAAGAATAAGGGAGACAAACAGACCAATCATAAAGCCGGGAATTCCGGAATCCATGATACCGGACTCAACCTTGTTGGTACGTGCCAGGATCTGGCCCTTATAACTTATATTCTCCATCATATTCGCAATCGCTGTCATCCTGATTGGACCTGCCGACTGATTATCTTCTTCTGCCATATCATCTCACCCCATTAACAGGAAACCCAGTAAGGTAAATGACACGATCAGACCGATCATGAGTCCTTCAACCTTCCCGGAGTAGACACCTGCCGAGAAACGGTCACGGTAACCAATATCAGTGACCATCATCTGAATGGTCTTGATACGTGCGTGGATCAGAGCGAGTTCCCCAGAAAGAGGCTGTGCTTCTCCAGCGACCTCTTCTGATCCGCCTTTATCATCACTGACTTCAATAACCATTGGCCCGGCTTCCAGAGCACCAGGGTCACGTCCATTCAGTTCATTAATCTTTGCAGTGATCTCACCAACATCTTCAGATTCCATGATGTTGACAATCTCGACCTGCTCCTGGAAACGCTTGATAGCAGCGTCGTCAAGGTTCTCAATGAAAGGAATAGCGCCCTTCGAGCCGACAATCTTGCCGCCCTCGACACCATTCTCATGCAGAGCAATCAGACTCTGAGCACTCAGATGTCCTTTAACCTCTGTTCCGACTACCAGGATGAACCTGATGTTCGGATTTGCGACGGTGTTTGCAAGCAGCTTCTCAAGTCCAAGGTTCTCTGTCTTACAGGAACCACAGACAGCAGCACCCGCATCACAGATCGCCTGTTCGTCAAGGTGGGAACCCATCGTGGCAACCGCAACAACGCTGTTGGGATCGCCAGTATGGAAGTCGCCTTGGATCAGTGGCCATCCGCTGGCCGGTGATATCTTATTTGCCATAATCAGTCACCTCAGATCAATGAAAGCGCGATAATCCCCGAGATTATAAGTCCTATTGCCATACCATACCAGAATGCGGTCACACCACCGGCGTAGACCAGAGCCTTCTCCCTGTTAGGGAAGGAGTTCTTGAAGCTGCCTTCACCTGAAAGCATACCAACGATGTCATCTGCAATTCTGTCAAGTTCATCTACCTGTTCAATGACCGGTGCGAGTGACTCACCTGCGGTGGTAACAATACCAACCATAGGGTCACATACAAGGCCAAATTCAGGCAGAACTTCTACAAATCCCATCATTCACCACCTTTCTCAAGGATGGGCTTTCCATCAAGCCACATGTAGGCATCGCGCTTTGAGAGTTTGATGAACTCCATATAGGTGTATGCCCAGCCGATAACTGAGACCAGGAACCCGATAAGTGCGGCCCCTGATGAGATGAATACAAAGGAGATCACTGCAACAGGGATCATACTCAGGAAACCACATTCCAGAGCAAGCATCTGTGTCCTGTCCTGGCTCTCATTTGGACCAAGGCAGGCATTGAATGGATGCTGGAGAGCGATTGCACCAAGCATGAAGAGTGTAGCCAGCACACAGCCACCAAGGGCTGAAGCAGCGAAACTTGGCAATTCGATCATTGTACCGCCAACGTTTATCAAAGCAGTTCCGGCCACGAGTTCACTGAAGACAAATGATCCGGATGCCATTGCAGTCAGACCAAGAAGTGTCAGTGCACCAACAATTGCCATCTCTGTGAGAGCCTTAACCATCACCGGGATGTGCATGTTAACGATCTTATCCGCGACAATTCCGATAATTGCACCGAGAATCGCGGCAATAACCACAGCGCCTACAGGGATTACAAGCGGGCTTATGATCTCAAGTCTGGTAGCCAGAAGCATTGCAATTACACCAGACCCGAAGGCCAGCATACCTGCTGAAGGCACACCAGTACCCAGACCATAACTACAGAGGTTTTTGATAGTATCAGTACCCCACCAGAGGGCGAATACTGCAGCAATGCCACCAAATACGGAAAATACATCCATACCTGTGAAGACATTGAGATATGCGAGATAGAGACAGACCACAGATCCTACAAGGCCAATGCCAAGGAAGTTGTTGTGTGGAATGCCACCCTCACTTGCTGAAATTTCAACTGTCATTCTTACTCACCTCTCACATTGCCACCAGCATGATAGCCACCATACCACAGACCGCTGAAGCGATAGCACAAGCAATGACTGCACGTGGGAAACGCCTGAACTTCGGGTCATGTGGACCTTCGATAGTACCGGTAATGTTGTACGCGGAGAGAACCGCATTTACAAGGAACATACCGACAGCAAAGATACCGGCAAGACCGACAGCGATTGGAATGACATCTTCTGCACCTGCAGAGAGAATCTGAGGAAGTGTTTCCTTATAGACCTCAAGCAGTTCAAGGTAGATGAGTGTTCCGCCAAGACCACCGAACATACCGCCGATAACACCACCAACATAGGAGATGAAAGGCAGACCATGTCCCTCAGTTCCCTGTGATTTGTACGCAGGGAAGGTGTCACCAGTGATCGGGTCTTTGTCGACCTTACCTGATGCGGCAGGGATACCCATACCATAGACATAGACAACATTTACCATCAGACAGGTGATTGCCATCATAAGACCGCCGCCGATAGCACCGCCGGCGAGAGCAACACCAAATCCAAGCTCAGCTGCCCATGCACCACCGAATAGACCGGCAAGACCGGCACCAGTGGCCAGCATGGCCACACCAGTTGCAATACCAGGTGACTGACCCATTGCAGCAGGAGCTCCGCCAACAGGGACGAAGTGAATACCAAATCCAATGAGTGCTCCACCTATGATCACACCGATAAGAGCAAATACAGCAGTTGTCGGAGCAAGGATGTAGACTATTACAACAGAGAGAAGTGCTACAACCAGACCAATACCAAGACCGACGGGATCCATTCCTTCGCCACCGCCGCCTCCGCCAAGAGCACTCATGATGATGCCTCCTCAGTGGAAGTGTAAGGTCCATATGTGTTGCGTGCCCAGGACTCGACATACCTGTCGATGACCATGAAGATCAGAATCAGGACAACACCGGCAATGACAGCACCCCAGCCACCGGCAATGCTCTCAAAGAGAACAGTACGCCAGAGTTCAAGGAATACGATCAGACCGAAGCAGATACCAGATGCAGGACCTGCAAGTTTGGATGTGAACCATCCATTATCAAGTGAACTGCGCTGACCTGCCTCTGCGTATCTTACGATATCTCCTGAAGCGGAGATAGGCAGTCCTGCACCGAACTTGTACTTCTGATACTGGCGCTCTTTCCCGTAGTACGGGTTTCCTGTAGCTGAACCTGCTGCACCAAGAGCCAGACCCCAGACAATTCCAAGAAGTGGAAGCGGGAACGGGTGCCCGAGTGCAACGATCATCAGGTGACACATCGCCACACAGGTAAAGATCGCAACAAATGCATGCGCCATAGTCACAGTAGTTACCGACTTTATAATGTCGATATATACCGGCTGTTCAAACTTTGCGAGACTGCTGACACGGCCCAGATATGCTGTTGTACAGTATATACCCTGTACAAAGACAGCAAGTGCTGAACCAATGACAATTGCAAGAATCGCATTTATATTAATCGCCATTAACGCCCAAGCGATACCAGCGCCCATTGCACACCATAGAGCATATGCCGGGGGCTCACCGGAGATCGCTTTGTTGTATATACGATTAATATAACCCATCTGCGGAGCAAGCTGAACCTGTGAGTTAGGGTCACCCTGTGATCCTATATCAGACTCAGTATCCTCCGCTGCACCGGCCACAGCCGCCAGAGACCCAGCAATTGCTGTTATACCGATGCCAACAAGTAAACTTTCCATTAAGGCATCCTCCCTGTGTGCCACTTGCACCAGAGTTACACAAACCCTTTTTGGTTCAAATAACAGTGGATTATGATTTAGTTAAAGGTTTCGAAAATGTGATTCGACAGATACACCGAAATAAACCCCAGATCAGGCAATTTCGCGAATTGAACAAATTTTTTTGAGATAATAAAAAAATAGTTGGTTTGATCTCACCTTACAGGTGTGATCAGTGAACGCTCACCAGCAGGCATGAACTCTCTGATAGCACCCTTTGCGAACTCGCGGCGGGGCTCTGAGAAGTCAAACTTGAGTGAGGGGTCTGCGAATGTGATTGAAACCAGTGGGCTGTAACAGAACGCGTCTCCACGTCCGTAGTGAGCACCACCAACAATAGCAGCGTACTCTCCCTGGTGACCGACATTCATTGCATAGTTTGGATAGTTCGGGCCACGCAGCTCACCAATCAGACCTTCGTCAGGCCTGACAGAGAGTGAGTTTGCTGAACCACACTGATCCTGCAGATCATATCCAAAGAATCCAAGACGTGACCAGCCTTCCTTGTGCATGAGCATGGAAAGGTACCAGCCATTAAGACCAGCGTTGGAGTTTCCGGTTCCGATTGAACAGGTCAGACCACAGGCTGCGGCCATGACACCAGCACGCTGTGAACCACCGAAGTGATCTTCCATAAGTGTTGGGAACTGCTCATACTGCTCCATTGCATTCAGGTTGACCTCTGTTGTGAGGTCATTGACGATCTCCTGAGTTGGCTTGATGACAGCGTCAGGTGATGGGCTGGTGTAGTCGTAGCCATACTTGTCCTTCAGGTAGTCCATACCGTAGTAGGTGTACTCATCGAGGATGTTGTCAGTGTATGCCGCGGTTGCGTACTGGGTAAACCCAACACCACCGGACATGTATGAACCGAGCCAGATCTGGTCGAAGAGCATAACACCGGCACCGACAACCTCAAGGGATGCACGGGCAGGGTCGTTCGGGTACTTGCGGTTTCCCTGAATGATATCTGAGAAGAGACCGAATTTGATACCACCTGGCTCGTTAGGGCCACGGGCACGGCGGGCAGGAAGGAGACTTCCCATCTGAACAACGCCGGCGTGCTTTGCTGCAAATGAAAGGTCAGCTACTGCTGCCTCACCTGCGCACATTCTGTACGCGGCAATGAAAGACATACCAATCTGCATTGCAGACCAGCGGGAGGTTGTTCCACCATCACAGGTCCTTGAGACAATCGATGGAATGTGGATTGCCTGATACATGGACTTGCCGACAGACTTCTTGAGGACTTCTGCCTGGTCTTCAGGGAAGAGCTTGTCAACGTTGATGAGGAACTGTGGCTCAATGTCGTCTGCAAGTTCGTCGTCACCAGTGAAGACCTTCACGAAACAGTCATCAACAAGGCCCGGGTTGGTCTCAACCATGTGTTCCTGAACAACAGCTGCGCCAGGCATTGCGTGGTTAAGGATGTGGAGGTACTCGTTGATTGTCTCAGGAGTGACTTCCTTGCCAAGACGCTTCTGCAGGGTTGCGTGAGCGAGATCCATACCGACGATAACAGTACGGCGGATGTCATCCCAGAACTGCTGCATTGCAGCGTTGTTGACGAAGTGAAGGTCATCACCCTCAACATATACACCGCTCTGTGAGACCTGGTAGGTCATAAGCTGACGCTGACCCATTGGAATACCACCAAGGTGGCAGCGCTCTGGATCATACATAGAAATACCGCGATCCATCTCAATGGCCTTGGAGGCCTTCATGAACTCGCGCTTTCTTGGAGACTGGCGGACACCACCAAAGTTGTAGAATGAGGTATTCTCGGACTCGATGTCCTGTCCCTGGAACTTCTCTTTCAGTGATGCAAGGAACAGTTTCTGTGCTCTCTCAATTTTTGCCATCTAAATCACTCCTCCTTGGGCATAAAGCCGTACTTGGTTCTCAGCGAGTGGATGCGCTGTACATATTCGATATATTCGGAATCATCACGGTATGATGTTCCAACCAGGCTGTGGAAGATTGTGGAGTGTGCCTTGAGCCATCCCTCATCCATAGGCTTGCCGACTGAGACTGCACGGTCGAGGGGCTCACCAATCTGGTTCTTCACGTACTTGACGATGCCGTCATCGCCGAGTACACAGCGCTGAAGTGCGTCGAACATCATTCCATCCTCTGCAAGACGGAGGGAGTGACCATGCACTGTTGCACCACGGCAGGAGTCAAGAGCAGGGTCAAACATCTCAGTCTCAAGAAGGAGCTTTGAGTACTGTTCAAGGTCGCGCTCGCGGCACTCGACAATCTGACGTCCTGAAAGTGTACCTGGGTCGATTGCACGGAAGCGGTACATCTCTGCGTAGGTACGCTGGTATGGCTGGGACGGTGCATTGAACATCGAGTCAGCGAACTGGATGTAACGTACACGGTCTCCGGCCTTTGCACCCTCAGTTGGCTTCACAAGCTTTCTGATAGGGCAGTCTGGTTCCTGCTGCTCTGCGAGCGGCGGGTGTGCTGTTGGGTATGCAGACCCTGGGGCACGGTGGCCGAGGATCAGGACGATGTCTTCGTCTGTTACATCACGAATTTTCTCAAGCTGGACATCAGGGTTCATCTGTCTGCGCCTGTTCTCGGCGACAACAGAGGTACCTGGCCCATACTGTGGAGTATATGCCATTCTTTTTCACCTCAAATTGATTTTTTCATTACATTCATTACAACCTGAATGACCTCTGCCAGTTTTTCCCTTGTAGGCGTCTGGCCACGTGTGACCCCGCTTACTATGGCCATTACCTTCCCTTTTGTCCGGACTTTTCCGGGAGGAGGCATGACATAGGCGGTTTTCACACCTACTCTGGCAAGATCCTCATAATCGATCGGAGCCTGTGAGACCACAACTGCCATCACATCTGCATGCTCAAGGATGAAACGTACCTTCTCCACCACATGTGAACGGACATTCCCATGATGGAGGATTGCAACCTTATGCTGTTCAATCTGACGAATCTCCTTCTCGTCAAGGCCGAAATATGAGCCTAGTGCAGAACCTGCGACAGCAGGGGCATCAGGGGGAACACCGCTTCCACTATTGAGCACAAGAGTGCTCACTGAGAACTCGATGCCCTCCCTTCTGAGACCTGATGTGATATCACATACAGGTTTGGTCACATGGCGTCGCCCTGGCGACATGCCAACCACTATGACATCAGGGTGGCGGCACTCTGATATTGTGCCACGCTGGGCAAGGCCTCCGCCTTTGCCCATACCCATACTCTCACGGCAGTCGACTACCTGGGTGACGCGTCCGATCGGCATCTCACTTCAGTCCCTGGAGAATAACAGGACCTTCTTTCCTTCTGGGGTCAACAAGGCCGATTATGGATTCATCCATATCAGGGCCATACTTTGCATAGTCTACAAGCGACGGGCTGGTCTTCATGAACTGACCCTCCTGAAGCTGGTACGGGAACTTCGTAAAGAAGCTCTCACACAATGCTCTGACGGCCTCGATTACAGCCTTGTCTTCCACCTCGAGGGTGACCAGTCCCACCTGTACACGGAGTTCCACGTCTTTGTCTCCGATGTGGATAGCTCTCCTGTTTGGGTGGGGATTGGGTTTTCCTCTTGCGGGTCCGTATGGGATGGTTACAGGGAGGTTAGGCCCGTTGATCATTATGCGCCTGATACCAGGCACCTTAACGATCTGATTCAGGAAGCTCTCAGCCGTATCTGGATTGAGCATCCTGAGGGGTACAACCCTGCACTGAGGATATTTGGCTTCAGTCATCAGAATCTACTCTATTCAGACGCCCTTGGCGATTTCCTGGATAGGCTTGTTGAACTCTTTGATCTGGCCGTAGGTCTCTCCATAGATCTTGGAGGTGCCTTCAGGCGTGAACATCTGAGTTCCTGCATCCAGAGCACATGCTGCAACCACACATGGCATTGCAACACCCGCAGCGTGACGGGTTACGATGTGGTTTCCGTTGAAGATACCTGGGCCACCGCCACCATAGATGGAGTGACTGAAGAAGGAGAAACCAACAGCTGTACCCATTACACGACCGTAATCTGTGCTTGGAAGGCCGGTCTCGTGCTCAAGCAGATCGTTGAAGTAGAGCAGAGTTGAAGAGACAGCCTGTGCGAAACGTCCTGCACCACAGTTGACCAGAGTTGCTGCAAGGGTACCTGCTGCTGCATAGGCGTTCCAGAGCATTGGGTCCTTTGTGTCATAGAACTGGAAGTATCCACCCTTCTTGCCGGGTGCGATTACATTGTCCTCGATAGCTCTTGCGACAAGGGACTGAACCACAGTACCGACAGTGCCGGTCTCACCGTTCTGCTTTACGAGGTCATAGACCAGGTTGTTTGCGTTAAGACCCTGGTATGCATATGCAAGAAGCTGTGCACGCTCGAATGGGCCGATTGCGGCTCCCATCTCAAATTCTCCAGCCTGCTCGTAGGTTGCGGAGAGTGCTGCACCCTGCATTGCATTACGACCAGTCATCATGACACAGTGGTTTGCAGGGATGTTACGCAGAGCGTATCCAAGACCTTCGTTGTTCTGAGGGATGTTAAGGATAGAGGTAACCAGCGCACCCTCCATGTTGACAGTCTGTGGATATGAACCCCAGGTTGCTGCCTTGACCATGGAAGCATCAAATGCATCGACGTCAAACTGGTCGATGAGTGCGTAGGTGGTTGCAGATGCCACAGAGGTGATTGCTGCATCATAGGTGGATGCTGCATCAATACGTGCCTTAGGTGCCTCAACGAGAACCAGCTTTCCGTCCTGGAACTCGCGGATGTTTGTGTCGTCACCCTCTTCAACCTGAACCATTTCCTTGATCTTTGCAATGATGGCATCTTTGTTGCCAGCAATGTCAAGGTCAAGTTCACGGCCCAGGATCTGGCCCTTGCCTACTTTACCTGCCCTGAGTGCCTGCTCGATTCCACCAAGGTTGACCGCAATTGTCCTCTTTGTGAGGTCAATGATCTTCTTGGTTGCAGGGTTCACCAGGGGGCTGATCCTCTCGAGTGAGACGCCGCTCTTCAGGAGCTTGCCCTCATCATCATAGAGGTCGATTGTTTCGGAATATTTTGCCATAATTTTTTCCTCCAATACCCATTTGTGCAATGCGTTTCATTAACTGAATACTTGACAGGTTTCCATCCTGCCGAAATAAGTGATTATAACTACTGCACGTCCCCGCATGGGACAAATGAACTATACCATATCTCTGCATATAAGCATTACTAATGCTCTTTATTATACAAAACGAGAAATAAGCGTATATAACGTAAATACCCTAATATTAAAGGCACAGATGAAGGATCTAAATCATAAAGTGTGACGGTCCCGGGTATTCGTAACACAGGGTGTGGCATGCAGCGCACATTTTGAAACATAGCGCCTGCGCCACGAAATCAGACCCCAATGGGGCACGCATGCCAGATTAACAAAAATTGGAGATCAGAGACAGGTATAGGCCGCCACCCTTAGGGTGCCTTTTCCTCTGTTTGCCACATCACCAGTGAACTGAATCAGGGTATGGCCATCCACCACAACCTCGCCCTCATTCCTGAAGGTTGGGAGCATCCCGCTGACACTTCCAAATATGGTTGCAACACCACCTGTCATGTTTCCACAGGCCCGACTACAGTCCCCATATATTATTAGTTTTCCATCCTGCATCTCAACGCCGGCCATGTCACCACAGGAACCCCTGACAATGACCTCGCCACCTGAGAGAGCCTCAGCACAGAAATCCCCGGCATTCCCAAGGATCTCGATCTTTCCGCCACGCATGCCATGTTTCTCTCCCCTGTAGCCTGAACCACAGTATACACCTGCATCTCCATGACAGAGGATACTGCCGCCCTTCATCTCACGTCCAAGCCAGCCGCCAGCATTGCCCAGGATCTCGATCAGGCCACCACTCATGAAATTCCCGCAGTGCATCCCGATGTCACCCTCTACAGTAATAGTTCCCTCCTCCATGTACTCACCTACACGCTTGAAGAGAGCGGTCTCACCAGAGAGAGCAAGAGTGATATCTGCGGCCTCAGAGACTTCGCCTTCGACTGTGATTGTGGCAAGATCAGAGAGATGCCTCTCTTTGTTGCCTTCCCAGACCATGATCTCAGGAGAACCGGACACAAAATTTGCAGGCAGAATACCCTCCGCCTCGACAGGCAGATATGGATTTTTACGGGGATTTACATTGATACTAACCTTCATATGCCTTTTACCTCCTCAACACGCTTCCTTATGGCATTGATCAGTTCCTCATCCGTGGGGTATCCGCGGTCTATTACCTTCTTCATAGAGAGGGGTACCCCGTCCATCCTGTACGCTGTGCCACCCACATCCACTCCTGTGACTGCAACAGGGATCTGAAGCCTGCACAGAGGAGTTGTAAGATTTGGCACAGGATCGATCAGGACTGTCGGGATCTCTGCAAGATGGCCGACACTTGCCGAGGGGAAATGGGCACCCGGGTCTGAGGCAATGACAAGACAGGCATCACACTCCTTCCTGGCAAGCACATCCACAGCAGTGGTCTCGCCAGGATTATAGAAGGCGATCCCCCTTGAGAGATCAACGGCATATGGATAGCCTGTCATCCAGGTACAGACCTCATTGAAACCATATACATTGTAATGGCCTCTCATCGGGGTGAGAGTGAACTTGGTGGATCTGTTGAGATCATCCACAAACTCGATCGCATTTCTGACATTCTTGTACTTGCCCTGACTCATTGTAAGGCCCACACCAAAGAAGAGTGAACCAAAACGGGCATTTTTACAGATATTCACGATTTTGATGAGTTCTTCACGTGTAACCCCGGCGACCTTCGAAGGGATGACATCCTCTCTGCCTGCGAGAATCGCCCTCATGGCTGAGAGAACTGCATAATCCCCTCCAGGCTTTATCTGTATGAAATGGTCAGCCAGGGTCGCAGTTGCGCTCTTCCTGACATCCACCACAATTACTGTACGATCGTGGGCGGCATTATCAAGGAAATATCCGTCACAGTAGGTCGTATATCTGGAGAGATGACGGGGATGGCCTTCCTGAGGATTGGAACCCCAGTAGATCACAACATCAGCACGGTTCTTCACCTGACCAAGGGTGCAGCCAGGGTGGCCGACCTCCTGGATAGCAAGAATAGAGGGCCCATGACAGACCGAGGTGGTGCTGTCGACGATCGCACCGAGATCCTCTGCAAGCATGATCCCCGCACCCTGTGCCTCTGTATATGTGCCGCTCCAGCCGTAGAGAAGCGGGCGGTCGGCAGCAAGCAGGATCTCCGCAGTCTCCTCTATTGCCTCCTCATATGATATGGGCTTCCAGCCAGAGCCCTCACGGCGCATCGGGCCCTTAAGAGCACGTTCACCCCCGCTCTCCAGGAACTTGTGCTCGCCAAGTGTGCAGGCATTGTTTACTGAGATTATATGGTTGTCCTCAACCTCCAGAACAATATCATCGCACAGGCATCCGCAGAAGGGACAGAGCGCGTCCTTTACAATCTCACTCATACCAGAGACCTCCATAAGAGGACATCAGTTCAGAGACACTGGGAACGGGGTCATCTGTGGGTGTGAGATCCACGAGTGTGGTCTTGTAATCAGGCATTCCTGTACCATGGGTATCAGAGTTGATCACAAAGTTTGCATAGGGGCCAAGAGGCACAAAGATCGCACCCAGAGAGATCTCCTCATCAGGCACTACAGAGAGCACAACTGATCTATCCCCTTTTACTGCACGCACATGATCCCCGGCTTCTACATCCAGATCAAGCATATCAAGAGGATTCATCATGCATGAAGAGGTCTCATCTGCATATGAGTCACTGGTCTTCTTTTCAATCAGAGATCCCTGCCTGATCGTCCTCCCGGTATTCATCATCACCTTCATGACACAACCACATTCTCCTCCAAAAGCTCTGAGATCAGCTTATCCCCGAGTTCATCAAATCCAATATCATCGAGTTGATCTGCCAGGAGACGACCGCTCCATCCTCTCCTGTAGATCTGGTTGACAATCCTCTCAATGACCTTGATCACAG
>Ga0265294_10007881_pt1 | contig 12537 bp, 13 predicted proteins | sample MunlanPumphouse3_FD_192504 | JGI IMG/M metagenome (GOLD analysis project Ga0265294, IMG submission 192504) | Groundwater microbial communities from a municipal landfill in Southern Ontario, Canada - Pumphouse #3 | ecosystem: Environmental > Aquatic > Deep subsurface > Groundwater | place... | reverse complement strand
TTGCGCAAATCACGATCCTCGAGTCCCAGGGCTTTCAGAAGACCCAGTTCCCGTTTCTTCTGGCTGATCAGCTTGAGCAAGGAGCCGGTGAGGTTGAAGCTGGCGATGATGAACATAAAGAGCAGGATCACAAACATCAGATACTTCTCAAAGCGGATTGCAGAATATAGGCTGGAATCAAAAGAACTCCAATCCTCCAGGCGATAATCAGGTAATAGCTTTGACAGGGTTTTGATGTGCCGGTTGCTGTGTTCAGGATTCCCACTGCGGATTTCGATGTAATCAATCTCATCGCCATAGCTGTTAAAGCTTTGGGCAACCGAAAGGGGGATGTAGCTATAGCTCTGGTCATATTCTGGCATTCCAGCGGCAAAGATGGCTACAACCTGCAATTTCTGTACCCGGGGCAACAAACCGAATGCGGTTGGGATGTTGAAATGCGGCGAGATCAATTGGATTTCATCATCAAGATACACTCCCAGGGCCTGAGCCAGACCTGCACCCAGGGCGATTCCTGAAGAATTGAAGCTTGGTGCATCGATGCTGCCGGCGATGATCCCCTCTTCACCAAGAGCAGTATGCAATACAGGGCTTACGTCCCTTTGCCTGGTGGGATCAATGCCAAAGCAGATTGCCGGAACCGCTGCCCTATCGTTTCTCAGAAGTAACTCGGTGCGAACCACAGGGGCTGCTTCAAAGCCCTGCGCTTCGATCCTGTCCAATATCTGCGGATATCCGCTGAGAGTAGATCCATCATTGCTGCTGAGTCTCATTTCGGATAGAGTGCCAATGATGCGTTTACCGATATCCTCGCGAAAGCCGTTCATCACAGAACTGACGGTGATCAACGCCATCACGCCCAAACTGATGCCCAGGAGCGTAAAAAGGTGTGCGGAACCGATTCCAAACCGGCTCCTGGCGGCAAGATATTTGCGCGCCAGATACCAAACGCTATCATTCTTTTTCTGCATAGCTGCATCTTTGAAAACCATGCTCCAAAGTCAAGCATCTTTTTTGGCTCACTGAAAAAGGGTGATAATTAGTTTAGGCTTGCAGGGATCCAGCTTCAGCTTAGTATATTTAGCGGTATCATATAGATGAAGAAAGAGCTTTTTGAGAGTTTCCTGTCCAGCCATGAACAGCGGATATACCGTTATCTGATTGGCCTCACAGCCAATGAACACGACGCCATGGACCTCGTGCAGGCGGTCTTTATCTCTGTTTATGAACACTTCGAACGCATCGAAGAGCCCACAGCTTTATCCTATGTCTATCGCATTGCCCACAACAAAGCCATGACTTTTCTAAAACAGAAAAGCCGTTATATCACATTGGATACGGAGAAGTTCAAAAATCTGCCTCAACCCTCGCCACCCGAGGAACCGGATTACAGCGATCTGCACACAGCCATATCCGGCTTGCCGCCTCGCCTGGCAGCGGTGATCCAATTGCAATATTTTGAAAAGATGTCCTATAAGGAGATTTCCGAAACTCTCGGGATTAGCGTCAAAGCGGTGGAATCCCTTTTGGTGAGAGCGAAACGGATCCTCCGCAAAAAAATCATGCAGGAAAGAAAAGACAAGGGGGTAGTATGATCAGAAGCGATTATGCTTCAATTCTTAAAGGAGAAGACAGATGAGATGCCACACAGCCGAACACCTGATCAGTCAAAAGCTTGATAACGAGCTTAGACCCAGCCTTGATGCCAAGCTGCAGAAGCATCTTCAGCGCTGTCCCTTCTGTACCAGTCTATATCAGGAATACCAACTTCTGCAGACCGGTCTGCAGCAATTGAGTAATCCAGATTTCCCTCCCCAGTTGCATCATTTGGTAATGACTGCCCTGCCCAAAAGAAACCGTTCAACCGAGTTGCGCAAGTTTCGCCTATCCATGGCGGCAGCTTCACTTTGCCTTGTTCTGAGCATCACTGCCGGTACCCTGGTGGGTTATCGGGGATATGGCGATTATCAGAACCTGACCGAGAATGAAAGCAGCACTACGCTTTTTGGTGAAAACTCATTAATGGTGGTGACTTACGATGAGTAAAAGAAGCATCCTGATCCTGCTGTTCATCTCTCTGGCCTTTAATCTTGCCGTTCTGGGTGGATTATTCTGGCTCAGGGTTCACCGCCCCCCACATCCTTTTCACAGAGCTGACAGAAAGGAAGGTCTCAAGTTCCCAGATCGCTTTGCTAAACACAGACCTGATCCGGAGATCAGCAAAATCCACGAACAATTTAACCAAAACAAGTTACTCTTGATGCAAGAGCTTCGCAAAGATCCCTTTGACGAGCTGTATGTCAAAGCCCTGATGGATTCAAGCATCGTAACTCAGGGTATGCTGGAGCGCAGATTGGGGGAGAAACTTCTCGAATCCCGCCGGCAAATGACAGCAAGCGAGGCAGATGAATACTTTGGGAAGCGCATTGAGTTTATGACAAACTTCAAACGACACATTAAAGACAGGAGATCCAAACATGAGAAAGATATTACTGATAAGCCTTAGCCTGCTCCTGCTTGCAGTAGCACTGCCAGCCCAAATGCAGATGAAACACCATGCCATGCCCAAAGCCGAAAACATGCGTTCCGCACACCCGATGGCTGCTTGCATGGAAGAGCTCAAGCTCACTGATGCTCAGATGAAGAAGTTCCAGGAAGCCAGAACTACCTTCCAGAAACAGGAAAATACCATAACCGCCGAGATCAGGAATCTCCGCATGGATGTTGCCGAAGCAATGCAATCCGAAAACATCAAACGCGTCAAGGAACTTAATCAACAGATAGTTAATAAGCAACTGCAGCTCAAGAATGCCCGCGTGGATCTTATGGCTGCCCATATGAAAGAACTAACAAAGGAACAGAAAGAGCTCATGAAGAAGAACATGCCCATGATGATGGGTATGGGTGCGGCCGATAATCCGCATCAATTCCGCAGTGCTCGTGGCAATCGCCGTGCCCCTGGAATGGGGGAACGGAAACACGAATGTGATGATTGTGATGACTGTGACGGAGAAAGAAAGTTCAAAAACAGAAAGTAATCCCTCCTCAGCAATAAACCAGAACAAAGCCATGGAAGACTCCTCCATGGCTTTGTCGATTATCCTGAAATCTGTAGTGGGTGGCTATTAATCGCTCAGTTGCAGCTCTACCTGGTTGATGATGGCATCCAGGAATAGATCACCGCTATCCCAGGCATTCTTAGGCACAAAGCCCAGGTATTTATCCCATTGACTGATGATGTAATCGTGGGAAACCACGCGATAAGTGCGGTTCAGCTCCAGATTCTGCCCATTCACCCTTATCAGTGAAATCTCCAGAGGAGCTTCTGCCCAACCCTCAATTGAAGAACTCATGATATCATACGGTTTATCAATGGCATTCTGGCGGTTGATCGCCAAGGCGCGAAGGATGTCCTCCCCGCTGCATTCAAAGAAAGCTACTGTGTTGCCAAATGGGATGTATTCATGGAGATCTCGCAAGCTAACTTCACCCGCGGGGAGGTGTTTGCGCAATCCGCCATTGTTGATGAAGGAAATCTCTGCCGAAGGATACTGCGCCAGCAGCGCATCGGCTATCCACTGTGAACCCGGAGTTACCCGGAACTTATCCACCTCGAAATCATAGGGAAGTGTTCCGGCAAGCTTGGCAAGCCTGGTTTCCAAATCTCCAATGTTGAGCTTCAGAAAATCCCCCAGCTCGCTGTAGTAATCAACTGGAGCGGCGATGAGGGGAAGAAGCTGGCTGGCAAAGCTGACAATTTGATCATTCTCCACTTCCAGATCCGCAATACCCAGGGCCTGCAGATGACTGCCGGTGGAAAGGATATAGATGCCATTCACCTGATATGGCTCAGATATGGCTATATGGGAGTGGCCGCCAATGATCATATCCACCCTGTGGTCGAGTTGGGTGGCCAAAAGGCTATCCGCATCAAAACCATCATGACTTAGCAACACAATCAGGTCACTCTTTTGGTCAACTTCAGTTAGTATGCGCTCCAGGGCATCCTTATAGGGCAAAATATCAAGATTAGCTACGTTTTCGGCTTTTACACGCAGGGGCAGGCTTTCGATGGTGAGTCCGATCACACCGATCCTAAGCTCTCCCCGCTCGAAGATTTCATATTCTCTACGGCCAAAGCTGCTGCCATCCCTTTCGAAGATATTAGCGCTCAGGAAGGGGAAGGAGGCTTTATCAACCAAAGCTTTGGCATGGTTATAGGAGACGTCAAACTCGTGATTGCCCAGGGTTGCAGCATCCAGATTCAACATATCAAAGACCTCCAGGATCGCAGCTCCTTTGATCCCTTTATATTCCATGGAAGAGAAGATCGAGCCAGTCTGCATGTCTCCGGCATCAAGATACAGAGATGCTTCAGCTTCTCCCCGAGCCTGATTCAAATGGTATTCCAGTGCCAGATATCCGCCCAAGCCGTTGCGTCCAGGTTCATACGCAGCATGGCTGTCATTGGTGTGTAGAATCCTCAGGGGGGCAGCATTCAGGACTACGTAAGAAAGGATAAACAGGGCCATGAATACGAATCTGGTGTTGATTACTAACTGTCTTGTCATATCATATATCCTTCAGAAATTGTTCTACCCTGCGCAGATCATTCGGGCTGTCGATACCGATGCCTTGATAATCTGTGATAACCATGCGAATGGGCAAGCCATGCTCCAAAGCACGCAACTGCTCCAGTTTCTCGGTGTTCTCCAGGATTCCGGGGCTCAAAGCCACAAACTCATGCAGGGCTTCATAGCGAAAAGCATAAACGCCGATGTGCCTGAAATAGTTTACCTTGCCCTTGCCATCTCGATCAAAGGGGATGGTTGAGCGTGAGAAATACAGGGCATTGGAGCGGGTATCGGTCACTACTTTTACGATATTGGGATTGTTCAGATCTTCGGGAGTATCAAGCGGGGTCATCAAGCTGGCGATCCGCACATCATTGTCTTCAAAGGCTTTCAGTAATGCTGCCAGGGGCGTTTTGGAGATCAGCGGTTCGTCTCCCTGGACGTTGATGATCACGCAATCCGGCTCCATCATCTCCGTGAGTGCTGCTACTCTATCAGTACCGCTGGGCAGAGAGCTATCGGTCATTACTACTGTGGCTCCAAAGCTTTCACCTGCAGCGGCAATGCGCAGGTCATCAGTAGCGATGAAGACTTCGTCAAAGAGTTTTGTTGCACTCACGTTTTCATACACGTGCTGCAGCATCGGCTTGCCGTTAAGCAGGGCTAAAGGCTTGCCGGGAAAACGGGTAGAAGCATAGCGGGCGGGGATTACGGCATAATGTTTCATGATGCTTTCTCCTTTACTCTTGCTTATGTTTTTTCACTTCAGCTCTCGATGATGCTTTTTCAGCCAGATCAAGAGCGCTGAAGTATCTGTGTAGTTCACTCCCGGGATGCGCATGGCCTGAGCGATGCTGCGGGGGCGGATGCGGCTTAGTTTCTCCCGTGCTTCATAGGCCAAAGCATTGATACTGTGATAATCTACATCTTCCGGGATGCCATAGTCTTCTGCATTGCGGTGGCGTTCCAACTCCTCATGCATACGGATCAGGTAGCCAGAATATTTGATTTCCAGCTCCACACGTTCCTGAATCTCCGGCCCAAAATCAGTTGGGATTTCGTAGCCATATTTACGGAGTTCCTGCAGGTTCAGATCAGGTCTTTTGAGCAGAAGTGCCAGCTTGGTTGGTTCCTTCAGATCAGGATGCTGTTTGCTGTTGGTAGTCTCCAGATAGTTGATTTCTCTGGCTTTGATCTCCTGCATCTTCTGGAAGGCCTGCCAGCGGGTATTTGATACCAGACCAAGCTCATATCCCAATGGCATCAGGCGTTCATCGGCATTATCCTGCCTCAGCAGCAAGCGATATTCAGCCCGCGAGGTAAACATCCGGTATGGCTCATTGGTGCCTTTGGTTACCAGATCGTCGATCAGAACTCCGATATAGGCTTCAGAGCGGGAAAGGATTATGGGTTCCTTGCCTTCCAGCGCCAGAGTGGCATTGATTCCTGCCAAAAGCCCCTGCGCCGCAGCTTCCTCATAGCCCGAAGTGCCGTTGATCTGACCCGCCAGGTACAAGCCGGAGATCTTCTTGCATTCCAGAGTGGGCTTGAGCTCGGAGGGATCCACATAGTCATATTCAATGGCGTAGGCATAACGCATGATTCGGGCTTGCTCCAGCCCCGGAATACTATGCACGATCTGTTCCTGTACATGGGCAGGCAAACTGGTGGACACTCCATTTACGTAGCCTTCATGAGTATGCAGTCCTTCAGGTTCGATGAAGATTTGGTGACTGTCACGATCCGGAAACTTGACGATCTTATCCTCAATGGAGGGGCAATAGCGCGGTCCAATACCCTGAATAATACCCGAATAGAGTGCGGATTCCTTGATATGCTGCTTGATAATGGCATGGGTTTCAGAGGTGGTTCTACTGAGATAACATCTGGCCAGGTTCTTCACTTGTATATTGCGATAGAAAGAGAATCCGCGGGGATCATCATCGCCATCCTGGGCTTCCAGAGCACTGTAGTCCAAACTATCAAGATCTACTCTGGGTGGAGTGCCGGTCTTGAAGCGCAAAACCTTCATCCCAAGTGTGCTCAGGCTTTCTGAAAGCCCATCTGATGATGGTTCACCACTGCGTCCTCCGCTGAAGGAAGTGGAACCTATGTGTATTTTACCTTTCAGAAAAGTTCCGCTGGCGATAATCAGTTTGGGAGCAAAGTATTGCCTGCCGATTTGACTGACGCAACCAGAAATGCTTCCTTTATCAACGAGTAGTGCAGCGATATTGGCCTCGATCAATTCAAGATTTGCAGTGGATTCGATTGCCTCTCGCATAAGCATGGAATATTGTGCCCGGTCATTTTGAGCTCGGGGAGCCCACACAGCAGGTCCTTTTTTGCGGTTGAGCATGCGAAAGTGAATGCCGCTAAGATCTGCCACACGTGCCATTTCTCCCCCCAGAGCATCAATCTCACGGGTAAGATGCCCTTTGGCGGGGCCACCGATGGAGGGATTGCAGCTCATTCTGCCGATGGCCTCCAGTTTGATGGTAAAGAGAGCGGTCTGGAAACCGCGTCTGGCTGCTGCCAAAGCGGCTTCGATGCCAGCATGCCCGGCGCCGATTACAATGACATCATAGTGTTCCTGCATTGGTATCCTGCAATTTGCTTTCCAAGTATCCTGCGATACCTTCAAATCCAGTGTTTTTGAGTGCAGAAACCGCGATTAATGGCTCTGTGGTCAAGCCCAGACCTTTGGCCAAAGCCTCCAGCACCTTCTTCTGTTTGGTTTTGGGGATTTTATCTGCCTTGGTGGCGATAACGCAATGAGCAATCTCGCGCAGACGCAACATATCCAGCATTTGAATATCCTTCTTGTCCGCATCATGCCGTATATCCACCAGCACAAAGATGGCTTTTAGCTGACTACGCTGCTCAAAATACTTATTTACCATTATCCGCCATCGCTCTTGCTCTTTTTGGCTCACTTCGGCAAAGCCATAACCAGGCAGATCGGTAAATTGCATAAAGCTGGTTTCTGCCTGATCATTGAGCTTATAACGCGTCAGAAAGAAATTGAGCAGGCGCGTCTTTCCCGGAGTCCCGGAGGTCTTGGCCAGGCCGTGGTGATTGGTGAGCAGATTGATGAGGGAGGATTTGCCCACGTTACTGCGTCCGGCAAAGGCAAACTCCGGATAGGCAGAGGCCGGATAGTCTGATGGTTCCACGGCACTCTTTACATAGAAGGATTCCACTATCCTAAGCATTGGTATATACCACGCTGCTGCGCTCGGATTCGTAGATTTCCACCTCCCTGATCTGGGCCGGATAGGGTTCCAGGCCTTTTGCCATCTCAAGGTAGATGATGCGCGCCAGGTTCTCGGAAGTGGGGTTTTGTCCATCCAATAGAGGCAGATCATTGAGATACTCATGATCAAAGGTATCCAAAATCTTGCCCAGGATGCCTTTGATGATGCCATAATCCAGAGCCATGCCAATCTCATCCAGTTGTTCACAGGTGATGCCTACGCGAACCTTCCAATTGTGTCCGTGCAGGTTTGAGCAGGCTCCCTGATAACCGCAGAGTCTGTGTGCTGCGGAAAAGCTATCGGTAACATTGAGTAAATACATGCTAAACTCCTAAAAATACTTCTTGCGGATGAAGATGATAACCAGAAGAATGGATAACAGCAGAGCAAAACCCATCACCAAAGCGAAGGCAAAGGGATTGTTTTGCATTGGCAGATCAACGTTCATGCCATAGATGCTGGCAATCAGGGTTGGTAGAGCCAGAATGATGGTGATTGAGGTCAGGAACTTCATCACCACGTTCAGATTGTTGGAGATAATCGAGGCAAAAGCATCCATCATTCCGCTCAAAATACTGCTGTAGATATTGGCCATCTCGATGGCTTGTTTGTTTTCGATGATCACATCTTCAATCATATCCTCGGCATCGGGATCATTTTGCAGCCAGCGTGAGCGTTGCAGGCGTTCCAGGATGATCTCGTTGGATTTGAGGGCTGTATTGAAAAAGACCAGGGATTTCTCCATCCTGAGCAGCCGGATCAATTCTTTATTCCGCATTGATTGGTGCAGTTCATTTTCGATATTGGTGGTACGGCGGTTGATCTCCTTGAGGAACTTGAGGAAATACATGGCAGCCCGGAGGTTGATGGAAAGCAGAAAGCTCTGCTGAGTGATATTAAACGGGCGGTGCTTGCCTTCCAGATACTGAGTGAGTACTTCGTTTTCATAAAAGGACACTGTGATCAGCTTGTCGGGAATCACAATAATCCCCAGCGGGGCTGTGGCAAAGCTGACGCTTGCCGAACGGTGGCGGTAATACAGAGGCACCCTCAGGATGATCAGCATTGCCTCTTCATCATATTCCAGACGCGAGTTCTCATCCGCATCCTGGAGATCGGTGATAAAATCTTCAGGGAGCTCATATTTTTGGATCAGGGACGACACATCCTCTGCGTCCGGACTTTCCAGGTGCAGCCAAAAAGCTTCTTCTGCAGTAATGGCAGGGACAAAGCGCTGTTCTACAACTTTGTAATACTGGATCATCTGAGCCTCCTTGCTTATAAGTATCCTGATGATGCCAGCATTTGGAATCTTACCAATTGTGGCAAGAAAAAAGTGTTAAGTCCGAAGTTCCAGCCCTATGGGAAGCTCCTGCCATCCGCTTTCTCTGGCAACGAACAAAGGGCAGCTCTTGGGCTACCCTTTTATCCAGTTTCCACTTTGAAATGACATAATCTTGCTGGGCATGGATGATGTCATATCAAAAAAACACGATATAAATTGTGAGCTTCAGCTAAACCAGCATTCCGCACCTGAAATCTGGACTATGGCAGAATCAGGGGAAATTGATCTGGATCTTCTTTACCTCAGGATACTTTTCCAGATGCTCATGAATCTCTTCAGCAACGTTTTGACGCCAGCTATCAAAGCTCATCATATTCAGATCAATTAATACTTCACCATCGGTAAAGCCAACGTATTTTACCATTTTCAGGCTCACGATATCTTCGCCAACCTGAGGATAAATGATTTTCTTCAGTTCTTCCAGGATAGTGTCTTTGCTGAAATTGGGCACTTCCTTCAAGCCGTGGGCAATTTCATAGTTGGATATCGCCGTCTGCAGAGTATCTGCAGCCAACACAGAGCAATGTACTTTCACGGGGGGGAGGCCATCCAGGGCTTCCATGGCATCCCGCCAGGTAATGGCTTTGGCTTCGTCCAGGCTTTTGCCTTTGGCAAGATCGGTAATGATTGAAGCAGTAGCAATATTGGAGGCACAACCATAGGAAAGGAAGCTGACGTCCTCGATTACCTTGCTATCATGATTAACTTTTAGATACACTGTTACCTGATCCCCACAGGAAGGGCTGCCTTCGGTGGCCGTGGCATCCGGATTATCCATTTTGCCAACATTGTGGGGGTGCATAAAGTGATCCAGAACTTTCTGTGAGTATTGCATTTATCTCTCCTGATTTCTAAGCGCATTGTACAGAGGAGAGCGGGAACGCAACTCCTCCGTGATTTGGGCAAGAGTATCCACGGTAAAATCCAAATCCTCTTTCGTGGTATAGCGTGATAGGGTAAACTTCATCGAGCCATGCGATTGCACGTGAGTTTTACCAATCGCCATCAGCACATAGTTAGCCTTCAGCCCCTGCGAGGCACAGGCTGATCCCGTAGCAACCGTGATGCCATGCATATCCAGCATCATGGTAATGGCTTCGCCTTCGATGTAATCGATAGAAACATTTATGTTGTGTGGAGCCCTGCCCTCACCGGGAGCACCATTGAGCTCGATATAGGGAATCTTCTCCTGCAGTTTTTGATACAGGTAATCCGAAAGCTGGCGCAGACGAGCAACGTTTCCTTCAAAATCGCTGAAATTAAGCTCCACGGCTTTGGCAAAACCTGCAATCAGAGCTAGAGATAAACCACCTGTCTGCAATCCATCTACGCGTTTAACTCCATGAATCACCTGCCCCAGTTTGGTTCCCTTGCGCACATATAGCGCTCCAATACCCTGAGGACCATGAATCTTGTGTGCAGAAATAGACATCGTATCGATCCCAAGCTCCTGCATATTCAACGGAATCTTGCCATAAGCCTGCCCCGCATCGGCATGAAACCATATCTTATGTCCGGCAGCAGCAAGGATATCAGAGATTTCCCTGACCGGCTGGATTGTGCCGACCACGTGATTGACGATTGTGGTCATAAATAGTACTGTATCGGGACGTATGGCAGCCTTGAGCTCGGTAAGATCAATCATGGCCTGCGAATCGGCTGAAAGATAGCTCACTTCAAAGCCCTGTTTTTCCAGATAGGCGGCATTGGTAAGTAAATCCGGATAGTCCACAACGCTGCAGATCACATGCCCACCTTTGAGAGCACCAGCCAAACCTTTGATGGCGATGTTGTTCGCCAGGGTCCCTCCAGACGTAAAATGGATCTCTGCAGCATCCGCTTTGATCGAATCTGCCACAACTTGTTGAAAGCCAGCCAGGGCTTCATTGGCGCTTTCTCCGGTGCTCACGAAGGAGCCAGGATACCAAAACTTTTCCGAAAAATAGGGTAGCATGGCATCCAGCACTTCCGGCGCCATGGCACTGGTTACGCAATTGTCTAAATAGATCTTACCGGGTTTCATTTGTTTATCCTTTGTTGTATATTTTCACAATGTCAGCCAGACTGTATGATTGGAAGACTTGATGCAGCCTTTCATTTAATTCCAGGAAAAACATAGTTAACCTGCAGCCTTCTCCTATGCAGTGCCGGGAGCTTTCGGACTCGCAAGCTGTATCAAACGTACCATCCTCCACTGCGGCAAGAATATCTGCCAGACTGATGTTCTCTGCTTTGCGGCTCAAAAAATATCCACCCAGGCTGCCAGCCCGACTATGCACAATTTTCGCAGCCTTCAGCATTGAGAGCAAATGCTCAATGTATTTCTTGGGCAGTCTCTGGCTGTCACATATACGTTGTGCCGACATTTTTCCCTTGTCAGCCAATTCAATCAGTATGCGCAACGCATACTCAGTTTTGGTATTAACTGCCATTTCCAACTCCTGGACTATGTTCTGATAACATACTAATTGGATAGGGGATTGCTGTCAAGCCTTGTTTTCGTTGCCTTATCCTTAAAGTGTTACCTGCAAAGGCGAGCTAGAACATCAGAATCCGAGAGGTCAGCGATGTAGGGATCATAGGCAGGACTTGCTGGTTATAATGAACTGCGTAGAGCATTCAAAGTCGACGCATCTACCGTGATGGTTCTGGGGATAACATAGGTCCCCAGAACAGAACTCATAAAACGACAAAAATCATAGTCGTAATCAAGCGTTTCATGCTTTTCTCCTATCTGGTCTTTACAATTTTTTTGAGCTGCCTGGTCTCGGCATTAGAGCGAAGGAGATAGATACCTTTGGGGCTTGGCTTCCCTCCGCTGTCTTTGCCGTCCCAGACAGTTTCACCTTTGGTCAGTTCCAGAGAGCGGATTAACTGACCTTTGATATTGAAGATTTCTATGTTGTAACCTTGGATAGGCATTGAGTTCTCCTGTTTGATCTTGATCCTTATTTCATCTTTCATGGGGTTTGGATAAGCCGAAATTTCGTTTACCATCGGGCTTTGAACTTCATCCTCCACTGGCAACTGGCCATTAGGAAGGAGCTTCGTGATTAACTGGGTTTCTCCATTGCCCCAAGCCCAGTACACACAGCCTTCGCTGTCCATTGCGAGTAGTGCCGTTGATGCCATGCCGATCCCTTCAATATGGATATTGCTAAGGTTTTCCCCCTCCTGTTGCCATGACCAGTTCAATTCTCCGCTCCCGGAGAGGCTAACTATCGAGGCATCACCAGCCGAGTAGGTGCCACAGATAAATACCCCATCTTCATGTCCCAAAGTGGAATGCGGCCATCTTGCGATAGAGGGATCGACGTTAAATACGTGCGTAAGTTCATTGTTTTGTAAAAGATAAGCTTTG
>Ga0265294_10007880_pt1 | contig 12538 bp, 12 predicted proteins | sample MunlanPumphouse3_FD_192504 | JGI IMG/M metagenome (GOLD analysis project Ga0265294, IMG submission 192504) | Groundwater microbial communities from a municipal landfill in Southern Ontario, Canada - Pumphouse #3 | ecosystem: Environmental > Aquatic > Deep subsurface > Groundwater | place... | reverse complement strand
ATATAAAGGTGTCGATGTTATTGAGTTTGAAATATTATGTACAATATAAAAAAATATATAACTAAAGAACGTTTAATTTTTATTGGGTTGTTGTTCGTTCTAATATTGGAAATATTTGTTCTTGTCCCTTATGGTGTAGGCAGAGTTTTCGCATTAACTAAAAAAAACAATGAAAGCCGTAAAAAAATTAGCGCGGTCAAAGCTGAATGGCCGAGAAAAGACAGCTATATGGAGAAGAAAAATAAGTTATCTGAAAGTATAGAAAAAGAAAAAACAAGTTTATCCGTATGTGGCTCATTGGAAGATCTTATTTCTTATGTATCTGCGTGCGCAAATAAAAGCAAGGTAAGAATAGAAACCATCGCGCCTATAGGAGACGAGGGGCTTGCGATAGAGTTTAGCGGAGGATATCATCATTTTGGCAATTTTTTTGATATGCTGCAAAATGAAAAGTATTTAGTGAAAGTAAAGAAAATAATGATCATAGCCGAAGATAATGTTAATGTTTTGTCTGCGGAGGTATACCCGGTAAGATGACAAAAAGAATATTTATAATAATTGTTTTTTTAAGTTTTATGTTTTTTTGCATGAACGGATTCGCGGAATATGAGTTTTCGGAGCGGTTTAGAGATCCTTTCGATTCTTTAGTCAGTGATACTGGACAGATCTTAGCATATAAGATGAAAACACGTATGCCTAAAATAATTTTAAATGGTGTTTTATTTCTCCCCGAAGGTAACAGCGCGATTATAAATAATGAAGTTGTTCGGGAAGGGGAAATCATAGGTACAGTAAAACTTATTAAAATTACCGAAAATAGTATTGTTATTGAAGATGAAGGACTGCAAAAAGAAATAAAAATAATAGAAGAATAAGAAAATATTATTTGTAATAAAATAAGGGGCTAAAATGAAAAAACTATTTTTTTTAATGATACTGATGTTGTGCGGTATAGTTTATGCGCAGGACGGTATTATTTCTTCAATAAAATTCAAAGATGCAGATATAGCGTTAGTTTTAAAAGCGGTAGCTTCTAATGCCTATAAAGATGGTAAGAAGATCAATATTGTTAAAAGCCCGTCTGTTCAGGCGGTAGTCGACGTTGACCTTGAAGGTGTCGACTGGCAGACTGCGCTTAAAGTTATATTAAAAGCGCATGATTTTGGGTATGAATGGGTAGGAGACAGTATTATTCTTGTCGCGCCTTTTGAAGAATTAGCACAGCAGCGTCAAAAAGAAGCACTGGCTTTGGAAGAAGAAGCGCTTAGGATGAAAACGTTTATTTTAAGTTATGCTAAAGTTTCTGATTTATCAGAAACAATAAAGGGATTGTTGTCTGACCGCGGCAAGATGACAACCGATACTAGGTCTAATGCCGTTGTTATTACGGATACTCAGGCAAGTTTAGAAAATATTGAAAGAAATATAGTAATTTTAGATAAAATGACTCAGCAGGTTATGATAGAAGTAAAAATTGTTGAAACAAATCTTAATAAAGAAGAAAACCTAGGGATTAAATGGGATTTAAATATTTCTGCTAGCGGGTCGAAACGGCCTACGACTTTTCCATGGACAACAGACAGTGCGGGCAGTAAATATTTTCCTTTGGTTGAATATCCTTCATCTATATTGACAGAAGAAGAGACAACGGTGGACACGTCTTCAGGATATAGTTCCACAAGTACTACTCAGACAGTTTTAAACAGCCTTGCTGCTGGTTTTCCGCAAGTTAGCGATGGAGACTTTGCCTATGGCACTATAGATGCTACGGGGCTTGGTGTTGCGTTAGAGGCATTAAAAGCCAGGTCAGGAACTGAGATAGTCTCTAATCCGAAAATAATGACTATGGATAATTCACCCGCGACTATAAAGGTTGCTACGGAATGGCCTATACCTAAATATTCTTTTAATCAGGAGACGGGCTCATGGACTATTACCGGATTTGAATTTAAGCCTATAGGTGTGAATCTAAGCGTTATACCCCAAATAAACAATAAAGGTTTTATAACTATGGAAATAGTCCCTGAAATAAGTGAAGTTACCGGCGAAATAGCCTTTGATTCAGGTGGCGCGACGTTACCTTTGATTGATACACAAACGTCTTCAACGAAAGTTATGGTTAAAGATGGTGAGACTTTAGTTATAGGCGGACTAATAAAAGATAAAACCGGCGATAGTTCACAAAAAGTGCCGATTTTGGGAGATATTCCATTAATAGGCAGACTTTTTACTTATAAAAGTAAAACGGAAGAAAAAAAGGATTTGCTTATTTTCCTTACACCCAGAATTATTTCGGCAGAAGGTAATAAATAATTTATGTATAATAATTTTTATGGGTTGGATTTTTCACCTTTTAATATTACAGCTAATCCTGAAAATTTTTTTGAAAGCGAATCACATAAAAAAGCATTAGCTAATCTTATTTACGGGATAGACAGTAAAAAAGGTATTATTTTACTTACAGGCGAAGTTGGAACAGGTAAAACGACTTTGTGTAAGTATTTGTTGGAGAATATTTCCCAAAATACAAAAACATCGGTTATTCTTAATCCGTGTTATAAGGAAACAGAGTTATTTCGGGCTATTTTACAGGATTTTGGAGTCCAGGGTGAATGGAAGTCAAAATTACAGATAGTAAATGCTTTGAATGGTTTTCTTTTACAAAATAATTTATCCGGAGGTAACGCCGTGTTAATTATTGATGAAGCTCAGAATATGAGTGTGCGTCAATTGGAACAAATACGGCTTTTATCTAATCTGGAAACAAAAGATAAAAAACTTTTACAGATTGTTTTATCGGGGCAGCCTGAATTATTAGAAAAAATCAATATGTCAAAGTTAAGACAAATTAAACAAAGAATTTTTGTTAAATATAATTTAACACCTTTGACGAAGCAAGAAGTGAAAGAATACGTGTTTTTTAAAATAAAGAGTTGTAAAAATAAAGAAGTCTTTGTTGATGAGGCTAGTTTTGATTTGATTTATAATTTTTCTAATGGTATACCGCGTTTGATTAATATGTTATGTGACAGAGCTTTACTTGCGGGATTTGTTAGTGAAAATACCAAACTTAATAAACAAATATTCTCAGAATGTATAAAGGAACTTATGTAAAAAAGGCGGGCAATATGAGTGTTATATATGAAGCTTTAAAAAAAGCGGAAGAAGCAAAAAAAGAAAGAACAATTAACGAAAAAACAAAAGTAAACAGGCCCAAGAAGAACAAAAATACTTTTTATGTTATTTTGATAATATTAAGTCTTTTTTCTGCCGTGCAAATACTTTTTCTGCATAAAGAAGAGAAAAGCTTTACAGGTTTTTCGTATCATCCGCTTACAAATGATGATAAAAATGCTTACAGCTTGAATAAACGAAATGGTTTTGTTCTGCAGGGTATAGTTAAGGATAATGACAGTTTTGCCGCATATATAAATAATGACCGCGTAGTGCAAGGCGGAAAAGTTGATAGCGCTAGTGTAGTTAAGATTGATGCCGTTTCTGTTGAGCTTGACGACTTAGGGGAAATCATAAATCTCACATTAAAGTAATACACGAAAATAAGATGAAAATCCTTTTCATATACCCGCAACTGGTATATTTTTATTTTCGTTTTCTTGATTTTTATTATGAAAAAAATAGATATTAAAGATTATTCTTTGGAGAACCTTCGTCGGTTGTTTTTTGAACGGGACATTAAAAAATTTCATGCAGATCATGTTTTTAAATGGTGTTATCGGGAAAGGCTTGAAGTTTTTGATAATATGTCGGACATTTCGAAAAATAATAGAGAGTTTTTGTCAAAAATTTTTTATTTTTCCGAAATTTTTCCGGAAAAAAAACATAAAGCCAAAGATGGAACGATAAAATATCTTTTTAGGTTAAATGATAAAGAAACAATTGAAACGGCTTTTATCCCTGAAAAAAACAGGAATACTATTTGTGTTTCAACCCAAGTAGGATGCAAGTTTCGATGCAAGATGTGTGCCAGCGGAGACAAAGGGTTTGTCAGGAACTTAGCCGTGAGTGAGATATTAAACCAGTTACTTTCGGTAATAGACGATAATTCTCTTGAAAAAATTGATAATATTGTATTTATGGGGATAGGCGAACCGTTTGATAATTATGGAAATTTATGCGAAAGTTTAGAAATTATAACAGATAAAAAAGGGCTTGCAGTCCCGGCACATAAAATTTGTGTTTCTACTTGCGGGCTGGTGCCTGAAATATTAGCGTTTTCACATGATTTTCCCAAAATAAAATTATCTGTTTCATTGCATGCTTGTGATGATATGCTAAGAGATTATATTATGCCGGTAAATAAAAAATATACTTTAAAAGAATTGACGGGCGCTTTAAGAAAGATCAGTCTAAATTCACGGCATAAAGTTACTCTAGAATATGTTTTGATCAGAAACAAAAATATGAGAGATATTGATATTAATAACCTTGCAAAAATTGCTAAAAAAATTACTGCTAAAGTGAATTTTATAACTCTCAACGGAGAAAAAGATGGGTTAATAGGGCCGGATAGCAAGGAACTTGAGGAGTTTTTAAGGAAAGTGAAAAAAACAGATATACAATTTACTGTTCGAAAAACCCGAGGTAAAGAGATTTCTGCTTCTTGCGGGCAATTAAGAACCGGTGAAACGGCAGATGAAAGATAGAAACAAATTTATTTTGTTATGTTTTTTTGCAGGAATATTTTTTTATTTTGGGCGAACGCTTCATTTTAGCATTGAAAATATTCATTTTTTTTTAAACAAGATACCATCAGTTTATTTATATTTATTTTTTGTCGGTTTTTATGTAGTAGGTACTTTTATCGTATGGCATCTTAAAGATATTTTAAAAATAGTTGGTGCTTTGTTGTTCGGAGCTTTGGGGAGCAGCCTTCTTATCTATCTCGCGGAAATAATAAATGCTTATATTTTTTTCAAAATAGCCGAGTGGGGTGGGAAAGATTATATTTCTAAAAATGTGCAGGGGAGGTTTAAGAAGATCTATTATAAATTAAAGGCTTTTAATATTATTTGGCTGTTTATTTTACGTTCGGTCCCGTTGATTCCTTACAGGGTGTTGGATATGTCGTTTGGTTTTAGCGGTTATTCTTTTTCTAGATATATGCTAGTGGTTGTTTTTGCGTCATTCCCCAGAATTTTTTGGATCCAATTTATTTTATCTTCGCTTCGCGGTTTTTCTCCTGACACATTTTCGGTTTGTTTTTCCGGTAACATTTTTTCCTGTATGCCGAAGATAGTTATTGGCTTGCAGAGTTATTTTATGGAGCATGCTTTAATTACTATTTTGAGTTTTCTTTATTTTATGGTAGCATTTGTAGTATTTTTCTTGGCGGGTAGGAAGATGAAACATAGTGAAGAAGTTCAAAAAGGCAGTGTAGACCATGCAGGATGAGATATATAAATTACCGAAAGAATTTTTACACAGAATCAAAGCATTATATCCTCATAATTATAATGAAATAGTACATACGTTTCTTAAGAAAAAATTATTAGCTTTTCGCGTTAATTATTCTAAGGCGAGTTTAGTGGAAATAAGAAAAAAAGCGGCGAATGCTCATTTAAAAATCAAAGAGCTAAAATTTCCGAAAGGCACATTCCTTTTGAACTCGGATCTGAGGCAATTGCAAAAAACAAAAATGTATGATGATGGCGAAATATTTGTCCAAAATATTTCAAGTATGTTAGTTCCAATAGTTTTGTCGCCTGTGCCGGGGGATAAAATACTGGATCTTTGTGCCGCGCCGGGCGCTAAAACAACACAAATATTGTCTATAGCGGAAAACATTGATTTAACCGCAATAGAAAAATCACGAACACGTTATTATAAATTATTAGCTAATTTAAAAAATCAGGGATTTGAGAATAAAGCCACGGTTCTGATTATGGACGGTATATGGGTGCGCAAGAAATTTCCGGAAGAATTTGATAAGATATTGCTTGATGCACCTTGTTCGGCAGAAGGACTTTTTTATATTTTAAATCCGAAAAGTTATGGCTATTGGAAATTAAACAAGATAAAGGAAGCTGTAAGTAAGCAAAAACAGCTTCTAAATGCGGCTTTTTATGCGCTTAAAGAAGGCGGCGAGCTTGTTTATTCAACTTGCACTTTTGCGCCGGAAGAAAATGAAGCAATGGTGGATTGGTTTCTTAAAAAATATAAAGATAAAATAGAGCTTTTACCTGTAGAGTTAGAGTTGGACAATGCTTGCTCCGGTATAAAACATTGGAAAGGTAATAGATTCAGGTTTAACGTACAATATGTGAAAAGAATTATACCGGATAAATATTTTGAAGCTTTTTTTATCGCTAAATTTAAGAAAATAGCTGCATGAAGTCGGGATTTTACAGCAATATAATTAGTAAGACATTTTAATTGAAAATACGGGTGAGATAAGTAAGTTCTCTATATAGAACTTTGGTGTATACTAAGCTATAAAAGAAGATAGCTGATAACGAGCGCAGAAGTCGAGAGAATAAATAAAAATTTTTAAGCAAAAAGCAAATGAACCAGCCAATATTAAAATATCTTGACATTGCTATTGGCGATTATACAATAAAATAAGGTTGAAAATATTGGCTTTTTAAGAAAGAACGGTCAGCTTTTTTATAGGTGTGTTTTCAGCTTAGGTGTTCGTGGTGGTTTAGGTATTTTTTTAAAAAGGAGGTTTTGATGAACAAGGTGGAACTCGTAGAGAAAGTGGCAGAGCTAACAGAAACAAAAAAACAGGCACAAGAGATCGTAGAAACTATTCTTGCTTCAATTAAGGGCGCGCTTAAAAAGAAAGAAGATGTTGCGATCGCAGGGTTTGGTGCTTTCAAAGTAAAAAAAGTTAAAGCTAAAACAGCGCGCAATCCTAAAACAGGCGAAGCAATTAAAGTGCCTGCTAAAAATAAAGTTACATGGAAACCTTCAAAAGAGGTAAAAGAGCTTGTAAACTAATAGTTTTATAAATAAATAAAACGGCGTATCATTTCGGTGCGCCGTTTTATTTATCTCTGAGCGATAAAACTACGGTCTTTAATCTACAAAGATTCCTTATAATAAGGATTATTTAATGTATTTTAAATTTGTTGATAATAATGGGACTTTTCAAGTATCTGTTCCTGATTTTTGGAAAACATATTTTCCTTTAACAGACAAGTCAGGTAGTTTGTTAAGCGCTATTACTCCCGGATTAGCCGGCGATATTAAAGCTGATAATGAACGTTATCTTATGCCGCCTGCCGCTATGGAAGATTTGCGTACTAACTATCTGTGTAAACGGGATTTTTTTATAAAGACAGATAAATCGATTATAAGATTATCCGAGAAAGCAGATGATATATTAACTGCAGGATTTTTATATCATGTAATTGAAAAAAAGACAAAAGGGCTATGTTTTAAAATAACTTCTTTTATACCTCATGATATGCCCGTTGAGATTATGTTGGTTGAGATAAAAAATATAAGCAAAAAAAAGATCAGACTCGAACCAACATCTTTTTTGCCCATATATGCCAGAAGCGAAAAATGTCTACATGATCATAGGCATGTCAGCTCTTTGCTTAATAAAGTAGATATAACAAAAAATTCTATACGGGTTAGTCCGACCATGATTTTCAATGAGCATGGTCACAAACAAAATAAAAATGTTTATTTTGTTTGTGGGTATGAAGGGCCGGGCGTGAATCCGTTGGGTCAATTCCCGTCACTTGATATGTTTTACGGTAATGGCGGGGCAGTATACCCCGACGCTATTTATAAAATGATAGAACCTGTTACAAAAAGCAAGACAGATTTCGACGGTAAAGAAATGTGTGCGGCTTTTAGATTTAACGAAAAAGAACTTAAGCCGGGGATGAGCGCTGAATATTGTATTTTTTCGGGAATAACGAAAAACCCCGAAGATATACGAAGATATTACCTAAAGATTAATTCTCCAAAAAAGATATTGAAAAAATTAGAGAATACAAAGGCTTATTGGCAACGATATATTCAAACTTTGTCTTTTGATTTTTCGGACAATAATTTTAATAATTGGATTAAATGGGTATCGTTACAACCAACGTTGAGAAAGCTTTTCGGTTGTTCATTCCTTCCTCATTTTGATTATGGCAAAGGAGGACGTGGTTGGCGGGATCTTTGGCAGGATGCTTTAGCTTTGACCTTGATAGATCCCCAACGAGCTAAAGCTATAATAGCAGATAGCTGTAAAGGAATCAGAACGGATGGATCAAATGCTACCATTATTAACAGTGATGGGACTTTTATGTCTGACAGGAATAAGATTTCACGGGTATGGATGGACCACGGGGTTTGGCCTTACTTAACAATAAAATTTTATGTTAACAGAACTAATGATATTGATGTTTGGTTGAAAGAATTGTCTTATTTCCGGGACAGTCAGCTTAATAGAGCGAAAAAGAGAGATAAGATTTTTTGTCAAAATGATTTTTTATTGCGTGGCAATAATAACCGTGTATATCAGGGCACGGTGTTGGAACATGTTTTAATTCAGCAGTTAGTCCAGTTTTTTAATGTAGGAGAACATAACATTATTAAGTTGGAAAATGCTGATTGGAATGATGGTCTTGATATGGCATCAGATAAGGGCGAAAGTGTCGCATTTTCTTTTATGTATGCTCATAATCTGCGGGATATGATAGTTGTTCTTGAGCAATTAAAACAGCAACATACGGAAATAAAGGTTTTTAAGGAATTCAAGATATTGATAGATACTCTTGACCATTCAGTAAACTATAATAAGTATAGCGCTAAAATAAAGTTACTTGCTAAGTATTTTGAGCAGGTAAATCAATTTTCAGGCGAAAAAATTTCAATAAAAATAGATGATTTAATAAAAGATCTTCGGCGCAAGACTGATCATATGTCCAAATGGCTTCAGAATAAAGAATGGGTCGGTTATGGTTTTTTTAACGGTTATTATGATAATAAAGGTAAGCCTGTTAATGGATATCGTAATGGTAAGTGTGATATGTCTTTAACTGCTCAGGTTTTTGCCGTTATGAGCGGGGTGGCGTCAGATGAGCAGATCAAAAGTATATGGCGTTCTGTTAAAAAGAATCTTTTTGACAAAAAAATACAAGGTTTTAGGCTTAACACGAAAAGAGAGAATATATACCCGGAATTAGGCAGGGCGTATGGGTTTGTGTATGGTGAGAAAGAGAACGGTGCGGTTTTCAATCATATGGTTATAATGTTTGCGTATGCTTTGCTAAAAAGAGGCTTTGTGAAGGAAGGAACAAAGGTCCTAGAATCTGTATATAATATGTCTATAGATGACAAGGCTGTTATAAATCCGTTTATACCTGAATATTTTAATAATGAGGGAGCGGGATTATATCATTATCTAACTGGTTCTGCCAGTTGGTATGTTTATACTATTTTTGAGAGAGTGTTAGGCATACAGTTCCTTTCAGGCGATATTATTATTAACCCGGGTATTTTTTATAATGAGCATCTTGGTAAATCATTTAAAGTATTTTTCCCATGGCAAAAAGAGATGATACGGGTTGAATATTTAGTTAAAACCGATATGAAAAAAATTTTAAAAGTAGATAAAGTTTTTTTAAATGATAAAGAAATTATTTTAAATGATCAAGTATATAGAATATCAAAAAACGATATTCCTAAAAACGCTGATAGGCTTAATATAAAAGTATATCTGAAATAAAATTTTATTAAAAAATTTTTTAGTTTCTTTTGTTTTGAGGTAATTAGCTGTTTAATTTTCTTTTTCTGCAGATAAACCCGCTGGTTTTTTCGTTAAATGCCGAAACGTCAAAACAAACTGATTTAAGTTTTCTGGCTATAGTGGAGGGGAAGTCATAGCCGCTTTTTATTCTATAGAGAGGTACATAATGAAACATCTTGCCGTGAATTTTAAGTATACGGTGTAGCTCTTTATAAAATTTTTCACTAAAAAGATCCGGCGCCATTTTATAGGTAGGAGGGTCATGCACTATATAATCAAAAAAATCAGATGGCAGAGAGTAAATGGCAGTATTAATATCTTTTTCATGTATTTTTATGTTTGGTGCGCTAAAAAGTTTTTCGGAACAAGGATTTAATTTCGCGAGAAAGATCATGTTAGGGTCTTTCTCGAAAGTATATATTTCACGGCAGGTTTTTGCGCATAATATGGCAGTATAACCCATCCCGGTGCATGTATCGAGTATCTTGCCATGTGGTTGTAAGGAGGTTATTTTATTTTCAGAATCTATTTTTGGTGAAGCCACTCTATGCATTGGTACGGAGCTTATGGCAGTTGTAGGCCAGTCAGGTGTGGCTAATAATTTGTAATGTTTCTTTGTTTTTTCATCAAAAAAGGCTATAGGATGAATGCCTTCGGAGTTTACAAGATAGCAAAGATCGTCTTTGAATTTCCCTGATAAGCTGAAAGAATAGTTCTCAAGGTTTATTTTGTTATCATTACGGATAGCGTTTACTGAGCGGAGTCCGTAATCGACAGTAAACATTGATGGTGTTTGGTCAGGCAAGTTCTTTAGTAACAAAATGTCTTTTTTAGTCAGTAACATAGAAGTTATTATATGGTAATTTCTTCTATTTTCTATAAAAATCTGGGGCGTTGACTTAAAAAGCCAAAATGCTATTATACCCAGTGTAGGACCGGGTCCTACACTGGGTATAAATAAACTTGGGAGGATTGTATGGGAAAAGAAAAGAGACAAATAATTAAAGGGGAGTATCATCATGTTTTCAATAAAACAATAGCCGGCTTTAAAGTTTTTAACAATGAATTTGATTATAAAAGAATGATAGAAATAATTGATTTTTATCGAATAAAACAAAAGTACAGTTTTTCGACTTATAACGACAGGGGGCATAAGGATGAGACCTATAAAAATAGTTCCCAAAAAGATAAACAAGTTGAAGTTTATGCATATTGTATTATGCCTACTCATTTTCATTTTTTGTTAAAGGAAATAATAAAAAATGGCATTTCGGAATTTATGGGTAAGATCCAAAAAAGTTATGCAACTTATTTTAATAATAAATACAAAAGAAAAGGTCCGTTATGGCAGGGTAGGTATAAAAATGTTAAAGTCTCTACGGATGAACAGTTGTATTATTTAACTCAATACATACATTTGAATCCGGTAAAAGCGACTTTAGTAAAAGATCCATTTGATTGGGTGATGTCTTCTTGCCGAGATTTTTTGGTAGAGAAAAAAGATGTTCAAATAATAGATTCTTTTAATAAAGTTTTAGATATATCTTCAAAAGAATATAAGAAAGAGATAAAATCTTTTAAAGACAGTCTTGTTTTAAACACCATTCTTCTTGATTGAACCCTGTGTAGGACCCGGTCCTCAACAGGGTTTAGGGCGTTGACTTAAAAGGTTGGTTTAGTTATAATGAAATCTCTTTTAATTTTAGTGTTTTTTGTATTTTTAAGGCTGGAAATCGGATAAAAATACGGGCCTGTATTATATGAAAGCACGGAATATTCTTATAAAAGGAGGGATTTTATGAGGCCCGATCTTACCAAAAAACATACTTTTTTAATATGTGGACACGCCCAGTCAGGAAAGACCTCTCTTACCGCGGCCATTCTTCACAAATGTGGGATAACGACCAGGTTAGGCAAGGTAGATGACGGTACTTCTATAAGTGATAGTGAGGATATAGAAAAAGAAAGAAAAAGTTCAGTAAGTATGTCTTTTTTGCATGCCGGGTATAAAGGTGTTTTCCTTCAATTTGTTGATGTCCCTGGATATTTGGATTTTGCCGGTGAGTTGACGGCAGCTATTAGGGCGGTAGATTTTGCGGTTATCGTTGTTGATGGCGCTAGCGGAGTGGAAGTCGGTACGGAACGGGCATGGGACTTATTAAAAAAAGAAGATATCCCCTGTATGTTTTTTATCAATAAGTTAGATAAAGAAAACTCGGATTTTGACAAAACAGCAGTAGATATACGTGAAACTTTCAGTAAACAAGCTATACCGTTTATGAGTTATTTAAACGGCGATGTTAAAAGCGCATTGGAAGATAAAGAAAGCGAATTGTATACCAATATTATTGAGACTATAGCTGAAAGTGATGATGCTTTAACCGAAGAGTATTTAGAAACAGGAGATATAAAAGATCAGGAATTTGTACCTGCATTGGATCATGCGGTTGTTGAAAGAAAAATATTTCCTATAGTGGGCGGGGTGGCTACGGATGAAAAAGGAGCTGAACTGTTTTTGAATGTATTATCGGAGCTTATGCCGCCTGAATCGGATGTACATCCTATGAAGGCGATTAAAGATGGACAGGAAGTGTCTTTGCCGTTATCTGTAGATGCTCCGGTTGTTGCGCAGGTTGTGAAAACTATCATTGATCCGTTTGTAGGTAAAATAACTATTTTTCGTGTATTTTCCGGGAAAATAGAGACAAATAAAGAAATATATAATGCTACGCAGAACACAAAAGAAAAAATCGGGCAGGTAGGGATATTACAAGCTAAGAAGCTTATACCGCAGGACGCCATAGCTGCCGGTGAGATAGGTGC
>Ga0265294_10007877_pt1 | contig 12540 bp, 9 predicted proteins | sample MunlanPumphouse3_FD_192504 | JGI IMG/M metagenome (GOLD analysis project Ga0265294, IMG submission 192504) | Groundwater microbial communities from a municipal landfill in Southern Ontario, Canada - Pumphouse #3 | ecosystem: Environmental > Aquatic > Deep subsurface > Groundwater | place... | reverse complement strand
TTCGGATAATCTGAATGGTGCCGTTCCTACCCAGCCTGATGATGCCTGAGGGTTTTGTTTCGGTTTGCTCTTGTTGCCGGCAGGCGACCACATAATCCACGCCCTCTTTGATCTCGCGTGCGATCTGTGTGAAACGGGAGGGGGTGGGCGCTCCGCTGATGTTGGCCGAAGTGGAGACGATCGGCTTGCGAAACTGTTTGCATAGCTCGCGCGAGAAGAACTCTTCGGTGATGCGTATGCCTACCGATCCGTCAGCAGCAATCAGGTTGTGGGCCAGGTTGCGTGCCCCTTCATAGATGATGGTGAGCGGCCGGTCGGTCAGCTCGATCAGGTCCCACGTGATCTCGGGAACATCCGCTACATAATATTGCAGCTTGACCGGGTTGTCGAGTAGTACCAGCATCGACTTGCTGTCGTCACGCTGCTTCAGGTCGTAGATTCTTTTCACGGCCTCTTCGTTGGTGGCATCGCAGCCGATGCCCCAGATGGTGTCGGTGGGATAGAGAATGATCCCGCCGTTTCTCAGCACATCACATGCTTTTCTGATATCTTCCTGAATCGTTTTTCTTTCCATGATCTCCACACACAATAAAAATGTTCACTTCCGGTTGATCCGCTGCATCACCTGTACATCGGCAAACCGCTCATCCGTTCGGATCCACTCTTTCAATACCCCGGTCGCTTCATAGCCCGCTTTGGTGAACAACCGGGTGCTGGCGCGGTTAGCTTCAGGCACGAGCGCATAGAGCTGCCGGAGACGGAGGAACCCGAATGAATAGGTTTCCAACAGTTTTAATGCCTGCAGTCCGTACCCTTGTTGCCGGTATCTCCCGTCAATCAGGATCCCTACACCCGCTCTGAAGTGATAGGGCTCAAAATCATAAAGGTCGACCGCCCCGATGGTCTCACCGCTCTCCCTGAGGGCGATCATCAGGCGGAGCTGTCGATCCGTGTAGATGTCCTGATTCGATTGGGCCAGGTACTGCTTGAGGGTGTATCGTGAGAAAGGAACGGTGGTGGTGCCGTACTGCCACTGGAGGGTATCGTTTTCCCAGCGGTAGAGCAGCTCTAAGTCCTCCGGCTCGGTGGCGCGCAGACAGATTCGGTTATTTTCCAATAAGGGTTTCATCGCTATCGGTATCTTGCAGCTCTCTCTCCCCCTCCTCTGTTGCTTCGGGTTTCTCCAGAAGGTTTTCCAGCTCAGGAAGGGAAGGACGGCAAAAGAAAAAGATCATGAAAAGCAGGACGGAGCACCAGAAAAAATTCAGGTTGCGGGAGAGCCCGAACAGTACGATATGGAATAGGGTCCCTGCACTGATCGTGTAGTGACGCAGGTAGTACGCACGGCTGTAGCGTGTGATCGCATCCCTCCGCACCATGGGGCGGGGGCTCTTTTTCAGTTGATGGGCAAACCATTTCAGGATGGCCGGTATGGTGATCAGGGTGATCATGATGGCATACCGTTCGCATGTGACTCCTACCGATTGGCAGCCCCGATAGAGAGGCAGCAGATGAAACAGGATCAACAGGAACAGCAGTGCAAGGATCGAGATGCTACAGTAGTAATGACGGTACAGTCTTCGCATCGGGTTGCCCTGTGTGGGTGCGTTGCTCATTTGGTCACGAGTTTATAGGATTCGTCGAACGGGGTGCGGTTCAGAATGGAACGCCCCAGGGTTACTTCATCGGCATATTCGATCTCATCGCCCACAGAGACACCCCTGGCGATGATGCTGACCTTCACCGGGTAGGCCTGCAGCTTGCGATAGATGTAAAAGTTGGTGGTGTCTCCCTCCATGGTAGCACTCAGTGCGAGGATCACCTCTCTGATGCCGCCTGCCTTCACCCGCTCTTCGAGACTGCTGATCTCCAGGTCGGAGGGGCCGATGCCGTCGATGGGAGAGATGATCCCCCCCAGCACATGATACGACCCCCTGAACTGCATCGTCTTCTCAATGGCCATCACCTCCTGCACGTTCTCCACCACGCAGATTACCGAACCATCGCGTGACCTATCTGCACAGATGCTGCAGGTATCGCTGTCGGAAATATTGTGGCAGAGAGAGCAATAGGTGATCTCCTTGCGCATCTTGAGAAGGGTCTCCGCAAAATGGCAAACCTTTTCTTCATCTTGTCGGAGCAGGTATAGTACCAGGCGCAGGGCAGTTTTTCGCCCAATGCCGGGTAACCGGGAAAATTCATTCACCGCATTCTCAAGAAGGGCCGATGGATAAGGACTGTTCATTGCTGTACAGTGTTTGTGCGGCGCAAAGATACGATGATTCCATTTATCGGACAAATAACTTTTGCTACAGATAATTTAAAACCCAGCGACGTTTTTTTATTCCGATTTCGTTTTTAGTTTGATAGAAGTTTGTAATTTTGTGGTATCATTTTGATAGAAGTTTGTAATTTTGTGATATTATTTTGAGGAGGATTTATTAATAAAGCAATATGAACTATGAAGGTACTTTTAGCGACAAGTAAGCCATTTGCCTCGCAGGCGGTTGGGGAGATGAAGCAGATGATTGAATCTGCGGGTTATCAGTTCGAAAAGCTTGAGAATTATGCTGATAGAACCCAATTGCTTGTTGCGGTGAAAGAGGCAAACGCTCTTATTATTCGGAGCGATATCATTGACCGGGAGGTGATGGAGGCTGCGCCTGGTCTCAAGGTGGTGGTTCGTGCCGGCGCCGGCTATGACAATGTGGATCTGGAAGCAGCGACCCTCCGCAGTATCTGTGTGATGAATACCCCGGGTCAAAATGCCAACTCTGTAGCGGAGCTGGTTTTTGGGATGCTGATCTATCTGCAGCGGAACCGGTTTGACGGGAGTGTGGGACGCGAAATTTCCCATAAACGTCTCGGCCTGTATGCTTTTGGAAATGTGGCCAAAATGGTTGCCAGGATTGCTCGTGGTTTTAGCATGACCGTCAACGCCTATTCGCCTATCCTTACCCCTGATGATTTGCGGAAAGAGGGTGAATACGGGGTGGTTCCGCTTTCCAGTAACAAAGAATTGTTCGAGAACAGTGACATAGTTTCTTTGCACATGCCGCTGCTGGAGGAGACACGTAACTGCGTGAACTATGATCTCCTTTCCCTGATGCCCTGCGACGGGGTACTGATCAACTCTGCCAGGAAAGAGCTGGTAGTGGAGGAAGATCTGATCCGGATCATGGAGGAACGGCCCTATTTTCAGTACATTACCGACATCATGCCGGAGCGCCACGAGGAGTTTCTGGCGCGTTTCCCGAAACGCTATTTCTCTACTCCGAAGAAATCGGGTGCCCAGACCTCCGACGCCAATGTAAATGCGGGTCTTGCCGCCGCCAGCCAGATCGTGGCTTTCTTCCGGGATGGTGACGAACGATTCAGAGTGAATAACAAATCATAAATAGGTTTATCGTATGAAGAAGTACAATTTTAACGCCGGGCCGTGTGTACTCCCCAAGCCGGCCATAGAATCAGCCATTAAGGCAATCCGTGATTTTGACCATACCGGTATCGGTATCCTGGAGATTTCACACCGTACACCAGGCTGGGAGCGGATCATGAAGGAGACGGCTGACCTGTGGAAGGAGCTGCTTCAGATTCCTGACAACTATTATGTTCTTTTTCTCGGAGGCGGGGCCAGTATGCAGTTCCTCAATGTGCCGGCTAACCTGCTGAAAACGAAGGCGGCTTACCTGCAGACCGGCGTCTGGGCCAAGAAAGCGATCAAGGAGGCAAAATTCTACGGTGAGGTAGAGATTGTGGCTTCATCAGAAGACAAGAACTACTCCTATATTCCCAAGGGATACACCATTCCGGCCGATGTCGATTATTTTCATGTTACAACGAACAATACCATCTACGGTACCGAACTGCATGAGGATATTGACAGCCCGGTCACCCTGGTGGCCGACATGTCGTCCGACATCATGAGCCGTCCGGTGGATGTCTCCAAATACGGGATTATCTACGGGGGTGCACAGAAGAATGTAGGCCCTGCCGGTGTTGCTTTCGTCATCGTGCGGGAGGATATCCTCGGCAAAACGGATCGGCCGCTGCAGACCATGATCGATTATCGCACTCATATTGGTGATGCGGAAAAAAATCGCTCCATGTTCAACACTCCTCCCGTTTTTTCCATCTTTGTGATGCACGAGACCCTTAAATGGATGAAGGAACTGGGTGGTGTGGAGGCCATGTACAAATTGAACCGGGAGAAAGCTGCGCTTCTCTATGAGGAGATTGACAGAAACCCGCTGTTCACCGGGACAGCTGCCAAAGAGGACCGCTCTCTGATGAACGTCTGCTTCGTGATGAGCGACGACCACAAGGAGAAAGAGGCCGCTTTCCTGGAATTTGCCAAAGAGAGGGGCATGGTGGGCATCAAGGGGCATCGTTCCGTAGGCGGTTTCCGTGCTTCTATCTACAACGCCTGCCCCAAAGAGGCGGTAGAGGCATTGATCCACTGCATGCAGGAGTTCGAAAAACAGGCCTGACACAGTTTCTCTGATGATATGATTACTGCCCCAACTATTGACAGTTGGGGCAGTTTTTTTGCTGATTATCTGCACGGTCTCTTCTCTTCACTTCACTGTCAGGATATCAATTTATGACATCCCCCTGTTGTTACGACTATTTAACGCAAAAAAATGGGCGAATAATTTGCAATATACGAAAAGTTCGTAAATTTGCAGTATTAAAATAGATTGATAGTAAACAATATGGAACGATTGACACCTCAGGAAGAACATGTGATGCTGCAGATCTGGCAACTGAACGAGTGCGCCATCAAGGATGTGGTTGAGAGGATGGATGAGCCCAGGCAGCCATACACGACGGTCGCATCCATCTTCAAGAACCTCGAGAACAAAGGGTATCTGATAAAAAGAAGATTTGGCAATGTGAAGGTCTTTAAACCTCTCATAACTGAAGCAGCCTATAAAAGACACTTTTTGTCGGCGGTAGTGGAGAGCTACTTCGGCAACTCCTACAAGGAACTGGTCTCTTTCTTTGCGAAAGAGCAAAAGATTACCACGGAAGAGCTCAGTGAAATTATACGTCTGATTGAAAAAGGTCAGGAGTAAATCATCGGTTTTTTTTCGCGAACCTCGCCTCAGGCCGATGTTTCGATACTGATTGGAGAACCGGTGATGACTACAGTGCAGACCGGGGTCGTGGATTCTCCGCGTACCATCCCCTGGGAGATCCTCTTTTCCCTGATGTATGCCATAGGTATCCTTTTTTGCTTCTTTCGCTTTGTCAGTCAGCTGATATTCCTCTGGCGCATCCGGAAAAAGAGTCAATTGGAAGCGATTTGCGGTATACCGGTTTATCGGCTCAGGGATGATGCGCCACCCTTTTCATTTTTTCACCTGATATTTATCCATATCCAAAAGCATACCGATGCGGAGCTCAATCAGATCCTGCTGCATGAACAGACACATGCGAAACAGGTGCATTCGGCAGACATCCTGCTCATTGAGCTGCTTTGCATATTCTTCTGGTGGAACCCCCTTGTCTGGCTGATGAAGCGGGAGATGGCGATGAATCTTGAGTATCTGGCCGATCAGGGCGTGCTTACTCATGGGGTGAACAGCCGCGAGTACCAATACCACCTTTTACGGCTGACCTTTCAAGAAACTGCAATCGTAGTAGTAGGTTACGCAGTGAAATAGATCCAACTGAAGCAACAGGCCTTGAACAGTTTAACTTTTAGGCCTATTGTTTATCTCTTGCCGGATCGTTGCCGGAGCCCCGCCTGAGAGACCTGTCACGGCCGGCGAGGGTAACGTCGCTGGCCTGCACCTACGACAGGAAGAAGGTAATTGCTGTATGGATGAGCTGAGGAGGATGCTTTTCCTGCAAAAAGGGAAAAACAGGGAGTGACGAATCCTTTTAATTGAAGAGATCGTCAATCCCCTCGTTTTCGATGACCGGGTCGTTGTCCTGGTAGAAATCGGGCGAATAGCTTTGTGAACCGGCACAGGGGTTAAAATTACCAGGGATTTCGAATCGGCCGTCATCGGTGTAGTGCAGCTCCGGATCGGCATAGATCTTCTGGTAGAAGAGGCCGTGGATTGGCAGTGCCATGCTGGCTCCCTGTCCGTAGGCCATGCGGTCGAAATGAATGGAGCGCTCTTCGCCGCCCACCCAGCACCCGGCCACCAGGTTGGGAGTAAACGACATGAACCAGCCGTCGGAGTTGTTGTTGGTCGTCCCCGTCTTACCGCCCATCTCTCCCTTCAGGTGATAGATCCTGCGTAGCCGGCTGCCGGTGCCGCCATCCACCACTGCTTTGAGCATGTCAAGCATCTTGTAGGAGGTAGACTCGCTGAAGATCTCCTTCATCCGGGGAACGAAGGTGGCAAGCTCGTTGCCGTAGGAATCTTCGATGCGGGTCACGAGCAGGGGCTCCACGCGGATTCCCCGGTTGATGAAGGAGGAGTAGGCGCCTACCATCTCATAGACCGATGCCTCGTTGGGCCCCAGAGCCAGTGAGACCACCGGATCGGCCGGTGTTTTGAGTCCGAACGATGCGAGCATGCGGGCAAAGGCATAGGGGGAGAATTGCTTCATCAGGTAAGCGGTGACCCAGTTGCTGGAGTTTTGCAGACCCCATTTGATGGAGACAAAATCACCGCTTTTCTGCCCCGGATTGCGCGGGGTCCACTCTTCACCGGTCTCGGTCATCAGGGTCACCGGGCCGTGGATCATCCCGTCGCAGGGAGTCATCCCCTCTTCCATGGCCAGGGTGTAGAGATAAGGCTTGATGGTGGAGCCGATCTGCCGTTTGCCGGTGGAGATCATGTCATACTTGAAGAATTTGAAGTCGGGGCCCCCCGCATAGGCTTTCACATGTCCCGTGTGGGGATCCATTGCCATGAAACCGGCACGGAGGAAGTTCTTGTGGTAGCGGATCGAATCCCAGGGTGTCATCACCGTATCGATCTCCCGGTGTTTCCAGGAGAAGACCTTCATCTCCACTTTTTCCTCCTTGAAGCTTTTCAGGATGGCGGCATCGCTCATGCCGTTCTTCTTCAGGATACGGTAGCGGTCACTCTGCTTCATAGCGCTGATCAGCAGATCCTCCACCCGGTCGCTCACTTCACTCGAGTAGGGAGCATATTTCTTTCCCGCTTTCTCTCGGAAGAACTGATCCTGCAGGTAGCCTCCCATATGCTCCCTGACCGCTTCTTCGGCATATCGCTGCATGCGTGAATCGAGTGTGGAATAGATCTTCAGTCCGTCGGTGTAGATGTTATAGCTGGAGCCGTCCGGTTTTTGGTTCTTATGGCACCATCCGTAGAGAGGATCCTCCTCCCACGACAGCGAATCCTCTCTGAACTGCTGCTTTTGCCAGGAGGCATAGTTCTTTTTCTGGGGTTTCGATGCCATCATGATCTTGGCAAGGTGCTGGCGGTAATAGGGGGCTGCAATGTCGATATGTCCCGAACGGTTGAAGTCGATGGCAACCGCCAGCTGCTTCAGCGAGTCTGCCTCGCGACGGGAGAGATAGTCATATTTCTCCATTTGAGACAGGACCACGTTGCGGCGTTTGAGGGTCACTTCGGGGCGGCGTACGGGGTTGTAGAGCGATGAGTTCTTCAGCATGCCGATCAGCATGGCCGACTCTTCCACGTTCAGCTCTTTCGGGGTTTTGTTGAAGTAGGTGCGTGCTGCCGACTCAATGCCCACGGCGTTGTAGTTGAAGTCGTATTTGTTCAGATAGAGGTTGATGATCTCATCTTTGGTGTAAAATCGCTCCAGCTTGGCAGCGATCACCCATTCCACCGGTTTTTGGAACAGGCGCTGCAGCTTGTTGTTCGCACGGGGCGAATAGAGCAGTTTGGCCAGCTGCTGGGTGATGGTGCTGCCCCCGCCGCTACTCTCTCTGTTGAGCAGCAGGGTCTTCACTACCGCTCTTCCCACGCTGATGATGTCTATCCCCGAGTGGGAGTAGTAGCGGATATCTTCCGTTGCGATGAGTGCATCGATCAGGTAGGGAGAGAGATCGGAGTAGTCTACGAAGATACGATTGTCGTCACTCTGTGAATAGGTGAAGAGCAGTTCATTGTCGGAAGAGATCACCTGCGAGGCATATTTGTCGATTGGGTTCTCCAGCTCGCTGATCTGCGGCAGATAACCTACCGCACCGATGGAGATGAGAGTGAAGAGCAAAAGCAGGAAGGCTATAGCGAGCCCGAAAAGGGTCCACATCGCCCTGACAATTCTGTTTTTTTCGGAGCTGTCGCTCTTTTTGGCGGATCTCCTCCCGCTCTTTTTTTTCTTTCCCATAGTGTTATACATTCCCGTTTAACGGCATTTACGCCCTGGCTTTTACCGGCAAAAGTACACAAAAGCAGTGTAAAGAGGAAAGAAGAAACATTAAAAATAGTTTTGCCGTCTGTTTTGGAACCTCCCTCTTTCTCCACCTGCGTCAGAAGCGAAAGGTGACCCCCCCCGTCATATTGAATCCCTGCGCCGGATGACCGTACCAGAGATCGTACTTCTGAAACATCAGGTTGTTGGCCTTCATGCTGAGCGAGAAAGCGTTACTGATCTGATAGGTTGCACCCAGGTTGAGGTCGTTGATGACATCCATTTCAATGTCGGATCCCTCGTAGTAGCTCCATCGATCCCCGGCAAAATAGTAGTTCATAAAAAGACGAAGCTTCTCCCTTATCTCGAGCGTACCTTGCAGGTCAATCTCCACGCCCGGTTTGTTATAGGCTTTTGGATCGGGTACCTCGCTGTCGTACACCCACAGATCCTGTACCGAGTAAAAGTTTTTCTTCACCCTCAGTGACAGGTCAAGGGGTGCCCAGACGGATGTCTGGAGCATTCCGCCGATATGGGTATGTGTGAGGTCTCCATACACCGGTTTGAGTGCCTCTATAAAGGAGTCTGCCGTATCGTCGCCGATTACCCCCTGTCCGTGGTGAATCAGAAAATGTGCATCGTCTGTTTTCCGGTATCCTCCGAAAAGATCAAAACGAAATCCGCTCATCTCTCCGATCTTTACCCCGGCGTCGATGTCGAGGATGGAAAACGAAGGTTTGACATTGGCCGCGGGGAGAATATAACGCGACTCACTCATCATGTCGAGGAAGGTGTTGTGCTCAAACCCGCCGTGTATGTTGGCATAGAGAGAGGAGCGCTCGGTGATGCCCAGCTGCAGCGCCACGTTGGGAACCACTCGCACCCGGGTCTTGTCTCCGGTTTGGAAGAGGATGTCTGCTCCTAATCGGGCACTGCGGTTGAGGCCACCGAAATAGAGGTAGGGAGCTGCATTGATCAGCGTGTATTTGTCCCATTCACCGCGATAGAAAGCCGTTACCAGGCTGCCGTCGATTCCCGCCTTGGTGGAAGCGTTTCGGAAAGGCTTGTCGAAGCCGGCCATGATCCGTATCTCGTTTCCCTTCAGCGGATCGGAAGAGGCGGGATAGGCCAGTCCGGTGCTGAAATTTTTCAGGTCGAGGGAGCCTCTGTAGTTGAGCAGGTCCGACTCGTTCGACTCCAGCCCGAGAGAGGCATGTAATACCCCCAGTCGCTGGTTTTCTTCGTTGAAAAAGGCATCGTTGCCGAAGCGGTTCCCGTAATAGGTAAAGAGCGAATGCAGATAAGAGAGGTTCAGCGTGATCCTGTTGGCGTCGCCGGCATAACGGTAGGCCAGCCCTCCAAGGTTGTCCATGAAATAGGCCTTCCCGTTTGCGGGAGTGCTCTCCTGTACATATTTTACATCACCATTGGAGGACTGATGCGTGAAGGTGAAGGCGAGGGTATGCTGCTCTTTCTCCAGCAGCCGGTATCCGAAGGCGCCGTCCATATTGGCGTAGTTGCCGGCCTGCAGGGAGAGATATCCCTTTTCCGTGCGATAGGGTATTTCGGTCATGATGCTCCCGGGGCGGGGCAGAGCGATCTCCAAGGGCGGGGTGATTCGTCCCGCCCAGGAGGAGTAATTGGTGTTGGCTTTTTGTACGGCCGGTTCCCGCAGTGCAGGCAGCGAGTTGATCTTGTCGGCGTCGAGCAGGGTAGGGTTGAAATCGCGTTCCAGTTCCAGCTGTCTTCTCAGCAATGAATCCTGTGTCTGTGCCGCGAGCCCCGCCACGCATACCAGGATTGCCAGGGTAATATATATTTTTCTCATTGTGTTTGTTTGAGAGATTGATTCATTCTTTATTTTTCACTCATGGATTGAGCCGCTCGCCGATCATCTGCCGGATATCTGCCTCATCGCCTTTGTAGTTGGCCCTGAGGCTCTCCAGATACTGTCGTGCCTGAAACGTGTCGCCCTTGGCCTTGTAAGTGTCGGACAGCACGATCAGAGCCTTGGCCATCCAGTACTGGTGAGCGGTTCCCTTCTGCATGAATTCCTTCACCTGTGCCTCTGCACGGTCGTACGACTTCCAGCGGAAGAAGGTGTCGGCCAGGATGAACTGTGCCTCTGCACCGTAGATGCTGCGGGGGTCATTGGCCAGATACCGGAAGTCGGCCATTGCCTGTTCCACCTCTTTGGTCTGTAGCGAGGCTTTGCCACGCAGGTACCGTGCCTCTGTCACTGTCTCGGGTGAGAGAGTGCTGTTCTCCAGCAGCTCGGTGGCGGTGCGGGCTGCCTCATGATAGCTTCCCAGTTGCGACTGGCAGCGGACCATGCCCAGCTGTCCTGTTTGTTTGTTGGCCGCATTCCTGGCGGAGTTTGCCAGGCGTGAGTAGTCGGCCAGCGCCTGCCGGTAATTGTCGTTGACATATTCGGCCTGTGCGGCGAAGAGCAGTGCGTTGTCGAGGAACTTCGCATTGCCGGCATCGATCACCCGGCGGAAGCGGGAGAGTGCCTGTTCTTTGCTTCCCTTCTCGTTGGCGATCACGCCCAGGTAATAGTGGGCATCGCTGCTGTAGGCTCCATTGGGATAGGACTGCAGGTACTTCGTCAGGGAGGCCTCGGCGTCGGCCCTGCTGCCGCGCATGTAGATGTTCTCGGCAGCGAGGTAGGTGAGCGAGTCCTGTCGCGACGGGGTGATGCGCACGCCGCCGGGAATGGAATTGGTGTAATCCACATACGATTGGATATCGTTCATGTCGCGGTAAACCGTCTCGAGGGAAACCAAGGCGTTGCGGGCATCGTCCGACCCGGGAAAGTGGCTGACCACGCGTTTATAGGCGGCAATGCTCTGCACATAGTTTCCACTGTTGTAGTAGAGTTGTCCCAACTGCACGCCTCCCTGTCCGGCGAGGGGGCTCCCGGGAAAATCGGACACCAGCTTCTGCAGCGCCTCTATGGCTTCTCTTTCCCGGTTCAGCATGGTGAGTGCCCTGCTTTTTTCGTAAAGCGCATCGTCCATATACTGGGAGTTGGGATAGTGGCGCATTAGGTTGTCGAGTGCTGTGATCTTGCCTTGGTAATTGCGCTGGAGACCCATTACGAAGGCGCGTTGGTAGGCTGCATAGTCGGCTGCCGCAGGATAGCTGTCGGCTGCCTGTGCGTAGTAGCGTTCCGCCTCGGAAAAGTCGCGGTTAAAGTAATGGCTGTCGCCCACGCGGTTCAGGGCGTCGGCAACCTCCGCCTTGCTGTGTTTGCCCTCTGCTGAGAGGTAGTGCTGAAAGGCAGTCACCGCCTGGTTATACTGTTGTTGCTTGAAGAGGGCATAACCCAGGCTGTACCATCCTAAGGCATAATTCTCATCGGCCGGAGCCGCGTTCTGGGTGAACTGCCTGAAGTCACTCGTAGCTTGTATGTAGTTACCCATCCGGTAGTAAGACTCTCCTCTCCAGTACCAGGCGTTGTTGCGTGCCTGAAGGTCATAATTGCCGGTACCAATGCTGTTGTTGAAATAGTGTATCGCCTGGTTCATGTTCCCATTGATGAACTCCTGGGCTCCCAGCTGGAAAAGAACCATCTGCTTTGCTTCCAGGATGCGCCTTCCGGGGTTGTGGATCCGGTTGATGGCGTTCAGTGCGGCATGGTAGTCTTTCGTTGTAAGAAAGGTTTCCGCCAGGATGTCGTTTACCTGGTCGGTATACTGTGACTGCGGAAATTCGCGGAGAAAATTTTCAAAGAGGGTGATCGACTCGCTGAAGACGGAGAAGTTGGTTTCGTGCGCCAGCAGGGCATAGTTGAACAGGGCCGTCTCCCGCACCTGCGAGTCGAAACGGTCACGCGCCGCCGCCTCGAAAGCCATCTGTGCCTGCTGCTTTTGGTTCAGCTTCAGGTAGGTCTGTCCGAGCTGCAGCTGTGCGTTCTGTGTGAGTGCGTCGGCTTCTCCCACGGCCAGTTGAAACATGCGCAGGGCCTCCTCCGGTTTCCCGTTTTCTGAATAAGAGAGGCCCAGGAAGTAGGCATCCCCCCGTAACGGCCTGTCGGTGGCGGCGAGGTATCGCTCATAGCAGGTGATGGCTCGTGAGGGCTGTCCCAGGCGGAAAAAGCTGTTCCCCAGCACACGGTTCAATTCGGTCAGATGTCCGCTATGGGGATATTGTGCCCGGAACGATTCCGCCAGGCGTATTGCTTCTTCGAGCCTGCCGTCGAAAAAGGCTGCCTGTGCTGTGTAG
>Ga0265294_10007875_pt1 | contig 12542 bp, 14 predicted proteins | sample MunlanPumphouse3_FD_192504 | JGI IMG/M metagenome (GOLD analysis project Ga0265294, IMG submission 192504) | Groundwater microbial communities from a municipal landfill in Southern Ontario, Canada - Pumphouse #3 | ecosystem: Environmental > Aquatic > Deep subsurface > Groundwater | place... | reverse complement strand
AAAATTAATATTAGGAGGTTATAAAATGATATATGGATATTGTAGAGTGAGTACTACTCATCAAAGAATTACAAGACAAGTTAACAATATTTTAAATATTGAACCTAAAGCAACTATTATTAAAGAGTTCTTTACTGGTACAACACAAAGTAGACCACAATGGGAAAAGTTATTAAAACAACTTAGAAGTGGTGATACTATAATATTTGATAGTGTTTCCAGAATGAGTAGGAATAGTGATGAAGGATTTAAAGATTATAAATACTTATATGAATTAGGTGTTGAATTAATTTTTATAAATGAACCATTAATTAATACTAAAGTATTAGAAAATAGTAAAACTAATATTTTAAATATATCTGTTGAAACAGGTAATAAAGCTGTTGATGAATACTTTAAAGGTAATATTACTTTAATTAATAATTTACTAATGGCACTGGCAGAAGAACAGATAAAAACTGCTTTTGAGCAATCTGAGAAAGAAGTTAATGATCTTCATATTAGAATTAGTCAAGGTATGAGAGAAAGTAAAAGAAATGGTGTTCAAATTGGACATAGTGTTGGTACTAAATTAATTACTAAAAAATCTATTAAATGTAAAGAAATAATAAAAAAACATTCTAAAGATTTTGAAGGAACTTTAGAGGATCCTGATGTAATTATACTATGTGGAAATATAGCTAAAAATAGTTATTATAAATATAAAAGAGAATTAAAAAAAGTACTTGCCTAAAGTACTTTTTTATTATTAAATAAAATAAATGATTTTATTTAATAAATTTGGTATAATAAGGTAAAGATGATGTTATATAAGGTGAACTATATGAAATTAGAAGAAATATATAAAAGAATTAAATATAAACCTAAAGTTGAAGAAGTAGAAGATGATAGTGAATTCTTTTATGGTGATGTTGAAAAAGATTGGGAGTGGAAACCTAAAAGATATGAAGGTGATTGTGAAACACCTAACTTTGAAATAAAGATTCCTAATAGTAGAAATGGATTATATACAACTAAAGATCAATTAAGTAAAATTCTTACATTTATAGATACTATTAAAAAGAAGAGACTTAAGAATGGTATAACTATAATTCCAATTGCAACTACTTCAAAAAGAAATATTTATATTTGGGGTGGTAAACAAAATGTAAGTAATGCCATAGAATATATGAAAAAAATTGGATTATTAGTTGAGTATGATTCTGATTATAAATATTGGGGTTATAAGGATGAAGATAATTATCCTAAGACATATCTATATTTTGTTGATAATGAAAAGAAATTAATTAAATATTGTGAAGATAATAACATAACTAAATATATTCCTGAACATCAAAAAGACATTAAAATTAAAAAAGTAAAATTAGATATTATTGAGAAGAATAAAACTTTTAATGAAGAAGATGTAATATTTAAATCTAAAATGGAACTTCACAAACCTGCTAGTGTATCAAAGACAGATTTTGAAAAGTATATATTATATTGTTTATATAAAAATCATCCATATTTAGGATTAGTTCAAAATAAAGTTGATGAGATGAATGAAAAATATTATAAAAACTATCCTGACTTTCAAATTAGATTTATTCCAAATATTCATTGGAATGAAGATGAAAATATAATAGTAGGAATAGGAATAAGAGGAACTAATTCATTTTGTAATAAGAAGAGAAGAAAAAGATACTGGATAAAAAAAGAGTATGGTTTTGTTTTAGAAAAAGATATAAAGAGTTCAGTACCTAGATTAACTTTATCTATTAATAAAGGTGAATGGGTGGATGAAGATGTTGATATTTATGAATTAATTAATAGTGAATTTGAACCAGGTAAGAAGTTTACAAATGAAAGAAGAAAAGCTATTAAAGAATTACATATGAGTATGTACTTTGATGATAGTAGTGATAAGAAAACTAGTGGTAATGTTTTATATAGAATGAAAAATAAAGATGGTGTAGTTAAAGAAGAGCTAGATGAAGTGATAAGTAAGTTGAGAAAAGCTGTTCTTAAAGCAGAGGGTGGAAAGACTTATGGTAATGAAATATTTTATGTAGAGTCATGTGTATATTTAATGACTTTATATGATTTATTATCAGCTGGTATAATGACTTGGTTTGTGTATGATTGTTTTTATTCAATTGATTTTGAAGATAAAGAGTTTTTTGAGAATATGATTTTAAATCAAGTTAAGTATAATTTTAATGATTTTATGAAATATTCTAAGAGTTATTTAGAGAGAATTTAAATATATTAAATATATGGTATATTAGGTAAAAAGCATTATAGGCAAAAAAATAAATATAAAAAAATTTAATATAAATTATTAAATATTAATATTATTATATTATATATTTAATTATTTTATATTTACCTATAATAGGTAAAAAACATAATAGGTAACTTTTTAGATATGAAATCATACAAATAAAATTCGACAAAATTATACAAAATATTTTCGACAATTTTATTACATATGACAACAGGTAATAATAACATATAAAATTACAAAAACAAAAGCTTAACATTACTACATGTTAAGCTCTTTTTTTATTTCCCACCTATATAAGTATCATTAACAATACACATAGCTATATCAAATATCTTACTTCTCAACCTAATTAACAAAAATCTATCAATTATACCTTCATAATCAACAAATAATTTATTACATATCTCATTGTAGTCTACTATCTTACTCATAATCTACTCCTCACTATTATTACTAACTAAATACTCCTCACTAATAATAGCTCAACCAATATCATAAATCTTCTGTCTAAGCTTATCTATTAACTCTTTCCCATATACTTCCTCAGCATTAATAAATAATTCTTCTTTTAGCTTTTTCATATAAAAATCTCCTTATAATATATTTTCATATAATTTAGCACTCCTAAATAAAAAAAAGAATTATGAAAAGTTCATAATTCAAAACGAAAATAGTAAATAATAATATTAATTATTAATTTAAATGTTGTGTTAAAATAAGTTTTAATAAATTTGATATGAAGTGACAAGATAATCACGTCCTTTCTGGGAAAAATTTTTTTTAAATTTATTAAATTTATTTATTAAATAAATAATTAAATAATTTTTATTTTAATTATTTATATTATATAATACGGTAAAAAAATTATAAATTTTAAGATTTTTCAAAAAAAGTTAAAAAAGTTTTAAATTTACCTAATGAACTAGATTACTCTAGCTCATTAGGATAAGAAAACTCAATGTAATCTGGATCTTCAAGTTCTTCATCTACTTCAAAATCTGATTCATCTAGTCCATAGAAATGAATAATATCTTCAGCTGTAAGAGTATTATATTTTTCATCGTATATTTCATAATCTAATTCTGAAGCAAAATGGGTCATTTTAGGTCTATCCATATTAAAAATACCATCCTTTCTTAAATAATCATTTTTATAAATATAAAATAAAATAATAATAAAAAATTAATATAAATACTAATTTTTATAAAAATAAATAAACCTCCTTTCAAAAATTAAATTTTAATTAAAATTAATAAATTATAAATATTTTATTTTATATAATATAATACAAGATAAAAAATCATAATTTTAAGGTTTTTCAAAAATTTCTTAAAAATTTTTTTAGTAATGTATTTTTAACGTAAACTTTAGTCAACGCAGATTCACACTTAGTGAAGTTTTTTAGTTAGTAACTAACTAAGTCATTTAGTAGGACAAATTTGTCTTATATTAAAAACTAAAAAAAATCTATCAAAAGGGTGTACAACAAAAGAAAAACACGACATAATATATGCGTGTTTTAAGTCGAATTATTTTTGTATGATTTTGTCTGGATGGGTTTGTGCAGCTACATATAGTATTTTTGAAATAATGAAAAAATACAAATTTTAATTAATTAATTTTTAAAATTGTATTATTTCAAAATAAAATTGTATTTTTTTGATTTTAAAATGTATTATTTCAAAATTGAATTTGTATTAAAATTTTAGAATTTGTATTTTTTTATAGGAGGAATTAATATGAAATATGAAGTAGGAATGAAAGTTTTTATTATTCACATTGTTGATGATATACAAGATTATTATGGTAGGGTTGGAGTTATAACTCATATAGATGATATTGGACAACTTCATGGTACCTGGGGAGGCTTAGCTATAATTCCATCTATAGATGATTTTATTATTTTGGAGGATGAAGATGCACAACAGTAATACTAGAACTAAAACACTTAAGAAGAAGTTAGGTAAATGTAAGAATATATTTTATGCCCACTCTAATCTACAGTTTGAGTATGGAAATAATTTAGATTTAAATGATGATATTGTTGAAATTAAGTGTAATGTAAAACTAATAGGTTGTGAGTTAGGTGATAGTTATACTAGTGATTTTGTGTGTATTAAAAGAAGTGGTGAAACAATGGTTAGAGAATGTGTTGAGAAATCAAAATTAACAAAACCTTTAACATGTAAAATGTTAGATTCTAGTAGAAATTATTGGTTATCTAAAGGAATTGATGACTGGGGGATTGTTCTAAATGATGGTTAATAGTATTATCACAAATGATAATGAAATATTTAGAATATTACAAATAGATAATGATCAATATTTTGTAATGGATTGTTATAAATATAATAAACCTAAATGGATAGATAAAGAAATTGCAAAAGATTTTTATATAATTAGTAATGAAGAATTATTAAGTAAACTAAATATAAAGTTGAAAAAGTTTAATGAATTAACAAATAAAGAGAAAAATGAAGTTCAAAAAAAATATGGAACTATTAGTTCCATATTACCAGTTATTAGTGATGATATTCAAAGAAGAAAAACAATTGAACTATGTTCAAAAAATTTTAAATTAAGTAAAGATACCATTAGACATAGGTTATATGAATATTTAATATTTGATGATATTTGTGTATTTATATCTAAGAATAATGATCATTGTAAAGAATTAACTATTGATGAAAAGAACTTTAGATGGGCGTTAAATAAGTATTATTATAATAGTATAAAGTTAAGTTTAATGGAAACTTATAAAAGAATGTTGAAAGATAAATATTGTGATAGTAATGGTAAATTATTAAGTGATATACCTTCCTTTAGAAAATTTAATTATTACTTTTATAAAACAAATACTAAAGAAAAAGAAATCATTTCCAGATGTGGTAAGGGTGAATTTATGAGAAATCATAGAACATTATTAGGTAGTGGTGTGAGTGATTTTTGTAATACTATTGGATATGGAATGTTTGATTCTACTATTTGTGATATATTCTTAGTTAATGATAGAGATGAACTTTTAGGAAGACCAATACTTACAGCTTGTGTTGATGGATATAGTAGAATGTGTTTAGGATATAGTTTAGGATTAGAAGGTGGTGTTGAATCACTTAAAAAATTATTAATAAATATGAATACTAATAAAGTAAGTCATTGTGAAAAGTTTGGTATTGGAATAGATACTAATGATTGGAATTGTATTGGATTACCACATAAATTTATTACAGATAAAGGAAGAGAATATGTATCAGAATCATTTTCTCAAATAACAGATTTAGGTATTGAAATTATTAATTTGCCACCATATAGACCAGAACTAAAGGGGTGTATTGAGAAGTTCTTTGATTTAGTACAAAGTTCATTTAAAAAACAATTAGCTACCAAAGGTGTTATATTTGAGGATTATCAGGAACGTGGTGGAGTTGATTATAGGAAGAAAGCTTGCCTTACATTAGATGAATTTGAGAAAATAGTTTTATATTGTATTATTAATTACAATACTAAAAGAATAGTTAATTTACCATTAGAATTGGTTGGAGTTGTAGAACCTTTTAGCAATGAAATTTGGAATAATGAATTATATAAATATCATAACAATATGATTAGTACTTCTAATGAAATAATTAGATTAACACTACTACCTAGAGTTAAAGGTGTCTTTAAAAGAGATGGTTTATATGTAAATAAATTTAGATATAAGAGTAGTGATTTTAAAGATAGATATTTAACTAATGAAGAATGTGTAGTAAGTTATGATCCTAATAATATTGGTAAAGTATGGTTATATGAAAATGGTAATTATTATGAGTTTGAGATAATAGAAAAGTTTTTAGTAGATAAATCTATTGATGAAGCTAATGAAGTAATTTCAAAGAAAAAAGAAGTTGAAAAAAACTCAGAGTTAAAAGTTATTCAGGGTTCAATAGATTTATATAATGAAATAGAAATAATTACTAATAATGTAAAGAATATAAAAGTTGATGTTAAAAATGTAAGAAAAAATAGAAGTAAAGAAATAAGGAGAAAGTAAATTGAATGATTTAATATTACAAATAAATGACCTATATTCAGATAAAGAATTATTTAATAAATTATTAATTTTACCTGAATATAATCATAATGTAAAAAGTAAAAAAGAAAGATTACTCTCTCTATTAGATGTGTATAAAATATTCATACCTACTAAAAGTACTGTTGAAGTTTATAATCAACTATATTTATCACTATTAAGTTCATTAGAGAAAAAAGAAACTTTAGATGAAGTTAAACTAATTAATGATAATTTTAGATCTATGAAGGGTTATAAAAGATATGGTGTTATTGGTGGTTTAGAATCTTTTAAAATAACTGGTACTGCTGGACTTGGTAAAACTTCAACAATTCAAAGATGTATTGATTTAATATCAGAAGATAAAATTATTATTACTAAAAATGGAAGAGAGATAATACCTATATTATTTGTTGAGTGCGTTGCAGATGGGAGTTTTAAAGGATTATTATTTTCTATTCTGCAGGCAATAGATAATAAATTGGGAACTAATCATTTTACAATGAATAAGAAACCTACTATCACTATTGATATATTATTAAATGTTGTTAGTAATTTATTAATTAAACATGTAGCTGTCTTAATAATTGATGAAATGGAAAGGGTAGCTAATGATAGTAGGAAGGGTGAAACTTTAATTAACTATCTAACACAATTGGTAAATCAATCTAATATAAGTATCTGTTTTGTAGGTAATGAGTCATCAAATAAGTTCTTTGAAACTAAAGAATATTTAGGTAGAAGAACTATTGGATATTCTATTAAGAAGTTTGATTATGATGAAGAATACTATAACTTTTTAAGTGTGTTATTTAATTATCAATACTTAGATAATAAGATTGAATTAAATGGTGAAGTGGCAAGAGAATTATTTAGATTTTCTAATGGAATACCATCTATGATTATTGGGTTATTTGTTGAAGTACAAAAGAAAATGATACTTAGTGATATTAAGAAGTTTTCAATTGATCTATTTGAAGAAGTTTATAAGAGGTGTTTTTCAAATATGATGAATTTTATAGATGATAAAAAGGTTATAATAAATCAAAATGTTGAAAATGAGTCCACATCACACTTTAATTCATGCCCTATAAAAATGCCTAATTTGTTTCAGAAAATGCGATGTGGGTCAAATATGGAGCCCAATGATTTGATTAAAGAGCTATCTAAGTATATTAAGGTAGAATTTGTAGAATTATGAAAATATTAATAAAAGATATTTTACCTAATGAGAGTTTTTATTCTTATTTAAGTAGGTTATATGTTCATAGTGGTATAGTAAATCATATTGAATTTAGAAAAATGGTATTTAAAAGAAGTAATGAATATTTAGATTATAATTTTGTTAATGTTCTAAGTGATGAGTTTATGAAAGAAATAAATGAAAAAATAGGTTTTGAAAATATAATGTTAAACCATACTTTATTTAAGTATTATTTGAGATTTTTACCTAAAGATAAGAAGTTATTAGCTTGGAGTAAAGCTTTGGAGAATTGTAATTGTTTAGATGATTATTTAAATTTACCTAAATATAGAGGTAATAATAATTTAAGATATTGTAGTGAATGTGTTAAAGAAGATAGATTAAAATTTGGTGAATCATATTTTCATATAGAACATAATATTCAAAATATTAATTATTGTAGTAAACATTGTTGTAAATTAAAAAATACTAATATTGAAATAACTAAAAGTAAAGAAAGAAATTTGATTCCATTAGAGTTAGTTGTGGAGGATCTTAGTACTGAATATATTGATAAAGATGATATAAATATAAAAGTAGTTAAGTATAATGTTAAAAGTTTATTAGATGATATTGATATTAATAGTGATGATAATATTGGTGATGATTTGTCCAGGTGTTTAGAAAAGAAGTATTATAAAGATAAGTATAGAAGAAATTGTGAAAAGATATTAGAAGGTATAAAAGTGTTTTATAAAGATTTAGATTATAATGATTTGAGCAAAGATAGAATTAGCTGGATTTATAGAAATATATTTATTAATACTTATGATATAAATTTATTAATTATTTTTAATAATAAATTATTATAATTATTATATTAGTTATAATAGGTAAAAAGTATAATGGGCAAATAAAAAAGACTCTTAGTCATCAACTAAAAGTCTTTTCTAAAAAGGTGAAATTGCTCAATGTAAACTATAAAATAAGAAGCTAAAAAAACTTATTTAATCAAAGAGCTTATATTGAAACTATATATCTAGCGAGATTTAGAATCCAGTTTCATCAAAGAAATCATAGATAAAGTAATCATCTGCATCAACACATTTTTGACCAATAAAGATGAAATAATCTTTATCATTTTTAGCTATATAGTAGATATTACCATCATTAGTTAAATTATCTACTACACCAACAATTTTTAATGAAGCAGCACTTCTTGGTTCATCTGCTTTATGTATTTTTTTAGTTTTAGTTTCATTTAAAATTCTATTTGTACTATTCATAATTAGTCTCACTTTCTATACAAAGTTCATTATAATAATTTTCAAAGTCTCTTACCATATTTGATGATGGATAAGTATTTGATTTAATTTTATTAATTAGATCTATTAGGAAATCTATTTCAGATTCATTTAAATACTTAGCTGTTGTCATTGCTAATAAGAAGTTATGAGCTGGTTCTATTTCTACAAAAGATAAGTTTTCTTTAAATTTAAAATCATTAATTTCATCAGTAAATTTACCAATAGTAGATACTCATTTTTTTTCATTTTCTTCAGTAAATAAACTACTATACTGCAAGTTGCAAAGTAAAGTTAATAATAATAATTGTTTCACTTGTGGAATATTTAAATCCAACATAGCTTCTTTTAGTCTGTCTGTGTTTTTCATAAATTGTTTGTAATTCATTAATAATATCTCGCTTTCTAAAGTATTTGAATGGATGTGTGTAATCTTAGCTTTTTGAAACCATTCATTTAATTTAGCTAATAAATAATTTGATAAATATATAATTAGGAGGATGATTAAAATGTTAAATAAAGAAAAAAGTCTTATTTCAGAAGAGGAAAGAGAAATAAGACTAAATGATAGTGAATTTAGATTAAAAACTATACACCAAATGAGATGGGGATTATTACAAATGTCTCATGATGTAAATGAAGATCATCCTAAGGGTTATGATGATGATTTTTATATAGAAGCTAATGAGATTCTAAATGAAGTAGAAAGAAGAGTTTGGGAATATATAAATGGAATAAGTGATAAATATTAGAAAGTCAAAAAAACTATGAAAATAATATTCAGCTCCCATACTGCTCACCATTAGAATGTGTCTATAAGTCATCTGATTTATAGTAGAAATATAACGATTTTAACATCAAAATCAAGGAATTATGCATCTATTTAGGTGCATTTTTTTATTTTTCAAGACATTTAATAGATTTTAGCAGCTAATGGGATTTGAATATAGGGTATTTTATGGTAGTTGGAAAAATAGTCAGTTGATGGGATTTGAACATATAAGAGATAATAGTGGTAATAATTATTAAATTGTAGTATAATAAAAACAATTAAATAAAATGATTAATAGACAGGGAGAATTTGCTATGCTAGAATTAAAGAATATAAGTAAAGTATATAGTAGTAAATCAAGAGTATTAGTTCACGCATTGAAAGATGTCAATTTAAAATTTGGTGATAAAGGTTGTAATGTAATATTAGGACCATCAGGGTGTGGAAAATCAACATTACTTAATATTATTGGCGGATTAGATGAACCAACAACAGGAAATTTAGTTTATAATTCATATGATATAAAATCAAAAGATTATGACATATGGCGTAATGATACAATTGGTTTTATATTTCAAGATTTTAACTTAATTCCCGATCTAACTATATATGAAAATTTATCAATAGTATGTTATAACAAAAGTGATGTTGAAAGGAAACAATTAATTCATGATGCATTATTGAGTGTAGGATTGGAAAATTATGAAGAAAGATATTCATATGAAATGTCTGGCGGACAAATTCAAAGAGTAGCAATTGCTAGAGCATTATTGAAAAATAGTAAAATATTATTAGCTGATGAACCAACTGGTAATTTGAATAAAGAGATGAGCGTGGAAATATTCTCATTATTAAAAGAATTATCGAAAGAAAAGCTTGTTATTATAGTGACACATAATGATGATTTAGCACAAAAGTATGCAGATAGAATAATTAAATTTGAGGACGGAGTTGTTATTTCCGATAGCAATCCAAATATTGAAACATCAAGTGCTGAAGCATATAGCCCAAAAATAGCAAATAGACTTGCCAATAAATTGGTATTTAAACTAAGTTTAAAAAATTTATTTAGCAAAAAATTAAGATATTTTATTTCACTAATTTCATTAGTATTATTATTTACACTTTTAAGTATTTCCTTTGCAATTGTAAATTTTGATAGAAGTTATGTAGATGCTAAAAATATACAATCAAATGATTTAGAAAGATTTTATATATATGGCTATAATAATGATGATACTGAATTGAATTTCATAACAGCTAATGAAATACTAACTCAAAACCCCAATATTACGTATATTGTAAATGATGAAATAGAATCATATCAAGAATTGTTGAATATGGGGTATGAACTGTACGAAGGCTATAATGAAATATCATATGAAGGAATTTATATTTTAGATAAATACTTATTGACATCATTACATTTAGGAGAAATATTATATGATGTTGAAGGAGAACAAGTAGTCGAAAAAGATTTTCCTTTAGAAGAATTAGTTAATAAATATTATTTCTTTAATGGAATGTATTTCAAAATAGATGGAATAATTAAATCTGGTTTTAATGAATTTAATAATGGTACAACTCATTCTGATGCTGAAAATGAGGAATTCTATTTTAAAACTCATTCATATATTTTTTCTAAATCTAATAGTTTATATAAAAAAGCAAAAGTTCAGCGATGTATTGTAAGCACTAGTGAAAATCATGCTTATGAACTATCTGTTAATTCTAAGAAAATTAATAGGTCTATGGAATTTAGTCACATGCAAAATAACTATAGTATTTTTGATGATAAGAATATTTATAAATATGAAAATATTCCAACAGCTAGCAATAATGAAATATACTTGTCTTTAGATTTATATAATCATTTTTTCAATGAGTTTTCAGATGTTGAATATTATCTAGGAGATAATTATCATTTTAACCCCATACTTCAAAGAAAACCTACACATATTGGTGATACAATAAGTTTTAAATTTGATTTTGGAAATAATAAAATTGTCGAAATTCCGGATTTGAAAGTTAAAGGTATTATTTATAATGGATATCAATATTCAATTTATACGTCTTATGATATTTGCGAAAAAATTTATGATACTAGTAAAGAGTATCAAATTATGGTAAAGACATCATCTGTTGAAAATTTATATGCTTTTATATCAAACAATTGCGAAAAATATAATATCACGACATATTATTCTTATACAAGAGCAATAAATAATTTTGAAGATGGCTTATTGTTAGCAAGACTAATCTGCTTAATTATTTTTATAGTATTATTAGTAATAACACTATTGATTTCTATAAACTCAATTAACCAAACTATTAAATCAAAGGATAAGGAAAATGGAATACTTAGATCAATAGGAATAACAATAAAAGATATTAAAAAAATATATTATTATCAATTAGTTCTAATGATTACAATACCATTTATTTTATCAATAATATTTTCATTATTTGGAGTATTGTTGGTTGACTATTTAATAGTTTATGAATATTCAACAAAAATCCAATTATTATTCTTTAAATTGTGGTATGTACCATTAATATTATTAATTATAACAATTTTTAATGTTATTATTAGTTCATTTTCATTAAGAGGGGCTTTAAATAAAAATACAATTGATATTATAAGACAAAATTAATACATCAAGTCAGTTAACCAACAAAAAGGTTATCTGGCTTTTTAAATAGTAGAAATAAATGAGGAAATGTGTTTATAGAAATTAAATATACTATTAAATTTGAGATTAAGTTTTTTTTATCAAAACTATGTACAAATAAATCATTTTACGACATAATGATAATATCAAATTCATGTTTAGGTGGATTTAATATTAGGAGGTTATAAAATGATATATGGATATTGTAGAGTGAGTACTACTCATCAAAGAATTACAAGACAAGTTAACAATATTTTAAATATTGAACCTAAAGCAACTATTATTAAAGAGTTC
>Ga0265294_10007874_pt1 | contig 12543 bp, 6 predicted proteins | sample MunlanPumphouse3_FD_192504 | JGI IMG/M metagenome (GOLD analysis project Ga0265294, IMG submission 192504) | Groundwater microbial communities from a municipal landfill in Southern Ontario, Canada - Pumphouse #3 | ecosystem: Environmental > Aquatic > Deep subsurface > Groundwater | place... | reverse complement strand
CAAAAAAGAATTTTTAAACAGAACAGGGTATTTTAAATAAATTTTCTTCTTATTTAAAATTAACTTATATATTTGCATTTGTTAGTAGAATGACATTTGTTAGTAGAACAGCCTTTGTAGGTACGATTTTCGTGCAACATTGTGCAATATATTGATTATACCATGGAAGTAAAAAAATGTACACTCTTCTTGTGTGTTTTGTTGTGTTTGCCTTTTGTTCTGCAAGCCCAACGTCAAAGAGAGAAAAAGCTGATAGAAGAACAAGTAACTGCTATCAGAAACAATCCGGAGTACCTGTCGGCTGTGGGGGTAGGGGAAAGCATGGAAGAGGCAGACAGACAGGCTCTTGCAGCTTTGTCCTCACAAATCACGGTCTGCGTGTCGAGTCAGTTGGATGTTCAAACTTCGGTGGAACAGAGTACGGACAATTTTTCCAAAACTGATCGCGTTAATTCGCAAATTCAGACTTATTCCATGACCAACTTATCCAACGTGAAACGAATAGAAATCAGTGAGGAACCCGAGGCTCAGGTGCTGCGTTACATGCGGGCAGACGAAGTAGATCAACTATTCAAAGACAGGGAAGACAAAATAAAGAACTACGCTAAAATGGGCATGGCCCAGGAAGCCCGCATGCAGATAGCCGATGCTTTGCGTTATTACAGTTGGGCCCTGACGCTCTTACTTTCGCATCCCCGGGATGCTTCCATTGTTTTCGATTTGCCCGATGGCATCCGCATGTCCGCCAAGCCCTGGCTGGACAGTAAAATCAATGAAATACTGGGTGGAATAACTGTCAAAGTAGTTGATGCCGAAGAGCACAAAGATGCCGAATGTCCTTATACCTTACTACTGAACATTTCCTATCGGGATTACCCCGTATCCAATCTGGACTATTATTACCACAACGGCCAGACTTACATCGGCCCCATAAGTGCCAAAGACGGCAGAGGTGTTGCCGATTTCTATGAATACCCGCAAGACTTCCGTTTTCGCTGCGAATACAATTTCCGTTCGCAGGCCGAAAACCTGGACAGGGAATTGCGTGCCGTGTTGAACCATATTAAGCCGCAACATTTTCCGACGGCAACTAAAACAGTGGTGCTGGATACTAAGATAAAAAAACTGCAAAAAGAAGCTCAGAAAGCCCGGCAAACAGATCAAGCCGTAGAAATGGTAAGCACCGGGAATGTGGCCTCTGTTGTGGAAACTGCGCAGCAAGAGGAAATCCTCAGGGTGCAGGAAGCAGTTTCGGCTCCGCCCACGCAGGAAAGCCTCCTGACCGGATGTATGCAGCAGGTGGAACAAGCCATTCGCGACAAAAACTACGAAGCGATCAGGAGCTTGTTTACCGAAGAGGGCTACAGTATGTTCGAACAATTGATTGCTTACGGCAACGCCAACATTATTGCACCGCCCAAATACAGGTTTATCCAGGTAGAAGACGGCTATTTGTGCAAAAGTATTCCTATGCAGTTCAAATTTAGGAACAACAAAACTTTGGTGGAAGATGTCACTTTTCGTTTTACAACCGAAAACAAAATAAACTCTCTGGCTTTTACGCTCAACAGAATAGCCGAAAACGACATCCTGAAAATGAAATCCTGGGAAGAAGATTCGCGCATCAGCCTGATTCGCTTCTTAGAGGATTACCAAACAGCCTATGCACTGAAGCGCCTCGATTACATCGAAAGCATCTTTTCGGAAGATGCCTGGATCATTACCGGTACGGTGTTGAAAAAAGCCGAATTAAAAACCGAAGACCGCATTAGCTTTGATAGCCGCAACGTGCGGTATACCACCTACACCAAAAAGGAATACATTGACAAGCTTCGCATCAGTTTTGCCGGAAAGGAGTATATTAACTTGCGTTTCGAAGACAACGACGTACTCAAAGATGCCCGTGGTCAGGAAATCTATGCTATCCAGATAAAACAGGATTACTATTCCAACAACTACGGCGACACGGGCTATTTAACCCTTCTGGTCGATTTGCGGGGCGAACTGCCTATTATCCACATCCGTGTATGGCAGGAACAAAAAGACGAAGAGTTTTCGGCCGCACGTTTTTTGAGCAGCCTTCAATAAAGAATCCCTGCACGAGTAAATTTGTCCTACAGGTTTGTTATATGGATTAGACAAAACTATAATGAAGAAAGTGAGATTCTTTTTGTTAATGTTGGCTAGCGCTTTGGCAGGGGTATTTTCTTTATCTGCACAGTTGACGCTCAGGGAAGGATCTTTCCGTCTTCGTCCCAACGATACAGAAATCCTCATCAATCGAAATTCGCCCAAAGAGAGGGTCAAAATTACCGACGACAACGGAAAACTCTGCTCTTTGATCAAAATCTATACCGAGAATATGACCGAAGCCGATCGCAAGGTGTTTATCAAACCAAGTTACCGCGAAACCGACAGAGCAACTTTCATTACGAAAATTGAGACAGACCACGTCAACGAGATTTGGATTTTCCTGTCTCCCGGTGCCTCTTATATGGTGTTGAAACACCCTGATTACGGCAACTGCAAATTCGACTTCACGGCTATGGGGGTCACTTTGCTCAGTGGCAAGGTGTACGAAGCGACCATCACGGGCGATCGTAAAGTGTATGAATCAATACTGGCCCGCGACGCCAAGGCATCGACCGGCGATGAAGATAAGTATCAGTATTTAGTGATTACCGCCAGCCCCTCCAATGCCGAAATCTACATCAACGGAGAATTTTCGGGCACCGGTGAGGCTTCCAAACGTTTGCCCATGGGTATGCGGCATGCCTACAGGGTGGAGGCTCCCATGTATCATTCTCAGGAAGGCACGCTCGAAATCTCGGAACGGACCTCTTTGCCCATTACCCTTAAACCGGCCTTTGGCTATGTTTCTGTATTCTCTGTACCCGAGAGCGGGGCTGAGGTTTATGTTGACAACGAACTGCTGGGAGTGACTCCGCTCGAAAGCGATAAACGCCTGGTCAGCGGAGAACATACCCTCAGGGTGAGCAAACGGGATTTTCGACCCGTCGAACAGAAAATTACTATTACGGATGATACTCGTATTCCTGTAAACATTGATATGTCGGCAATTTTTGCCAGTTTGAACATTACAGCCGGCGAGGGAGTAGCCATTTACATTGACGGCGAAAAAGCAGGGGACGAAACATGGTCGGGGCGATTAAGCGAGGGCTCGCATCTTATCGAAGGGCGAAAAGCCGGCCATATTTCTTCCAGCTTGGACTACCTTGCCCGGGCAGGGGTTTCCGAAAACTTGTTGTTGGATGCTCCGGTCCCCATTTACGGAAAGTTAGAAATCAGCGGATCACCCACCAATGCAAGAGTAAGCTTAAACGGCAGGGAAATTGGTTATTCACCGGATATTTTTTCGAATATTTTAATTGGACAATACGAACTGAATCTTTCTAAAGATGGTTATATACCACAAAAACAGATAATTACTATTGAAGAATCGAAGACCACAGTAGTTACTGCCAGTCTGGAAATTCGAAAAACAATTCCCGTCGAGATAGAACTCGAATCGCCGGTGCGTTTGCGCAATGTATCCCTCAATATCGACGGTGAATCCAAAGGAGCCTACTTTTCGGGCGAGCTGAACGTGGGTACGCGTCAGGTCAAAGCAGAATACAACGGTTTTAGCGAGGACTTTGTCATCGAAGTTTCGCCCGATGGCAACAGGCATTTCAAATTGCCGGTAACGGCCAGAGTCCGGCTAAATTCCCTGCCCGACAAGGCAATGGTCTTCGTGGACGGCGAAGAACGCGGTCAAACCCCCTTGTTGCTGCGTCTTCCTCTGGGTAAGCATACCATCCTGATGAAAAAAGACCAATTGAGCACAGACAGAATTGTTACTTTGGGACTGGGCGACGACCTGGCAGAAACCTACACCCTGAGAAAGTACAATGCCTATTCGTTTATCTCCTATGTGGCATCGTATCAGGCTCCATATGGAGGAATAATGTACGGTTTTTGCCGTAACTGGGGCTTTTACACCAAGGCACAGATCAATCTCAAAATGCTGTTTGATACCAATAAACACGATGTAATCCGGAATGTGGAAGAATACGCCGGATTGCCCAAGCAATACGAGTCCGCCAATCGCCTGTCTGTGACGCTGGGCGGAATGAAGCGCCTGAACTCCTGGATGTATATGTATTTTGGTGCAGGCTACGGGGAATACGAGCCTTTATACAGCATTACAGGGTATCCTGACTGCTATTTTTCACCCCGGCCGGTCAAAGGGCCCGAAGCGGAAGTCGGCATGATACTTAAATGGAAAGGCTTAACACTCTCTGCCGGTTACGGCGCTTTGATGCCTCTGTCCTTCGATACCAGGCAATTGTTTACCGATGTGCACCTGGGAGTGGGCTTTGTTATCAATCACCATTAATTCAGGGTATTATGAAAACAATACGTCTTATATTATTGGCTGGTATCCTTTCGTTGGTATCCTGTTTGTATCCCGGCGAGGATTGGGGATTTGAGGTCGCTGTAGAATTAAGCCTGAATGAAAAAACCTGCGAACGTCTGGTATTGGACGGCAGCTATCAAATACTCAAAGGCAGTGTGGAAATAGAGGAAAGTGGTTATTTCTATTCCGCATCCAAATCAAATCCCGATCTGAACAATGCCGAAAAAAAGACAGCTATACTGAGCGGTACTGGTTTTACGGCAACAATCGAAGGTTTAACGCCCAACACTACCTACTACGTCAGGCCTTATGTGCGCAGCGACAAAAGTTACGCTTACGGTGAAGTGGAGACATTTAGAACCGACGCAACCACTGCTTACACTCCGGCCTTGTCCAACGCCGGTACTTCCGCTGTTGGTGTACAAAGAGCCACGGTGACTTCCGTGCTGCAATTGCCGAATGACTCTTATCCCATAACAGAGGCTGGTTTTTGCTATTCCGATACGGCAGAGCTGCCTTCGCTCAACGATAGTTACGTGCAGGTGGAGCCTGTAGACGGAAGCATCAGCTATACCTTTGCATCCTTAAAGCCCGATCAAAAATACTACGTTCGCGCCTACGCCATCAACGCCCTGGGTACGTTTTACGGTTCTTCGATGGAGTTTTCTACCGCCAGCCCTGTCAGCCTGGGCGAAGTAATGGTTTCCAACCTCAGCTCAACGGGCTTTAATGTGACGGCCGGCCTGCAAACTCCTTACATTTCGGAGGGCTTCACGTTGGTTGAAAGCGGCTTTTGCTACTCCGGAGAAACTTCTCTTCCCACAGTTAGCCACCTTACAGTCAACTCGACAGTTTCGAACGAACAAATCTCTGCCACAGTATTATTTGGCAGCAAAATCAGCTATTTTGTACGAGCGTACGCCAAATGTTCCAACGGAGAATACTACTATGGCAAGGCCCTCAAAGTAGGGGACAAAAGCTTTACAGTGCAGGGAATTAGTTTCGACATGGTAGCCGTCAATGGCGGTAGTTTCTCTATGGGTGCCACCGACGAACAATTGCGTTCGGCCGGGGCAGGAGAGATGAAGCCGGCTCCTTCTTTTGATTCACGCAAAACAATAAACTTTGAAACACAACTTGCTTCCATTACCCAAGACCATTCACTTGCCCTGCGTTCGGTCAGAGACAACGAAAAACCTGTCCACACAGTCAGTTTGTCGCCCTATTACATCGGCAAACACGAAGTCACTCAGCAACTTTGGCAAGCCGTGATGGGCTATAACAACTCGGGTTACGACAACAGCGATCAGAATCCCGTAGAAAACATAAGTTGGTACGAATGCCTGGTATTTATTGATAAGTTGAAAGCCCTGACCGGAGCAGCCTTTGTGCTGCCCACCGAAGCCCAGTGGGAATACGCTGCCCGCGGCGGAGCCTTGCACGAGGCTTATAAATACGCCGGCAGCGAGCTTTGCGATACGGTGGCCTGGACCAAAGAGAACTCTTCGGGCACTCCCCATGTGGTGGGCAGCAGGCAGGCCAATGCCTTGGGTATTTACGATATGTCGGGCAATATTTCCGAGAAATGCTACGATTGGTATGCCCCCGATTATTACAGCAACAGCCATCAAACCGATCCTTCGGGTCCAGCCGTGGGCACACACAGGGTGCAGCGTGGAGGCGACTATTACAACGAAGCCGATTGGGCGCGAGTATCGTCGCGTTCCTGGATACATGCCGACTCCTGTTATCTGAATTACGGTTTTCGTCTGGCTTTGCGCGAGGGTATGACCCTGCCTGAGGTCGACAAAGTTGTCGTGGGCGAAATGACAGTTTCGGGCAACACCAGTCTCCCCGTCAAAGCCTCTTTCAGGGTAACAGTTAATTCCCGGGGCAGTGGACAGGTCTCGGAAAAAGGCATTTGCATTTCCAGCTCCGAATCTCCCGACCTGGCCGGTACCCATTACCACCTCGACACCATAGCCGATAACTATGAAATTGATCTTTATATGAAAGAAGATCGCAGCTTCTACGTCCGCAGCTATGCCATCAGCGAGGCCGGTGTGGTGTATGGGGAGCAGGTAGCGTTTACAACACCTAAAATGCCGGTGGTAAGTACCGTTGCCGTTACTGACATCACAGCGAGTTCGGCTACCTGTGGAGGAACTGTTTCCGACGACGGAGGCCTGGAGATAATGGCTCGTGGTGTGGTCTGGAGCACTTCGTCAAATCCTACTATTGATTTGAATACGAAAACCAGCGATGGCACAGGCCCTGGAAGCTTTATCAGTCAGCTGACAGATCTTACATCAGGGACTGATTATTATGTCAGAGCTTATGCCACAAACGCGATAGGTACCACCTATGGTGAGCAACTAAGTTTTAGTACTTTGCACATACGCTTCAACGACAACATCGATTACGGGACGCTTACCGATGTTGACGGCAATACCTACAAAACGGTAACCATCGGCTCTCAAACCTGGATGGCCGAAAATCTCAGAACGACAAAATACAACGACGGAACGACCATTTCAAACGTTACCAGCGACAATTCATGGGGTGGCTTGTCAACAGGTGCATGGTGTCATTATAATAATTACAGTGCCTACGATCAGGTATATGGAAAATTGTACAATTGGTATGCTGTCGGAACCGGAAAATTATGTCCCTCAGGATGGCATGTTCCGAGCATTTCAGAATGGGAGGTCCTTACAGATAATAATTTGCATTTAAAAGAAATCGGTTCCGGACATTGGTCTTATTCTTCCGGAATAACAGACCAAGTGACGAATGAATCAGGATTTACCGCACTTCCCGGAGGTTACAGAGACGACATTGGCGGTGATTTTGGGGGAATGGGAAGCTCTGCTTACTGGTGGAGTACTTCTACCTATCTATCCTTTTGGGCATATTATTGTTCTATGTTTAGCAGCTCAACCAGCGTTTATTGTGCCAGTGACGAAAGCAAAGAATATGGTTATTCAGTTCGTTGCCTCAAGAACGAATCCCCGTCACTATTAACTCCAACCCTTACCACCAATTCGGTAGTATCTATCACACCAACCACAGCAGAAAGCGGTGGTAACATATCTTCAGACGGAGGTGCCACGGTATCGGCACGTGGTGTTTGTTGGAGTACAGCCCCCAACCCAACCACAGCTGACAACAAAACCTCTGACGGCGCAGGCACTGGTGAATTTAACAGCACCCTTACCAACCTAAGCCCCGGCACTACCTACTACCTTCGCGCTTACGCCACTAACAGCGTTGGTACGGCCTATGGCGAAGTTGCATCATTTACAACAACCCTCCCGGAAAATTCCTTTAAAGACAGCCGGGACGGAAACGTGTATCAATATGTAAGCATTGGCTCTCAAGTCTGGATGGCCGAAAACTTAAAATACCTGCCCAGTGTCGTAGGGCCGGAAAGAGAATCAGAAACTACACCCTATTGTTACGTTTATGGTTACTGGGGTATAAATGTTAGTGAAGCCAAAGCCACCGACAATTACCAAACCTACGGTGTGCTCTACAACTGGCCGGCAGCCATGGCCGGCTCGGCAAGCAGCAGTTCAAATCCAAGCGGAATACGAGGGGTTTGCCCTGCCGGCTGGCATTTGCCAAGCGATGCCGAGTGGACAGTATTAACCGATTATCTTGGCGGAGAAAGCATTGCGGGTGGTAAACTTAAAGAAAACGGAACAAGCCAATGGAAAAGTCCAAACACTGGAGCAACCAACGAAACTGGTTTTACTGCTCTTCCGGGTGGCTACCATAACAATGATGGTACATTCGGCAACATTGGGGACAACGGTTACTGGTGGTGTGCTACTGAATACAATACCAATTTCGCCCGGCACAGGTACATGAACTACAATAACAGCAATGTAAACAGTTACTTCAGCAATAAGGATTTTGGGTATTCTGTTCGTTGCGTTCAGGGCGACGCACCATCATCATCCACTCCAAACCTTACCACTAGTTCTGTTGTATCTATCACCCAAACCACTGCAGTAAGCGGTGGCAACATATCGTCAGACGGAGGTTCCATGGTATTTGATCGTGGTGTTTGTTGGAATACAAACCCAAATCCAACCATTGCTGACAACAAAACCTCTGACGGCATTGGCAGCGGTGAATTCACCAGCACCCTTACTAACCTAAGCCCCGGCACTACCTACTACCTTCGCGCTTATGCTACAAATAGTGTTGGTACAGCCTACGGAATGGAAGTTTCTTTTGAAACAACAGTGTTTCAAACTCCAACCCTCACCACCAGTTCTGTTATATCTATCACCCAAACCACAGCAGAAAGCGGTGGCAACATCTCTTCAGACGGAGGTGCCACAGTATCGGCGCGTGGTGTTTGTTGGAGTACAGACCCAAATCCAACCATAGCTGACAACAAAACCTTAGATGGCACAGGCACCGGCGAATATACCAGCATCCTTACCAACCTCAGCCCCGGTACTACCTATTACGTTCGTGCTTTTGCCACTAATAGTGTTGGTACAACCTATGGCGAAGACGTCTTATTTAAAACTGCTCCGGAGAATTCTATTATCGACGACCGGGACGGCAATGTGTATCAATATGTAACTATCGGCTCTCAAGTCTGGATGACCGAAAACCTTAAATATTTGCCCGTAGTGCATAGTAATGCAGAATTTTATTCACAGGGAAACAGCTCACAGCCCGGATATGGAGTTTACGGATACGATGGCAGCGATGTGGCTACCGCAAAATCACAGGCAAATTACACCACATATGGGGTATTATACAACTGGTATGCTGTAGATCAAGGAAATATATGTCCTTCGGGCTGGCATGTATCTACCGATTCTGAATGGACAAACTTAACACAAAACCTTGGCGGAGAAAGCGTTGCCGGTGGTAAACTCAAAGAAACCGGCACAAACCATTGGAACAGTCCAAATGAAGGAGCAACCAACGAAACCGGTTTTACAGCTCTTCCTGGTGGCAGCTGGAATGTTGCTGGGAATTTTGGTGTGTTTAACAGTATAGGAAACTACGGTGCCTGGTGGTCTCGCAATGAGATGTATAATTCCTCTACCGCCTGGTTAAGGGGCATGAACTACAATGACAACAAAGTAAAAAGAGGCTACAACTATAAGGGGGAGGGAAAATCTGTTCGTTGCGTAAGAGATTAGAATTTATTTTATTAATTTTTTAATTATATTATTTTGACAAATCGAAATTTATTTTACTTGTTGGGATTTGTTGTCTTATCAGTTTCAATCTCAAGTTGCGCCACGCTTATTGGCGGAAGCCAATATTATGCGAAGGTTCAGGTTCCTAACCATCCGAATGCAACAATTGAATATAAGGGTATGTATCAGGGTACAGGAGAAGCTACGTTTAAAACAAGTAGAAGGAACGCGAATAAGTTTTCTGTAACTATTAAAGAAGATGGCTGTGATGCTCAGACTAACAATTTTACCCAAAGAACATTTCGTGGATGGGCATTTGTTGGTACATTATTAGGTTGGACAGGCATTACGAACGGAGGTATTCCATTGCCTTTTGGTGTTGTTATTGATGCTGTAACCGGTGCCTGGTGGAAACCAGACATCAATGAAAAAGGTATAATTAAACAGGATTATAAACATTATGTTTACCAAATAAATTATTGTGGCTGTGATGGTAAAACAACTACTGCAAATGAACAAAAAAGGACTTCAGATTCTATAAGTGATAAAATAAGAGATTTGAAAAAACTATTAGACGAAGGATTTATAACGCAAGAGGAATTTGAAAAAGGGAAAAAGAAATTATTAGAAGAGTAATAATAACGTCCCGTAATAAATAGCACGCTGAGCTGCCGATTTCCACTAACAATCAAGCTTAAAATAACCACACCCTTGATCCGCCCAAACAACGCACCAAACGAGATTTTCCCTCAAGCGTACCGACCGTAAGCCCAAGCCCGAAGCCGATATATAGACACGGCGCCCGAAGCGCGCAGAGGCCGGCAACATTTGCCTGTGCAGGCTCGAACGAGACAAACAGGCAACGTCGGCGTCCAGCGCTGACCAGCCGGGGATATCGGGAGGCTGAGCGGTTTGGGCTTGAAAGGAGGGAAGCGCTGCCCAAAATCAGATTACTGCGAAACTGGCCGAAATTTTAGAGTACAGAAGTTTCAAGAGAATAATTCAATTTTGTAAGAATGGATTATATTGTTTGCGATAATACAATAATTATTAGTACCATTGCAGACAAATTATTTCAATATGAAAGATTCCGAAGTAAGAACCATTGAAGATTGGGTACTTTACCGTTACAAAAGAGGAAAAGTAACATTCTCCCGCCAGGAACTCGTTGCTGATTTTTCTCATTTATCGGAACAGACAATTAAAAACAACTTAAATCTTCTGGTGAAAAAAGGACAGATATTCCCTGTATTCAAAGGATTTTATTCTGTAATCCCAATTACATACTCCTTAATTGGGATTGTGCCCCCCGAATTTTACATTGATGATTTGATGAAATATCTTAATCGTCGGTATTATGTCTGTTTATTAAATGCTGCCTCACACTACGGGGCTGCTCATCAAAAATCGCAAGTATTTTCTGTAATCGCCTCTTTACCAACGTTAAGAGACACCTCAAAACGAAACATTAAAATTAATTTTATTGCTACTCGCAAAGAAATTCCGCAGAAATGGATAAAATCTATTCGGGGCGAAAACGGCGATTTTTTGATTTCGGAACCTGAACTTACAGCTGCTGATTTAATTACGTTTCAGAAAGAAATTGGTGGACTAAATCGTGCCTGTACAGTTATTTATGAACTAATGGAAAGCGTCAAATTCGGTAAATTAGACAACTGTTTTTTTGATTATGTTCCAACTTCTACCATACAACGATTGGGATATTTGCTTGAGAATGAATTGGGACAGGCGGAGCAAGCCAATATCTTATTTTCAAAAGCAGAAGCACACAATTGTAAATTCCAGAGACTTCTATTAAAAAGTAACAAATCAGTCGAAAATGGCAAAATAAACAACAAATGGAAAATCGTTATTAACGAAGAAATTGAAATGGATGAAGTATGATACCGGAGAAACACATACAAGAATGGGCGGAATTTACGCCTTGGAGATCAAAAGAATACATTGAGCAAGACCTCATAATTTGTCGTTCTTTGTGTGAATTATATAAAGACGAATATTTGGCGGAACATTTGGCACTTCGTGGCGGTACTACTTTGAATAAATTGTATCTCAACTCGCAACCTCGCTATTCAGAAGATATTGATTTAGTGCAAATTAATACCGAACCAATCAAAGAAGCGATAGAAAGAATACGAAAAGCATTATCTTTTCTCGGAAAACCGGTAATAAAGCAGAAAATTCATAACAACACACTACTTTTTCGATTCAATTCAGAAATTCCACCGATTAAACCAATTCGTTTGAAAGTGGAAATCAATACAAGAGAACATTTTAACGTTTTAGGACTAATTCAACAAGATTTTATTGTAAATAGCAATTGGTATTCAGGAACTTGCAAAGCAACAACTTATCAGCTGGAAGAACTACTCGGCACAAAAGTCAGAGCATTGTATCAACGAAGGAAAGGACGGGATTTGTTTGACTTATGGAAAGCATTATCAACGCAAACGCCGGACATTTACAAAATCATTCGCTGTTACAGAGAATATATTGGCTTTGTTGTAGATAGTCCGCCGACACAGAAAGAATACTTTCTGAATATGGAACACAAACTACAAGACGAGGAATTTCTCGGCGACACCGAAATGTTGTTGCACCCTGATGAAAATTACAATCCTCAAGAAGCGTGGAAGTTGGTAAGAAAAGAATTGATTGAAAAACTCTAAACCCCGGGATTCGCCCAATCAACGCACCGAAGAATAATTTCCCTCAAGCGTACCGACCGTAAGCCCAGGCCCGAAGCCGATATATAGACACGGCGCCCGAAGCGCGCAGAGGCCGGCAATATTTGCCTGTGAAGGCTCGAATGAGACAAACAGGCAACGCCGGCGTCCAGCGCTGACCAGCCGGGGATATCGGGAGGCTGAGCGGTTTGGGCTTAAAGGGAGGGAAGCGCTGCCCAAAATTTGGACACGCGCTACCAAT
>Ga0265294_10007873_pt1 | contig 12544 bp, 6 predicted proteins | sample MunlanPumphouse3_FD_192504 | JGI IMG/M metagenome (GOLD analysis project Ga0265294, IMG submission 192504) | Groundwater microbial communities from a municipal landfill in Southern Ontario, Canada - Pumphouse #3 | ecosystem: Environmental > Aquatic > Deep subsurface > Groundwater | place... | reverse complement strand
GCTGGATGTGAACAGCGCGGCCCGGCGGTCGAACATCACCCTGGACAGCAGAGCTGTGGTGAGCCTGGCCAATGTGCGCGCAGAATCCTATTTCCACGGAACCGGGACCGTTTCGGACATGCAAGTTTACGCCAAGGGCGTCACCTATGAGACGAAACCGAAAAAGTGGTCGATCCGCTCCGGCGGACAGACGCCTGCGCTGGATGACCCGGAGTTGTCCGTCACGTTCAGCCCGGTCAGAGGAAAAACCAATGTCTACCTGGATACAGCGATCACGATCACCTTCAGTTCAGCCATGCGGGAAGATGACGGCAGCACCATCACGAATTCGGAACTGCCGGGCATCGTGACGATCCGAAAGGGGTCCACCGGCGGCAGCGCCGTAGCCTATACCGGATCCATCAATTCCGCCAAAACGGTGATGACGCTGACCCCTTCGACGCCTCTCCTGGAGGACACCAGGTATTATATCGTGGTGAAGGCAGGGACCATGATCGATACCGACGGAGAAGAAAACGAGGCCATGACCTCCTATTTCAACACGGGCAGCGACACGGAGAAGCTTTTGGTGACATATGTGCCCGTCCATGGGGAGACCGCCGTGGCCGCAGACCGGAAGAGTTTTACGATCAGCTTCTCCGAAGGGCTCACGAAGTACAACGGGACCTCTCTTTCCACCGGGGACAGCTATCTGAAGAGCAGTGTGATTCTGTTCCGGCGGGGAAATACGAATGTGGGTGTGTCGGACTATACGGTTTCCATCAACAGCGCACGGACCCGGATCACAATCACGTTGGATGACGACTATGATCTGACCTTGAATACGAATTATACGATCGGGGTAAAAGCCTCCACGTTGAAAACGACAGACGGTGAGGCGGTGCCGGCCTCCAATGCGACTTGGAAGACGGCCGGACTGCCGGTTTTGAGCAGCGTCGGCGTCGTTGCGGGTGAAACATCGGTGACTTTCAAAGCGACGCCCAACGTCAGCGGCAGGATCTATGCCGTGCTGCTGCCGGCCGACGCCGCTGCACCGACGGCGGCCCGGATACGGGACGGCAAGGATGCGGCGGATGCTGCAGCCATAGCCGCAGTGAACGCCGCAACACCGGCCTCCGGCGCAGCGACGCTGCCTCTTACGGGGGAAGGAATCACCAGAGACACGGCTTACAAGGTGTATGCCGTGTTGTATGACGGCAGCGGCAACGCTTCCCAAGTAGTCAGCACACCGGCCACCACAGAGCCGCTGAAGCTCAAGAGCCTGACCGTCGTTCCCGATACGGGAACAGGAGACATCCTTACAGGATTCAAACCGGAAACGCTGGACTACGGCACCATCGTTGTGCCCAACGGCACTTCCTATGTGGAGGTGACGGCGGAAGCCAATGCGCTTTCTTTCGTGGGCGATCTGACCATCAACGGCGACACGCAGATCGCCGACAAGCAAATCGACCTGACCGCCGGATCAGCAGAAATTTCTGTGGTCGTGCAGGAGCTGGGCAAGCGCAGTGTCACCTATTCGGTCGCGATCAGGGTGGCCGGCAGCGCTTCCCTGGAAAGCATGACCATCAACGATGAGGTCTACGATCCGGCTTCGTCGGCGTCCTTCGGCCTGGGAGCAGACCCGGTGCAGGTGATCCTGGCCATTACGCCGGAGGATCCCGCCGCCACGATCCGAATCGACGGTGCCACCGTGGCAGCCGGTGATCCGATCACCCTGAACCTGGATTCCACCATCACAGAGAAAAGCTTTGTGATCGAATCCGCCGATGGTCTGGCCACACGGACCTATACGATCCGTTTCGACCGCACGCCCCTACCCGACGGCGACAGCTGATTCTTTCACAGCCGATCGCGTCTTTTTACGAAAGCGCTTCCAAGAAAAGCAAAGCCGCCGGTCTGATTCAAACCGGCGGCTTTTGTATCAAATTGGCCCATGCAGGAATCATCCTGTATCGCTGCGTGTATTCGTTTCAATGGCAGCAAACTGCATGCGCCAAAGTGAGCGGACACAACTGGGGATGTTAAAATTTAACAACACTATAATACGGTAGTATGATAGTGTAGTCAAGTATATTTTGTCGAAAAAGCAAATCCTGTTCTGATTTCTGAAACGGAACTGATGCACAAACTACGTATTCTATGTAATGATCGTGGGAACCTTCAGCGTGCCGGGCGTTGTATTTTCAGATCTTTGATTTTATAGTTGAGACTTTGCTTCGAAATGCCCAGCCTGTCTGCCGCTTCTTGCAGCGTCCCTGAATTGTTGACAGCGGCTTGGACGATGGAGCGTTCGTATTCCTTTACTTGGGTTTTCAAAGAACTGTCTTTGTCCCACGATACCGACCGGTTCCAGTGCAGAGCGGTATCTACATTTTTGATCCAGTCGAAATCCGAGACGCCGATTTCAGGTCCCTCTGCCATCAGAAAAGCCCCTTCGATGGAATTCTTCAGTTCCCGCACATTCCCCGGCCAGGGATAATCCAGAAAAAAGTCCCTTGCTTCCCGGGAGATGCCAAGTATATGTTTGTTTCTTTCTTTGTTACACTGCCGAATAAAGTGCGCAGTGAGGGTTTCGATGTCTTCTTTTCGTTCCCGCAACGGCGGAATCCGCAACTGCAACACGTTAAGCCGGTAATAGAGATCCTGTCGCAGCGTCTGGTTCGAGACGCAAACTTCCGGATCCTGGTTTAGGGCGGCGATGATTCGTACATTGACCGGGATCTCTTCGATGCCACCCACCCTGCGAATTTTCTGTTCTTCGATCGCTTTGAGGATTTTGGACTGGGAAGCCATATCCATCTTGTTGATTTCATCCAAAAAGAGAGTGCCTTCGTTGGCGGCTTCAAACAATCCCAGTTGGTCATTCGCTCCGGTGTAGCTTCCCTTGACGGTGCCGAACAGCATGCTTTCCAGGAGCGTTCCCGGAATCGCCGCGCAGTTGAGGGAGATAAATTTACCGTGCTTTCGTCCGCTGTGGGCATGGATTGCCTGCGACACCAAGTCTTTGCCCGTGCCCGTTTCTCCGTAAATAAGGACCGCCAGATCCGATGGTCCCACGATCCGGATGCGTTCTTTGAGTCGGGACATAACAAAAGATTGGGAGATGATGCTGTCTATAGTGTGGATATTCCGGAGGATATCGGATCCCTTCACCGGGATGTGGATCACATCCCGGAAAGGATTGTTGCAGGAAGCGTTAAACACTTCAATGGCACCCAGGGTTCGGCTGCCGCTTTTGACGGGAATCGTGGAAAATATACAGGGCGTTCTTTGTCCGTTGGCCAGGACGATTTCTTCCTGACAGTCTACGATGGGGATGCCGGTTCGCAATACTTCCATGATCGTGCTGGATTTTTCCGTGACCGGAAAGACTTCCAGTACGGAGCGCCCGATGATGTCCTGTTTCTTTGCATTGATGGTATCTCGATATTTCCGTTTGTAGTAGACGATCATTCCGTTCTGATCGGTCACCAAAATGCCGTCATAGAAGTTTTCAATCTGAAACAACCTGTCCAGATGGTTTACCAGCTCTTCTTGCTTCTGTTCCATGTCTGTTTCCGTTCTCCTGTTCCGTCGCGGCACGATTTACATTGTAGGATTCGCATTCAGTGTAGCTGTCACTAAGAAGGAATGCAAGACTTTCGGAAAACCTCTCCCCATAAAAAAGAGTAAAAATTTTTACTGCTGTAAAAATATATTTACCGGTTGTTGTGTGTATTTTTCTGCACGGGAAAAGATTTGTATAAACGAAGATCCGAATCCTAAAATGCTGCGGTTTTTTTTATTGAAGGCGAAAAAATTCCGTTGGCACGCTTTGTGCGTATAAGTATATCGAAGGAGTTATTGTATCGAGCCGAAGGGGGCGATCATTTGAAAATCATATGTACTAACGGCAGGATCCACACGATGGATTCTGCCCGCACCGTGGCAGAAGCCATCGGCATGGAAGATGGAATCATTACTGTCGTGGGCAGCAACGAAGAGGTAAAAGCCCGCATTGCCCAACCGGACCGTGCGATCGATTTGGAAGGGAAAGCCATGCTGCCGGGTTTCTTTGACGGTCATATGCATCTTTTGAGCTATGGCTACAGCAAATCCATGGCGTATCTGGATGGCTGCAAAAGCATCGAGGACTTGGTGCAGTCGGTGAATGACCACATTCTGGAACACGAACTGCCGGCAGGAACCTGGGTGGAAGGTCGAGGATGGAACGAAGAAGCATATCCGGAAAAGAGGCTTCCCAACCGTCACGATTTAGACCGGGTCTCTGCGGATCACATGATTGTCCTGGGGCGTTCCTGCAGCTTCAGCTGTGTGGTGAATACCAGGACTCTCAGAGAGTTGGATCTGTACGATAATCCGCCCCGTCCGGAATCCGGGATGGTTGAAATGGGATCGGACGGTCACCCCACGGGAATTTTTGTGGGCGAGGCGACGCACCTGATCTATTCCCGGATGCCCCGGTTGGGCGTGGCAGGAATCAAGAAATCCATTCTGACTGCCTGCCGGGATTATGTGAAGGCCGGAATCACTTCCGTAGACACCGACGATTTCGAACTCACCCGGGCCGGTACATTCCGGGAGATCCTGCAGGCCTTTTTCGAACTGGATGCGGAAGAGAATCTACCCATTCGAATCAGAGAAATGCTCTTTCTTCCTACCCGGGAGTTGCTGGAAGACTTTCTGACTCTTGGGTACAAGACCGGCGACGGTTCGCCCTTCTTCCGGATCGGAAGCTTCAAGATGCTCACGGACGGCTCCCTGGGGACGCGGCAGGCGGCATTGATGGAACCCTATGCCGACGACCCTCTGGCTATGGGCGCAGTGATCCAGAGCCAGGCTGAGCTTTCGGTTTTGATGCGCCGGGCCTTTGAAAGCGGCTTAGATCTTGTGGGAGACGGCATGGGCGACCGGGATCTATATGTTGCTGAAGGCCTACGAACCCTTGGTGAAGGAGAATCCGGGCAGGGATCTGCGATTTTGCATCGATCACTCCCAGATTACTACAGAAGGGATCATCGAAGAATACAAGCGGCTGAATCTGATGGGCGGTTGCGAACTGGTTTTTGTCGCTTCAGATATCGATATCGTAGAAGAGCGGGTGGGTGCTCATCGGGCGTCCCTTTCCTACAATTGGAAGCGCTTTTACGAGCAAGGCGTAATCGTCACGGCAGGTTCCGACAGTCCTGTGGAACACTATGATCCGATCCTGGGGATCCACGCCTCTGTCAACCGGCACAACTGGGAAGGAAAACCCGAAGGCGGTTGGCTGCCGGAACAGCGCCTGACTGTGGACCAGGCCGTTTCCGCGCTGACCGTCGGATCGGCTTATGCGGCACGGGAAGAAGCGGTGAAGGGTACTTTGGAGGTGGGGAAATATGCCGATGCCGTGGTGCTCTCCGAGGATATTTTCGCCATGAATCCGGCACACATCAACCAGGCCAGGGCCGTGATGACCATCGTGGCGGGACAGGTAGCGTACGAGGATTGAAAGCGGAAAACGCTTTTCAATACAAATGAACTATTGCATTGAATCAGCAGGAGGAAAAAATGGACAAGAACAAACACGCCATCGACATCAAAGACCTGACGCAGCCCAATTCCGGCCTCAAGCGGGATATGGGACTGATGCGGGCCATCGGTGTCATGGCCGGACTGATGATCGGTTCGGGAATTTTCTATGTGGGTGCTTATACCTTGGATTATCTGCACATGTCCAGCGGCTGGGCCCTGGTGGCTTGGTTATTGGCAGCCATGTATTCCCTGGGCACCGGACTTTGCTATGCGGAAATGGGCGCTGCCATGCCGAGAGCCGGCGGCACTTACAACTTCCTGACTGCGGGCATCGGACCCTCCGTGGGATTTGCCATGGGTTGGGCAGATTTCTGGATCTGCTGCACCGCATCGATTTCCGCTTTGGCCCTGGGCTTTGCCGGTTATCTTGCACCACTATTGGGCATCGAGGGGATCGGCGTTCCCATTCTTGCCTGCGTAGCGATCATTTCTCTTTCTCTGGTGAACATGAGAGGCGTTAAGCAAGGAAGCGGCGTATCCACGCTTCTTCTGGTGATAAAGATCGCACTCATCGCTTTTATCATCGTTGCCGGACTCTCCTTTAAAGGCGGCGGGGGAGATCCCATCAGCTTTGCCTTTGACGGAAAGAACTTTCTGGGCGCACTGAGTATGGGCATCATCGCCTGTCAGTGGGCGTATGACGGATGGTCTTCGGTATGCATCGTAGCCGAAGAGATCAAAGAGCCTCAGAAGAACATTCCCAGAGCCATTACGATTGCCCTTGGGACCATCGGCGTCATTTATTTGATTTTTAATTATGTACTCATGAGACTTCTCCCTGTAGCTGACATCGTCTCCAGCGAGAACCCCACCTACGACGCCGTGGGCCTGATGTTCGGCAAAGGCGCCGCAACCTTCCTGACCATCGGCATCGTCCTTTCGGTTCTGGGTGCCACCAACAGTTCTATTCTGGCCTATCCCAGAGAGTACTACACCATGGCCCGGGACAAGAGGTGGTTCCCGGTGTTCGGAAAGATCAACGAAAAGACAGGCACCCCCGTTAATTCCCAGATCTTTACCATGGTCTATGCCTGCATCATCTGCTTCTTCTCCACATTCCAGACGTTAGTGAGCCTTACGGTATTGGCATCCAACGTGTTTTATACTCTTTCGGTGGTATCCTTGTTCCGTCTTCGGAAGAAATATCCGGACATCAATCGCCCCTACAAGGTCTGGGCCTATCCGATTTTGCCCATTATCGTTATCATCGCATCCATCGTGATCATGGTGGCCAACTTCGTATCGGATCCCAAGACGATCATCGGATTCCTGATTCCGCTGTCGGGTCTGCCGGCATACTATCTGTTCCAGAAGTATTACGGGAACAAAGAAGTTGCAGAAAAGGCGGAGTAAGGAGGTTCTTATGAAAACCGCGTTTGTCAACGGGAAAATTCGTACCGTGGACAGAAACAACAGTGTGGCAGAAGCCATGCTGGTAGCGGACGGCAAGATTGAGGCGTTGGGCAGCACTGCCGAAATTCGGCGTCTGGCCGGCGGAGCCGGCCGGGAGACGGACCTGGCAGGCTGTCACGTGCTGCCCGCCTTCATAGATACCCATCTGCATATGATGGACCACGGTATCTACGGTTTGCGCACAGCAGATCTCTATCCCGCCCGTTCTGTGGAAGATGTGGTGAGGTTGATGCAGGAGTATCTGACGGAGCGGCAGATCCCGGAAGGGCAGTGGTTGGAAGGCTTTGGATGGGATCAGGATCTGTATCCCGGGACCCGATTCCCTACTTGCCGCGATCTGGACAGAGTTTCTCTCTCCCACCCGATTATGATCACCAGGCGTTGCGGCACTATCTGCTCGGCCAATTCCCTGGCCATGAAGCTGGCGGGCATCGACCGGCATACGCCGGACCCTGCAGGCGGAGAGATCCGGAAAGACGTTGAAGGTGAGCCTGACGGCGTCATGCTGGAAAGCGCCATGAGCCTCATCGGAGGCATCGTGCCCAAGCTGAAGGACAAGGAGACCATCAAGGAAATCTTGTCATACTCTGCCCGGGATCTGGTGCGCCACGGCATTCTCGTAGCTCATACCGAAGACTTTATGTCGGTAGGGGACAAGAAGACATTGATGGAAGCGTACCTGGAACTCCAGGAAGAAGGTCGGATGCCGATGCATCTGGTGCTCCAGCTGCGAATCCACAAGCCCGGCGATCTGGCATCCTTCTTCGAGTTTGGATGTAAGTCTTGGGAGACGTTCGGTCGTATCAAGATCGGACCTATCAAGTTTTTGGGAGACGGATCGCTGGGCGCCTGGACTGCGGGACTCAACGAGCCCTACGACGACAATCCCGGAGAACGAGGATTGGTGTATTACAACTTGGAAGAATTGAAATCTCTGGTGGCTACTGTCGTGAAAAATGATTTCGATCTTACGATCCATTCCATTGGGGACCGTTCCACGCAGTTGTTTTTAGAGGCCTGTCTGGTGAATAACGAGGAGATCCGACGAAAGGGATTTCGTCCGTCGGTGATTCACAGCCAGATCATGAATCCGAAAATCTTTGAGCTATACCGCCAGACTGGTGCCATTGCCATCGTTCAGCCCATGTATGTTCATTCGGACTGGAAGATCGCCGATGCCCGGGTGGGCCGCCGCATGGAGCACAGCTACTGCTTCCGCAAGATGCGGGATGCAGGCATTCCTATGGCCGCCGGTTCCGACCTGCCTATTGAAAGCGTGAACCCCTTCCACGCCATTCAGGTGAGTGTAACGCGAAAGGACTTGGAAGGGCAGCCCGAGGGCGGTTGGTATCCGGAAGAGAAACTGGATCGGCTGGAAGCCTTGAAACTCCACACTGTTTACGGTGCCGGAGTCTCCTTCGACGAAAACCGATACGGCTCCCTTGAACCGGAGAAGCAGGCGAATTTCATTCTGGTTTCTGACGATCTGTTTGCTGTAGAGGAAGACAAGATCAAGGACATTCGTGTTCTTGCAACATATTTGGACGGAGAACCGGTTTACACAGCTTGACTTCGGTTTTATTCGATTAACCGAATGCAAAAAAACGCAGGCTGCACTTCAACTGCGGCCTGCGTTTTGAAATGTCTTCATTTTCGCGCGGCCAGTATGTCGTTGATCACGATGCCCAGGCCCAACAGACTGTAAAACATGGGCATGACGGAAACGGAGCTGTCGTTGACCAGGGCGGCGGCCAGAAAGCCGGTGATGCCGAAGAAGATGCCGCTGCCGGCGAAGGTCAGGAAATCATCGCCGAAAACCGCCTTGCGGTAGAGTCGGGCACCGGTGAACAGATAGATGCCGAAAAGAGACAGCAGCGCCAACAGGGAAACGACGCCCGTGCCGACGGCTGCACCCAGGTACAGGTTGTGGGGCTTGTCCACGACGATGTCGTAATTGTTGCCGGTGGAATATTTCCCGGCATAATCTTCCTGGGGGAACGCGGCGCAATAGGTGTCGGCGCCGGTACCCAGCAGGATCGTCTGTTTCAGGAGCGGAAAACTTCTGGACCAGATGTACCCCCGCCAGGAGCCGAAGTTCGGATTGTTGTCGAAGCCGACATGTTCCACGGGGTCCAGATCCACCAGTCTTCCCATCCGGTTGCGGTGCAGGATATTTTCGGCGGAAACGACGAAGTCCCAGGTGACGCCCGGGGTGTGAAGCCGGATGCCCGGAGAGCCGGCCACGGGTGCCATGGACAAGGTCAGATAGGGTCGATAGCGGGAATCTTCCAGCGCATAACGGGGAACCTGTGCTTCCCCCGTGGTCGGATCGCCTCCGGAGGATTCCTGTGCGTCCGGTGTTCCGTCGCCCAACGATTCCAGCGCCTTCATTTCTATGGGTTGTCCTTCTTCGTCCAGGGCCGTGATGCTGGCCGGTTGCCCTTCCGGGTTGCGTTCTACCGCAATGACCAAAGGCCGGCCGTTCAGGCTCAACGCAATGTGATCCGGCGCAGTGTCGAAGTAGTCGATGACGGGCTTTACGGAACCGGCTTCCGCGTCCTTCAGTTCTGCGGGATCCGCCGGTTCTTCCTGTGCGGTGCCCCCGGTTACGCTGCGGAATGCGCCTCGCAGTTCCGGCGTCCATCGATCGGCAGTGATGCCGGCTATCAGTCCCGTGATCAGGAACAGGACGCACAGAGGCCGCACCCATTCCAACAATTTTTTATTCAGCAGAATCAGTCCGGACAGGCCGATGATGCCCAGACCGAAAAATCCGCCGGAAGAGGCGGAGCCGATCAGGTTGTAGATGAGCAGTGCAAACAGGAGGGCCAGGCCGGCCTTGTGTGCGGCCGGGGTCTCTTTGCCCCGGTTCCACGCCCGGATGAACAGCATGCCGAACAGGGGAATCAGCAACGTCAGATAGAAGGATACGTAGTTGATATTGTAGACCGTCTGATAGATCTGCCGGTTTTGAAACGTGAATTTCAGATAAGGCTCCCCCTGTTGAGCGGCGGCGTCGATGCTCTGCCAAAGACTCATGCCTGTAGGCATGGCGATGTCCGGAACCAACAGCTTCTGTCCCAGGGTCGTGCGGAAGAAATCCATATTCAAGGCCTGGCTCAAGCCCAGAAGCCCCAGAAGACCTCCGGAAAAGGCAAGGGGCAGGAGGAACAGTCTCACGTGCGCTTCGGTCCGTACGGAATTGATGATGAAAAACAGCAGGAGCATATAGCTCAGGAGGACCAGCGTTCCTTCGAATCGATCGTTCCACCCCAAAAGCGCAAATGCTTTGTAATCGGAAAATTGATAGGAAGCCGTGACGCAGAGTGCATACAGGGCCATGGGCAGGTAGACGAAGCTGCGGCGCACCGCGAAGGATTGGGTCGTGACCCGGTAGAGCAGGAGGATCAGGACCGCTGCGGCGCAGAGCAGGATCGCGATCATCTTATAATAACTGAAGAAATCCGCAATGCCGGACGTGTCGGTTTGCGACGTCCAGAAGAATCGGCTCATAGGGCGGGTATAGGTGTGCATGCGCACGATCAGGATCACAAAAGCGGAGAAGAAAACGGCGGGCAGAAGCTGCCAGCTGTGGGAAGGGTCTTCTTCTCCCGGCGCATGGCTCATGGCCAGACAATAGGGATCCCGGGTGGTGGGCTGCTTTTGTTTCATGACGCGCCTCCTTACCCGTTCAGTGTAGCACAACGAAAATCGTTAAACAATCCGTATCGAAAGGGTGATGAATCGGACTGTAACCGTTAGACACACAGAAACAGATATGCTATAATTTTTTCTGACAACCTGCTTGGGATGACGGCATAAAACTTACCGGATGTTCGGCCGTGCCGAAGGAATCAGAATGAGCAAGAAAGTAAAAATTGCATTGCTGTTGCTGTTGGATATCACAGCGATCACACTGGTCTATATCGCAGCGCTGCTGCTGCGATTTGATTTTTCACCTTCCAATCCGCAATTCGAAGGATATTTTGCGATCTGCTGCGATGGTTTGATCGGGCTGGTGCTCATTAAGATCACCGTGTTTGCCTTGATGGGGTTATACAGCAGTCTCTGGAAATACGCCAGCATCGACGAGTTGGTGAAGATCGTGGCGGCATCCTTTGTGGCGAACGCTTTTGCGGTCGTGTATCTGGTGATGTCGGCACACCAGCTGCCGCGAAGCATTTATTTGATGGCGCTGGTTTTGGACATGGCGGCCGTCGGATTGATCCGCCTGGGCTATCGCTGGGCGCGGAACCGGTACAGCTACCAAACGTTGAAAAGAGACGTGCCCGGCGGCCTCTTCAATTATGTAAAGAATCAGAGTGCGGGAGCCAACAAACGGATCATGGTGGTAGGCGCGGGAGATGCCGGCGCCGCCCTCATCAAAGAAGTGCGTCAGCACTCGGACCAGCGGCAGCAGGTCGTCGTTGCGGTGGACGACGACAAAGAAAAACTGAACCAGCGGATCTACGGTGTCCGGATCGCCGGAAACCGCGTCGACATTCCCCACTTGGTGCAAAAATACGACGTGGACGAAATCGTGGTCACCATGCCCAGCGTCAGACGGACGGTCATCCGGGAAATCCTGGAAGAATGCAACAAGACCCAGTGCAGGGTGAAGATCCTGCCGGCCTACATCGATCTGATCAACGAAAAAGTGAGTATCAAAGCGCTGCGGGATATAGAGATCGAAGATCTGCTGGGCCGGGATCCGGTGATGGTGGATCTCTGCGAGATCAGCAGATATTTGGAAAATAAATCTGTGTTGGTGACCGGTGGCGCCGGATCCATTGGCGGCGAGTTATGCCGACAGATCGGCAGCTATCGGCCCAAGCGTCTCATTTGCGTGGATTTCAACGAAAATGCACTTCACGATAGTTCGGCCGAATGGGGCATCAGATATCCTGAGCTGGAATTCGTTCCGGTCTTGGCTTCCGTCCGTGACGGCGTCCGGATCCGGCAGATATTCAAGAAATACAAACCCCACGTAGTGTTTCATGCCGCCGCCCACAAGCACGTGCCGCTCATGGAAGACAATCCGAGAGAATCGGTCATGAATAACGTGTTGGGAACAAAAAACGTCATGGATGCGTCAGAAGAGTATCTGGTGGATAAATTCATCATGGTCTCCACGGACAAAGCCGTCAATCCCACCAACGTGATGGGGGCCACCAAGCGCATCGGAGAAATGCTCATCCAGGAGCGGAGCCGGGGCTCAGAGACCTGCTTTGCCGCCGTTCGCTTCGGCAACGTACTGGGATCCAACGGCAGCGTAATCCCCACGTTCCGAAAGCAGATCGCCGTCGGCGGTCCTGTCACCGTCACCCATCGGGAGATCTGCAGGTATTTTATGACCATCCCGGAAGCCGTCCAGCTGGTGATCCAGGCCGGCGCCATGGCCGGCGGCGGCGAGATCTTCGTGCTGGATATGGGCGAACCGGTCAAGATCATGGGACTGGCGGAGAAGTTGATTCGACTTTCCGGATTTGAACCTTACGAAGACATCAAGATCGAGATCACGGGTCTGCGCCCCGGAGAGAAACTCTACGAAGAG
>Ga0265294_10007872_pt1 | contig 12546 bp, 8 predicted proteins | sample MunlanPumphouse3_FD_192504 | JGI IMG/M metagenome (GOLD analysis project Ga0265294, IMG submission 192504) | Groundwater microbial communities from a municipal landfill in Southern Ontario, Canada - Pumphouse #3 | ecosystem: Environmental > Aquatic > Deep subsurface > Groundwater | place... | reverse complement strand
TTAATAATTACTTGTATCATATCATATCATATCATATCATATCATATCATATCATATCATATCATATCATATCATATCATATCATATCATATCATATCATATTAGATATTAAAACAACATTAAGAGGTATTTCTTTTTTATCTAGCAGTTTTTCGGACTTCGGAGAAGTCCGACAAACTGCTAGGAGCGACACATAGGTTAATGTATCGTAAACCGACGGCAAAGCCGACCTCCGCGCCCTGTGCGGACTTAGTCGCTTACTCAATTATTTTGGCTTAATGAACATATAGTCAGCAAGGTCAATCCAACCTTTTCTTAAGTCAAGCCTGAACCAGCCTTCCGCATTTTTTTTATGTATGCGTGCAGGGGAGTAGGGGCCAAAATCTTTGATATCATATTCAAACCAGGTTTTCCCTAGATCAGGGGAGAAGAGGATTCCCAATGTATATGGAGAGGCAACTGCATACTGAGTGGCAAGTATAACCCCGTCCTCTATAATCATAATCCCGGTTTCATATTTTGGATTGAAGAGCAAGGTATGGGCTTCAGGATTGCCAATGTCAGCCGGATTACAGCTGAAAATCCCTCTGTCCCATGGCTCAGGCCCGTTGGCATCGCTCGCCCAGTACATGCGGCCATCGACAAAGTTAATACCACCAGCTTTATAGCGTGAGTTCAAGCTTTCTGTAAGGATAACTTTCCAGTTCCATTTGTCTTTGGCCTGGTTGTATGTGCCGCGTAGCCAGTGGCACTCCCATCCTTCTGGCCTGTTGCCGTCACCGGTACACGCATAAAACGCATCTTCAGCAGGATTATAAGCAACCGAATGAACATGACGGCATACTACCGGGTTATCAGGATTGCCCAGAAGATTACCTCCCGGACGTCCTCCGGGAGAGCCGTTGTCTGTGAAGACACGGTTCTGCCCAAATGAATAGGCGATCTTCACCGCTTTCCCGTTATCTGTTGTATAGTAAATGTTCGTGGGGGCCGCACCTCCCCTTACATTACAGTAGTTACCCCACACCAGCATCTCTTTTCCATTAACAATCCAGGAATCAGCGCCGGTTAGAGTGTTGAAGTACCAGCCTGGGTTATCTGGGTTTACCGGGGTGTGGGGGAGGTAGTCTTTGCCCTCAGCATCCTTTACAATAATTTCTTTGTAGGATTTAAGTTTTTTGTCGCATAAATACAGCTTTTCGCGTGTGCCGAACAGAACTGTCCCATCATTGAAAACATGGCTGAAAGTGACATTTTTTGCATCAGAAAAAGCCTTTTTGTAACGCCAGGTGTGACTGTTGTCATCAGATAACAGGATTTCGGTGTCGGTAAATGCGAAAGCCATATTTTTATTCTGTGAATCAATATAAGGCCTGTTAGGTGGTTTGTTATACCAAAAGTGAGGCGTTGATGGATAATCACCTGGTGTGGCCAAGCGATCAGCTCCAAATGCGTTCGGCATTGATAACATTAAACCACTGGCCGTGGCAGTGGCGGCGCTTCCAATAAACTGACGTCTGTTAAAGTGATCTTTTGTTGTCATAGAATATTACCTCTTGAATTTGATTTTTGACTACCTGAGCAGTAATGGAAATTTTCCTCCACCTTACTCCTCGTTATTTTTAAGAACCTTTAGAATCTCAATAGCTGTATCAACCATCTTCTCCCCTGAACCTGAAATCAACCTGGAATTGATCGCTTCATAATCACCCTCTTTGAATCCTTGGATGGTAGGAAGGTAGGCGATATCCGCATTAGCCAGTTCAATCAGCATGGTGTTTGGGAAAGGTGATCGCTTTTTAAGATCAATTCCGAATTCAGTGAACAGCTCGCATGGCATTGTCACAATTGCCGTTTTCTGATCAAGTTTAAACACATGAATTTCTACTGGAATGCGCCAAGGTTCACCTGAAACAGCAGGTGCTACGGCCTCGTACATGCGAAGTTTTTCAAGCGGGGGCTGAACTCCCCAGATCGAAATTTTGAGCCTGCGCCTATGGCTCAAAAACGGACGTTCGTTATAATGTTGCTTTTCCTCTTTAGACCAATCCAGCTCCTCTGCCGTATAATCCTGAATAGGAAGATAGAGTATCTTTGACACTATTTCAAGGGAGGGCACTCCATTGGTTTCTTTTGGGATGGCCGCATTAACTGCATCGGCAAGAGCGTAACCAACTCTTTTGACCTTAATGTCGGCATTTTCATTAGGGCCGCTTACGTTTACTGTACTCACATTTCCACATGCCCCCAATCCAAACACGGAAATGTGTTGAGCACCAAACAACTCACTCAACCTTTGCTGGATAAAACAAGGATAATCCGAACTGAATTCTGTGCCGCCGCGCACATAATGACTTGAAAACACAGTCAAGGATGAAGCGTAATTTTTTTGGCCGGGCTGACGGAAAAGAACAAAACTCACATCTGGATCAGAGGGACCTGCTGGACAAACAATACTCGGATTGTTCCTGCCCGGATTGAAACACACGCGGCCGTCAGTCATAAGATACCGGCGGTTAAATGCGATTCCCGGCGCCTCTCCTTTTCCAGAAATTATTTCTGACTCAACGGTGTTATTGTCTGCTGAGATAATGGCTTTGGTTATCCCGTTGATCAGATCTGCAAAATAGCTGTTTTGGTCTTCCTCTGTAAGCTTACCTGCCGATTCACGCAGGGCATACTCTTTAAAGCTTTCGGTTATACCCGGGCTGGTATGGGTATGTGTTGCAGAGATACTCATGTTTTGAAAGGGTATCCCGGTTTCTTTGGATGCCTTTTCTCTGGCAATTCGGCTAAGATCTCTAGGTATTCCCAACAAATTGCAGACAACCAACGCGCCTCGGGTTTTTCCCTGTTTAAAGACAATCGCTTTGGCATAAAGCGCGTCCTTGATGCCGGTGCTTGGTTTTGGTGGATAACCATAGAGAGAGAAACCCGCTGGCGGAGTAATATCTACAACAGCTACGCCCACCTCCAACGGGACAACATCTGTCCTATTGCGACTATTTGCATTGGTGTGCGACAACAATAATGATGCGAAGATTAAAAGTGTTAAACTGACTCTCATGAAGTGTCCTTTCATGCGGCATATAAACAAAAAATACAGAATTGAGCAAGGCTTTTTTGTACACGGTTTTTAACTACGCATACCCGTGAATCTATGTGAACGGATAAGGGTGTTTTTGCTTGTAACTCGGGGTCGCTATCGGAATCGGTATCGAAAAGTGGAGGAGATCGACCTCAAAACCGATTCTGATCCCAACTCCGATGCAGCTGACCTTCGACATCTGACATCTGACTTCGTTTCTTTATCCCTTCATCTATCAATTGACAACCAAAACGAATTATGTTCAAATCATGCGATGGAAATAGCTGTTTCGTTCTGTGTTCTCTGTTTGTTTGTCTATGTCGGTTCTCTCCTGCGTATGCGGGTTGCGCTTTTTCACAGACTATACCTTCCTTCAGCGGTCATCGCTGGGATTCTAGCCCTGATTGTGATTCAAGGCACCGAAAAGATTGGACACCCCCTACCCCAAGCCTGCACCCTGGGTTGGTCGGTAATTCCAGGTTTTTTCATTAACATTGTTTTCGCGTGCCTCTTTCTAGGTGTAAAACTGCCGCCGATCAAGGAAATTGGTCACCGGGCCGGCATGCAGCTCGCCTATGGGCAAATAGTTGCCTGGGGCCAATATCTGGTTGCTTCGCTGGCAGTCCTTTTTTTCTTAGCGCGCATCTTCAATCTTCCGGCAATGTTCGCAGGCGTTCTGCCGGTTGGTTTTGAAGGCGGCCATGGTACAGCTGCCGGGTTGAAAGATGTTTTTGTGCAACTCGGCTGGCCCGCAGGTGCTGATTTCGCCTTGGCAAGTGCTACCATCGGTGTTGTGAGCGCAATTATCACCGGCATGATTCTGATCAATTGGGCTGCGCGGCGGGGTTACATCACGCATCCACAGACAACGCTTCAGGCCGAGAAGACGCAAAGCATCAAAGGTGTGCATGCCCTTGACCTGCGCCCGGAAGCCGGACGTCTAACCATAAAAACAGATGCCCTCGATTCGCTGAGCTTTCAGCTCTGCATTGTGGGACTGGCGATCGGCATAGGGGTCGTCATAAAAATCGCACTTCTCCAGCTTGAGTTTCTGTCACCGTTCCTGCGTGAAAAGGGGTTGCTGCGAAGCTTTCCCCTTTTTCCGCTCTGCATGATTGGCGGACTTATCGTTCAGATCATTGCAAACAAATTCGACGATCACCATCTGATTGATGAAGGTTTGATGAAACGTATCCAGAACACATCACTGGATTATCTGATTGTGGCCGCTATTGCGACAATCAAATTACAGGTGATTATCGATGGGATGGTTCCTTTACTGATCCTGGCTGCGCTGGGAATTGCCTGGAATGTATTCTGCCTGATGGTGCTCGCACCGCGTGTATTTCGCAACTCCTGGTTCGAAAAGGCCATTGCCGAACTAGGCCAGTCAATGGGCGTGACAGCCACCGGGCTCCTGTTGCTGCGCGTAACCGATCCTGAATACAAAACCGATGCAGCCGACTCGTTTGCGGCCAAGCAGCTTCTGCACGAGCCTTTTATGGGCGGTGGTCTCTGGACAAGCATGGCGATTCCATTGATGGGCACAGTTGGCATCATGCCGATCATCTATATCTCCTCTACAGCCATTGCAATCTGGCTCATTTTCATAACTTTGGTGCGGAGAAAATGCCACTATCATAACGCAGCTTGCTGATGAAGGGGGCGATTTGGATATCCTGGATATCCGGGGGCCGCTTCGCTCCGTGAGTTGTAGAAAGTTGTTTATCGAACGTTTATAGGAGTAAACCGGAGGCGCGGCTGAACGTCCGTAGGTCCGGTTTCCAACCGGACATGTCCGATTGGAAATCGGACCTACGTTGCTCCCGCACAAAAGACGCGACCTCTTCTCTCGCGTACTCGCGCACTCACTCAAGCACTCACGCGCTATCGCACTTCTTCACTTCTTCACTTCAAGCCTTGCGCGGACATAGAAACTTACGTCAGCGGCTTTGCCGCTGTAATTAGCCGACAGCCGGACTTTTAAGTCCGACAGCCAGCTAGTGTCGAACCTTCATTCCCTTAGCTGCATAAAAAATTTAGCGACTAGTGTTGAGTTCTTCCACCATATTCTGTATAATAAAAAACAAAATGGCAAAAAAATAGGTGGACATGGAGGCATGGACTTTTTGATGCAATGGCGTTTGATTGATTGCTTAAGAAACGGATTTACGTTAGATATGGATTGTTATGATGCCGCAGCCTAGAGCTCCATTGTGCCGCTGAGTTAAAAAAATCATTGGATTTAATGACGACTATTTTTAAGGGCGAGATCCCAGAAGTCAGAAGTCAGAAGTCAGTCAGCCGCGTGGCGTGGCTGTGCCGCGAGAAAGTACAGCGGGCGCTATTCGTTTGCAAAAATTGTCGTTCGGTGTAGTAGCCGCTCTATGAGCGGCATTTGCGCTGTGATTGCATGTGTCGCTCATAGAGCGACTACTACACCTGCGCTGATAAAAACGACTAGGGTACTGCGACCAAGTGGTCAAGTTGTAAGCAAGTCGCAGCCGTAAAGAACGTGCCAGCCGAATGATAGACAAGGATCGGTCGAAAGAGACAAGGTTCGAGACAAGGATTGAGACAAGGTTCGAGACAAGGATTGAGGCAAGGTTGGATCGACCGACAACATGCTTTTTAAGGACAAACTTGGTAACTTTTCAATAACCGGATAGAGAACTAAGAGCACGCTGAAGCGTGAACAACAAACCGACTGCTTCGTAAGGTTTGATTTCCAATCGGACATGTCCGGTTGGAAACCGGGCCTACTGACGTTCGACAAAACAACTTTTTGCAAAATAAAAAAGATATACAACACCATGAAAAGTAGCACTTTATGTTTTTTAGTCACTATGCTCTGCGGGACTTTGACAATAAACGCGCAAACTAAATCAACCCCGGGCCAAAACAGGATTTTTCGGGCAGGTGCTTCCACGGCTAATATTACCCCGTTTTTAGGAGAGGGCATTGCCGGAGGCTGGATTCCCCTGCCCTTGGCAACCAGCGTCCATGATGAGCTACACGTTCGTTCTCTGGCTTTGGACGACGGCGAGGTTCAATTGGTTTTTGTGGTTGTTGATAACGTGGAGCTACCCCGTGAAGTGTTTGACGAGGCGAAACGGTTGACTTTTGAAGCAACCAAATTACCAAAAGAACATATCACGATGTCATCCACACACACCCACTCTTCAGTCTGGGCGGGCACAGAAATTAATCCACCTGAACCTTCGCTTAGTATTCGTGACCGCTATGCTGCTGACGAAAAGTGGCCGAAGCCACTGGATGACTACCAGAAGTTTGTTGCACGCCGTATTGCAGATGGAATCAGGGTCGCATTGCACAACTTGGAGCCTGCACGGATAAGCTGGGGCGTGGGGAGTGTGCCTCAGCATGTTTTCAACCGCCGTTGGAAACTGAAAGAGCCGACACGTAATCCCTTTGGCAAAATGGAACAGGTACAAATGAATCCAGGCATTGGAAGCCCCAATATCCTTGAACCTGCTGGCCCGACAGATCCGGAAGTTTCATTCCTCGCCCTTCAATCTTTGGATGGCCGCCCCATATCTGTGTTTGCCAATTATTCACTGCACTACGTAGGTGGGGTGCCGACGGGTGAGCTCTCTGCGGATTATTTCGGCATGTTTGCAAACCGACTTCAGCAACTATTGAAGGCCGATCACTTGGATCGTCCTTTTGTAGGCATCATGTCCAATGGCACTGAAGGCGATATCAATAATATCAACTTTGGAGGCACGCGTGAGAAACATCTCCCCTATGAGAAAATGCGGATTGTCGCCAATGACGTAGCCCAGGAGGTGTTTAGAGTTTACCAGGGCCTCCAATACAAAGATTGGGTGCCCCTAAAAGCTGCTCAAATGGAACTCACACTTGATGTACGCAAACCTGACGCAGAGATGCTTGCATGGGCAGAAAAAGTCATCCAGGAAAACAAAGCAGAGCAGACTAAAAATCGGCTGGAGGTTGTTTTTGCAGAACGTACGATCCAAATGAAAGAGTGGCCTGAAAAAATTGATGTTATCTTACAGACATTCCGTGTTGGAGAGGTCGGTATAGCGACAATCCCTTTCGAACCTTTTGCTGAAATAGGTTTGGATATTAAAGCCCGCAGCCCTTTTAAGCCATCCTTTACCATAGCATTGGCTAATGGTGGGTATGGATATCTTCCAACACCCGAGCAACATCAAGTAGGTGGCTACGAGACCTGGATGAGCGTAAACAAGGTTGAAACCAATGCGTCTAGAAAAATTGTAGACGAAATTCTTAAACTTTTTAACCAAATCCAGTAAGTTTGCATTCGCAACACATATTCACAGCGCAAACCCATGCGCCAACCTAATCCCGCCTTGCAAGCAGCCCCCGGCTTCCGCACTTTGGCTGAAAACCGAGGTGTGCTTATGCATATGCCTAAATTAAAAGACTTCGGTGCAGATCCGGTCCATTTTCTCGCTCATCGGCACCGCGCCGTCAGCCGTGATTTCGTAGCCGGTTTCGATCCGAGTTCCGTGGAATTCAGGATGACCAAAGAAGCTGACATCAACACAGATGGTCATACCCGGCCTGAGTACATCGTTGCTGCGGGGACCGAAGAACGGCGACTCGGCTTCGTGCAGACCAATCGTGTGGACAAACGGACACACCAGATATTTCGAAAACCCGTGCTTCTCAAAATAAGCGCGCGCGGGCGCATCGATTTCCCGGCCAATCTTGCCTGGAATCAGTTGCGCCTTAGTCAAGCGGAACGCTTCGGTTAGATGTCCCATGCAAATCCGCTGGCGTTCGGAATACTGACCAGACACCGGCAACGCGTTGCCGACCACGCCAGCATATCCGCGCACCTTCGGTGCTATGCCGACCATAACCAGTTCGCCCGCCTGCAGAACTTTGGCACTGGCGGTGGGCACAACGGCGTTCGACCGCAGGCCGCTCCCGACGATCGCGCTGAAGCCGAACCCGCTGGCACCCCGGCTGCGGGCGGCGAATTCGCCAGCGGCCGCGACCTGGATCTCCGTCGTGCCAGGCTTGATTTCGTTTTTCATGGCATCGTAAGCGAAATCGGCCAAACGGAATGCAGCGCGAATTTGTTGACGCTCCCACGCTGACTTGTCATAGCGCAACTGGATATAATCCGACGTGATGTCAACCAGTGTTACGCCCTTAAAGCCGCTGACGATCTGCCTGTAACATTCGGCGGGCATCCTGTCCGCGCCTACCAGCCCAACCTTTCGCACGCTCCCCAACTCAGCATTTAGCTCTTCGAACAGTTCAGGAAAACCGATGATCGTGGCGTTGGGATACTCCTCGTCGGGAACCATGAACACGGGGAAGTTGCGCGTCGAGGTGATTGTGCTTTCAAGCTTGGCGAACGGCGCACTTTCCGGGCCTCCGAGGATAAGCGGCGTACCCTCGCGTGGAATGAGTACCGCGCCACTCTCGAACTGAGGACACCAGCCAGTCAGATACCAGCCGTTGCCAATATTGAACTCGTCGTAATAGATCAAGGCAATATCCAACCCCTTTGCTTTCAACAGATCCCTGACCCGTCCGATGCGGGCCTCGCTTTCGGATTTGTCGAGATAAGAAGCGACACTGGCTCCATGGGACTGGTCATTGCTTTCTGTGCCTGAAATATGTTTATTCATTTCGAGTGATCCTTTTTTGCATCTTAGATAAGCTTGTAAGCTTGTATCCGGAAAATACCGGTATTTAATGGTTTGAACACATTATGCGAGGGGTGCCGTGAATAGTCAACCCTGAAATTCACTATAAATTTTCTGCTGAAATAAAACTGCAACTAACAAGACATGTGGAGCAACGAGGCCAAAGCCAACGGCTACCGCATTTTCCTAAATCTGTTTTTTTCGATAGGATTCAACCTCCCAGTTTTCAATAAACTCACGGGCGCTGTCACTCATATAATCCACTCCCCCGAAAGCGGCTGCCAACTTCTCCACCATTGCTCCATCCTTGGCCAACTCCAGCGCCAGCTGAGCCCCGCTTTCACTCTCAGCGACTCCGAAAACCGATTGGTTGAAACGAAAAATATGTGGCGGATAGCCGCGCTGCTCGACAAACTGTGCCACCCCCGCCACGGTTGGCACCCCAAGATAGGGGAACTCTTTAGCATAAACTAGATGATCAGGCGAAATCGGCCCGGAAGGAACTTTGAAGCCCCTTGAGGTTGTAATCTTAAGCCCTTGGTCGCCTATCACCTGCCTGATTAAATTAATATCAAAATCCGAAGAGGAATCAGTGGCTAGAGGCGAAAACTCCAGCTGCATATCAACCCCCAGCTCACTGTAGCGTAAGCGCAACTTGCCCATAACCCGCTCGTAAAGCTCTCTTATTTTATCTGATGTGTCAGCTGAAACAAAAACACCGTGGTTTTTCAAGAAGATCAACTCTGGCTCGAAACCATGCTGCTTTTGATACGCTTTAATCTCTTGGCGAACCGCCATGCACAACGTATAGCCAGGGTCAATGTAATCCAGCCACAAGGCATCAGGAAAAAGCTCCGCGCAAACAGCCTTGCCGTTTTTGGAACAGGTCATCCCATTGACCAGGCAGGGATGCGTGTGGACAACATAACGCGCATTCAATGAATCATGCAGCGGCGCCTCGACCGATGCTCGGCCGGGTGTTGTCGGCAGAGTGGCCTCAACCATCACTTCTTTCACCAGTTCCTCGCGCTCAGAGGCCGCTCCAGAAGCTGCGATGGCATAGAGCCGAGCCAATCCAGCACGGTCAATCGCCACGAATTTCTCCGGTGCCAGCCCAGCCAAAGTTGTACCTGATGGCTTCACCCAAAGAGTTTGCTCATCCTTACATGAGGTGTTGCCCCCGCCGCCAAGCACATAGTCAGAGGTTCCAAACTCATGGGATAACTCTGTTATAATATCCAAAATCTTCAAGTGATCTCTCCTTTATTCACCACATTTTATTATCTTAAAATCATCTCGCGTAGTGGCAAAAAAATGTCAGCGTCGCTTCTTTTTGGCAGGTTTTTCCGGTTCATAGGTTTCAGCGCCAGGCTCTTTAACCTCTTCCAACAGATGTTTGACAATGTCGACGGAGTTGATCCCTTCGGAGTCGGCGGAGAAGTTGGTTAGAATACGATGACGCAATACCGGCATCGCGGCTTTACGCACATCGTTGCAACTCACATGAATCCGCCCTTCCAGAACAGCCCGCGCTTTGGCCGCCAAGATCAGATACTGCCCCGCCCGCGGACCCGCACCGGTAGAGACATATTTCTTGGTATACTCCTGCGCCAGTTCATCACTCGGGCGGGTGGCCCGCGCGAGTTTAACCGCATACCCAATCACATGCTGAGAAACCGGAATCTTGCGCACCACCTGCTGCAGGTGAAGCACCGCTTCTTTGTCAATCACCACATTCGGCTCCTCGCCGCCGGACATCGTGGTACGGGTGATCACCTCAATCTCCTCGGCCAGGTCAGGATAATCCACGAAGATATTGAACATAAAGCGATCCAATTGCGCTTCAGGCAGCGGATAAGTACCCTCCTGCTCAATTGGATTCTGGGTGGCCAACACAAAGAAGGGCTTGTCAAGGGTATAAACCTCTTTACCGACACTGACCTGCTTCTCCTGCATGGCCTCCAGCAAAGCAGCCTGAGTTTTCGGTGGTGTGCGGTTGATTTCGTCAGCCAGCAGCATGTTGCAGAAAATCGGCCCCTGCATGAACTTGAACTCCCTCTGCTGAGTGACCTGGTCGGTCTCCAGCACCTCGGTGCCAGTGATATCAGAGGGCATCAAGTCTGGAGTGAACTGAATCCGCTTGAACTTCATATCCAGCACCTTGGCAATCGTGTTGACCGTCAGGGTCTTAGCCAACCCTGGCAGCCCAATCAGCAGTGCATGGCCACCGGCGATGATACACATTAAGATCTCGTTCAGAACATCTTCCTGACCAATAATGACTTTCGCCACCTCCCGGCGGATCGCATCCATGGATTGTCGCGTCTGCTCCACCAACTTCAGATCGTCGGAGGTTGCCAGGGTTTCCTTTGCATCACCAGCACTCGAAGGGGCTGGCATTGCCGCATCCCCTCTGAACATAAAGGTAGTGTTGCCAATGGAAAGCAGATCATTTTCTTGCAAGGGCGCTGTTGAAACCGCCACATTGTTGAGCATGGTGCCATTGGCACTATCTAGATCAGATAGATACCAGCCCCCGTTGCTAGGGGCAATTTTGGCGTGGCGCCGGGAGACTTTCGCGTCATCGGTCAGCGTGATGCTACAATCATCATCACGACCAATCACAACTTCCGCATTTGTAAATTCATATGCCTGACCCTCAAAAGGCCCCTGCGTTACTAATAGACTCGCCATAGAATATCCTTTCATCGCTTCATTATCACTTTAACTTGCTGAAATCAATTTCGCCTAAATCTTTCACCTTGTTCGTTACCCGTATGCTCGACAATTTTCTTGAATAATTATGTTTAGGCTTGAGCTCCTTCAAATTAACTGTCACTGGATAAAGGTCTCGTTTTTGCACCACCTGCCACCCAACACCTACATGCTTCAGCCAAATTAGTTTATATGTGCGTCGCCCCAGATGTTTTTCCATTGTAACACCAAAACCTTCACCGGCAACAACCTCCCCAGGAGCGGATTGGTCACGGGATTGAGTGACCACACAGCGCGCGAAGTTTCCCCGCCCGGTTGTGCCCTCAATCCGGTGGATCACCTTGTTATTGAAAAAGGGGTCGGAGGCGTTCACTATTTTGGTTATGCCTTCCCTGTCTTTGCTTGTGAGGGTGTCGGGTTCACGCGACAACTCAAGCCCCTCAAAGAACTCATCCTCATAAATAATAAAGAGATTGTATTTCGCCATCGGCAGATTTGCGAAAGAGAAGCTCTGTTTGTCCTCACCGCTGACTTGTCCCATGTAAACATACTTCGGCTCATCCGGCGGCATGGCCAGGATCTGCTCAATCGGTTTGCGTGGGAAGGCGATGCGCCCCTGTATACCGCCTGCCGCAGAGGGGTCAGGCGCTGTGTACAAGCGAATACGCTCCAGAATATTAGGGTTGGTCACCGGCGCCGCGCACAGCGGGAGTGCCGCAGCGCAGCTCAACAGAGCGGCAATAGATACGGCAACTCGGCAAACTACCAAGTCTTCTAATATTTTTGCTAGGTCTCTCATTCTTACTCCTTGTCTGTGACTTGATCACTTGGTCGTAATTCCGTGTCTATAACCCGGGGTCGGGGTCGCTATCGGTATCGGTATCGAGAGGCGCACGAGATCGACCCCGATTCCGACTCCGACCCCGATGCAGCTGACTTGCCTATAACTCGGCCATTTTGTCACAGTTTCGTGCCTGTAACTCGGGGTCGGTATCGGTATCGGTATCGGTATCGAAAAGCGTACGAGGTCGACCCCGATTCCGACCCCGACCCCGACTCCGATGCGTTTGA
>Ga0265294_10007871_pt1 | contig 12547 bp, 13 predicted proteins | sample MunlanPumphouse3_FD_192504 | JGI IMG/M metagenome (GOLD analysis project Ga0265294, IMG submission 192504) | Groundwater microbial communities from a municipal landfill in Southern Ontario, Canada - Pumphouse #3 | ecosystem: Environmental > Aquatic > Deep subsurface > Groundwater | place... | reverse complement strand
AAAGCCAACGAGGGAAAGATGATACCTGATGATGAAATAGAGAAGATTATCAATTATCAGACCCAATATGGATATTATAGCAACGTATCTGTTATCGGTGATACCGATTCAGTGCAATGGGCCTCGTTTATTGGTAGGAAGGGCTATGAGGCCGTCAATATATATGAAGGAGGACACTACTATCCTTATGGAGTATGGAGGCCTGAAAGTGGGAGTTGTATGATCAATAATGTTCACTACTTTAATGCTCCAAGCAGATACGCAATTGTTAAAAAGATAGTTGCCACAGTTGGAGAGACTATCACTTTTGAGCAGTTTGTTGAGCAGGATCTGCGCGGAAGTTCAGCCTCTGAAGCAGCCGTGGCCGCCCTTGTCCTCACGAAGACTTCTTCCGAAAGGTTTATTCCATTGGCTCCCCCTGTGTTAGTGGATAAATAAATCAAATATTGAGTGCCTAAAATATCTGTTATTGTACCGATTTACAACGTAGAGCGCTATATTAAGCGCTGCGTTGTGTCGTTGTTTGAGCAAACTTTTAAAGACGTAGAATATATCTTTGTCAATGATGCTTCGTCCGATAGAAGTGTCGATATTCTTATTGAGACAATAAAAGGGTCCCTCTTATAGAAAAACAAATACAGATAATACATCATCCCGTTAATTTGGGTTTAGGTTCGGCGCGAAAGACAGGGGTCACTGCTTCTCACGGGGATTATATAATTCATTGCGACAGTGACGATTGGGTGGAAAATAATTGTTTGGAGATGATGTATGATAAAGCCATTCGGGAGGGAGCCGATCTGGTTTGGTGTGATTACTATAAGGATACGGACAATAGCTCTACAGTAATCTCAACATCTGACAGGCCGGACCACCCCTTTTCGATTGAAGATGTTGTTGATGGCACTTGTTCTCGAGGTATGGTCATTTGGAATAAATTGGTTAGGCGTTCGATATATGACGGGGACAACTTTATTTATGCAGAGAATCTCAGTATGTTTGAGGATGCTCCTCTTACTCTGCAGTTTTTCATAAAGGCAAAGATTGTTGCCTACGTTAATCATCCATTATATCACTACTATATCAGGGAAGATTCGCTTGTCTCAATGTTCTTTTGTACAAATGAAAAACTGAGGATAGATATGCTGAACATCTGCTACCTTGTAGTCAGAGTGTTGAAAGAGTATAATATTCAAAATATTGACGAGCAGGCAATGAATAGACGTAAAATAAATGTTAAGATATTTCTTCTCTGTCAGCCTGTTGAAAAACGCAAACAATGGTACGGTCTGTTTCCTGAGCTTAATCTTTCTCTCTTCGCGAAGCCATACAGGGTAAGGGCCAAAATAGGTTTATGGGGAGTCTCTCACGGGATGCCATGGCTGTTTGATATGTATAGCAGAAGCATAAACAGACATAAAAAAAGAGGATGACCGTGCTGATCATCCTCTTTTTATTTGCGGTGAAAGGGGGATTCGAACCCCCGGTACGGTTACCCGTACGGCAGTTTAGCAAACTGCTGGTTTAAGCCACTCACCCATCTCACCGAGTAGCCCCTCAATTCAGGCGGGTACCTGAAAAGGATTACAAAGGTAGCTCTTTTCTTTGTTCCGGCAAAAAACTATTAACATTTTTTTGCAAATACAAAAATGTGCTCTATCTTTGCAGTCCCTCTGAGAAAGAGGAATTCGGGGTGTGGCGCAGTTGGCTAGCGCACTTGGTTTGGGACCAAGGGGTCCTCCGTTCGAGTCGGAGTACCCCGACAAAAAAGTCGATGAAAACAGATCATCGACTTTTTTGTTATTTGACAGCCTCAACAATCATAGTTTCAAACTCTATCATAGTTTCAGAGTTAACCGCGTCCTGATGGCGCTCTATATTGGCAAGATTTGGATCTTCTGAGCAGTGTATGGCAACCCTTTTTGGCTCTTTAAAGCCGGCTTTGATAAGCAAAGCAGTCAATGTCTGTTCGTCATAAATAAATTGATGTCCCCATTTGTGAAAGAAATAATTGAAAACAATCGAGGATTCGTATCCGAATGTATCCCGTTCATCCTTCGCGAAGGTATCCATACTCCATTTGATATATTGTGAATTAAAACCCTTAGGCTGGCCTGTGTACAGGAGCAAAATTTGTTTCAAATCCGGGGTTGCAATTCTGATACGACCACCCGGCTTTATTACACGATAACACTCTTTTAACATGGAAAGTCCCTGGATATGAGTAATATGTTCAATCATGTGCTCACTGTAAATGTATTGAAAACTATTATTCGGTAACGGAAATTTTTTAGTGGCATCTAAATATGTTACCTTGTTGTTGGAAGGGCAAATATCTGTGCAGAGCCATCCCGGAAGAGTCGTGCTGCCGCTGCCGATATGCAACTTCAGTGTTTCGTTATGGTTCATATATCGACAGATAAATCTCTTGCGGAAGATCTTACGCAGGATAACTTTGGTTTTTCTAATAATTTTCAGGTTAAGCATAAGTTATATTTTGTGCACGAATTTACGACAAATTTCGACAATACGACATTGTCACACAATAATCTGAATTTATTGGATTATCTTTGCAGCCACAAAAGAATGGTTATGCACTATTTACTTTTTACCCCTATACGAACAGCCTGTTTTGTCCCGCATTTTTATTCATTAGTTATGGATAATGCTGAAATATATGCGAAACAAGGGCATCAAGTGGATATTTTATATTGCGACGGGAAGGCTATCAATCGTTGTTTCTACAATTACTATGGTGATAAACGTGTCTGTAAAGGTTGTCAGATGCTTCGAAAATATCTGTTCAGTTATTTAACAAAAACTCCAAATATCAGAACTCTGCCTATTTCCGAATATTATGACTCCACTATAGATTATTCGGCAGTAACACCGCTCAAGTATGCTTCCGTTGAGGAGATCAAAAGCCTTGAGTATAAACATTCCTTTATTGGGTATGCGGCACTTTCGACATATTTGACAATTACCCGCAATTTGTTTCCGTTGATAGATGATGAATTTCAGTCGTATTTTAACGGGTTGCTGATAGTAGCCGCTAGGCTTACAGATATAGCATATTGTGCAATTGACAGGGTTAAGCCGGATTGGGTTGGAGTCTTTAATTCAAGATTGGTTTGTTGCAGGCCGATAGTGGATGTTAGTAAATACCTTAATCAGAACTTTGTCTCTTACGAAGTTCGGTTTGACAGAAACAATAAAATTTCGAAGCAGTTTTATGTTAATAGTACTCCACACAACATAGAGACTAACACTAAAATGATAAATGATTTGTGGGAGTCCCAAAATGTGCCGACAGAAGAGAAGAGGGCAATAGCTCAACAGTTTTTTGATAAGAGAAGGAATGCAATAGCAGCTGCGGATAAAGTATATATAGCCGGACAGCAATCAGGACTATTACCTGATGATTGGGATAAGACAAAGCATAATATTGTTATATACAACAGTTCGGAAGATGAGTTTGCGGCACTTGGGACAGAATATACGGCACATGCACTATTTTCGTCTCAGTATCAGGGCATAAAATATACTTTTGAAAAATATAGAGATCGGCAAGATATCCATTTCTACCTGAGAATACACCCAAATCTAAAGAATGTTCCTTATCAGTATCATAAAAAATTATACGAATTAGGGTCTATTAAAAATGTAACTGTAATACCCGGAGATTCACCCGTCAGTACTTACACTCTAATGGATAATGCAGACAAAATAATAGTCTTTGGCACCACTGTTGGATTTGAAGCAGCTTTTGCACATAAACCGGTCATACTCCTTTCTGAATCATTATACAGATACCTGGATATTACCTATGTTGCTCAGACAATCGAAGAGTATGATAAATTGATTTGCGACAAGACACTTCAGGCAAAAGACAACCTTGGAGCGTACAAACTTGCGTATTATCTTATGAATGACGAATTTGCCCCATTTGAGTATTATACGGATCATGAGAAGAAAGTGTATCATATTGTTAAAGACTTTGTTCTGACAAGATGTATGTTAAAGGGTTCAAAAATCTCTGTTTATAATTGTTACCTGCTTCAAACAATTGGAAAGTTTTTCTACGATAGATCCAACAGAAATATTCCCGAGAAAGAAGCTGTGTTGTAGAGAAAAGCTTGGATATTATTTCTTGCAATTTTCGAAAGAAACTAATATCTTTGAACGATATAGTCAAAATTAAAGAACAATGTTAAATAATAAAGTTGTCCTCATAACCGGAGGAACGGGTTCGTTTGGAAAACAATTTGTTAAAACCATTCTTAATGATTACCCTAATGTAAAGAAGATAATTATCTACTCTCGTGGAGAGCTGAAGCAATTCAATATGAAGCAAATCTATCCTCAGGACAAGTATCCTCAGATGAGATATTTTATTGGAGACATCCGTGATGGAGAGAGATTGAAACGTGCCTGCGAAGGCGTAGATGTGATTATCCACGCTGCCGCAATTAAGCAGGTCGATACGGCAGAATATAATCCTGATGAATGTATTAAAACGAATATTAACGGGGCACAAAATGTCATAAATGCCGCTCTTGACTGTGGGGTTAAAGATGTTGTTGCTTTATCAACGGATAAAGCCTGTGCACCAATCAACCTTTACGGGGCCACAAAACTTACTTCAGACAAGTTGTTTATTGCGGCAAATAACATCAGCGGTTCGAAAGATATACGTTTCTCAGTCGTTCGCTATGGTAACGTGATGGGCTCGAGAGGTTCGGTTATTCCCTTTTTCATAGATAAAAGAGACAAGGGGGCAAAAGAATTACCAATTACAGATATGCGAATGACGAGATTTAACATATCACTTCAGGCCGGAGTGGATCTTGTGATGTTCGCCCTTGGTCACCATCTTGGAGGAGAGTTGTTTATCCCTAAAATCCCATCGTATAAAATTACAGATGTGGCAACAGCTATTGCACCGAATCTTAAACAGATTGAGGTGGGTATTCGCCCAGGTGAAAAGCTTCATGAGGAGATGATTACCGTTACGGACTCGTTGAATACAATTGATATTGGAGATTATTATGCAATATTGCCGACAATGACATTTACAGGCAATCGTACAAAATCAGATTATATTAAACATTACAACGGAGTACCTGTCCCTGAGGGGTTTCATTATAGTTCAGACAAAAATGCTCAGTGGGAGACAGTGGAAAGTATGAGAGAGAATATTATTAAGTATGTTGATCCAAATTTTAAAGTTAAATGATGAAAAAAATTCCATACGGGCATCAGTATATTACCGATGAGGATATTCAGGCAATAGTTGAGGTCCTTAAGTCAGATTTTATGACGCAGGGACCAAAAATTGCTGAGTTTGAGCAGGCTTTTGCCAAACATGTCGGAGCTAAATATGCCGTGGCGGTCAGCAATGGAACGGCGGCACTTCATATTTCTGCCATGGCTTTGGGAGTCAGGCCCGGGGATAACGTAATAGTTACTCCGCTGACATTTGTTGCGTCAGCCAATTGTGTCCGCTATTGCGGCGGTAATGTCTGCTTCTGCGATATAGACCCTGATACATTTTTGATGGATTTGAATAAGTTGGAAGCGATGCTTGCAGCAAAACCGAAAGGTTATTATAAGGGGGTTATTCCTGTTGATTTTGCAGGTTATCCTATTCATGCAGACGGGTTAAGGCAGATTGCCGACAGATATGGATTATGGATTATAGAAGATGCCTGCCATGCCCCTGGAGCGACATTTCTTGATAAAAACGGTAAAAAACAGCAGGCCGGAAGTGGCGTGTTTACCAATTTGACAGTTTTTTCTTTTCATCCGGTAAAGCATGTCGCAACAGGAGAAGGCGGTATGATAACTACAAATGATCCCGAATTGCAATACAAGTTGAGATGTTATCGTTCTCACGGAATAGCTCAGGACTCAAGCAAGTTGAGGGAGAATCGAGGATGTTGGTATTATGAGATGCAGGAGTTAGGTTTCAATTATAGAATTACGGATTTCCAGTGTGCCTTGGGCTTGTCTCAGTTAAAGCGGTTAGATTGGAGTCTGGAGTGTCGTCAAAAGATTGCTGAGAAATACAATTGTGCATTTGCGGACTATCCGCAAATCAAAACGCCGTTTGTCGCAAAAGACGTATACCATGCATACCATTTGTATGTTATTGAGATAGAAGACAGAAAAGGGCTGATAGATTATTTGCGTGCAAACAACATTTTTGCACAAGTGCATTATGAACCTGTGCATCTGATGCCTTATTATCAGGATTTGGGTAATAAGAGGGGAGATCTCCCCGTTGTTGAACACTATTCACAACATTGCCTTTCGCTTCCTATGTTTCCTACCCTGACTGAGAAAGAGCAGGATTATGTAATTACGAAGGTCTTGGAGTTTATAAAATGAGAAATATAGCTATCATACCGGCAAGAGGAGGAAGCAAACGAATTCCACACAAAAATATAAGACTTTTTCTCGAGAAGCCGATAATTGCATATTCTATCGAAGCTGCTATTAATTCTGAGCTATTTGATGAAGTGATGGTTTCTACCGATGATCGTCAGATTGCTGAGATTGCGCAATTGTATGGAGCAAAAGTTCCCTTTTTGCGTTCAGCAACCACTTCAAATGACACAGCTACGACCTCTATGGTTGTGCTGGAAGTTCTTGAGCAATACGAGAAAATAGGAAAACATTTTGACACAGTGACTTGCATTTATGCGACAGCTCCTTTTGTTACCATTGATCAATTGAAAGAAGCACACGAAAAGATGGAGCAAGGTCACTTTGATACAGTTTTTACGGCAGTAGCATATTCTTATCCCGTACAAAGGAGGCTTATTATTGAAGACGGGAAAATTCGGATGGTGCATCCCGAATATGTGGATACTTGTTCGCAAGACTTTCAGATTAATTATCACGATGCAGGACAGTTTTATGTCGCTACCGTTGAATCATTCAGGAAAGAAAAACGATTTTGGGGCAAAAATTCGGGAGGCATAATTCTATCGGAATTGGAAGTTCAGGATCTGGACACGGAGACGGATTGGAAGTTGGCAGAGATGAAATACAAACTGTTACATCACTAAAAGAATGAAACAAAAAATCTTTTTTCGAGCTGATGCCGGAGAAGAGATTGGTTATGGTCATTTTATCCGATCCCTTGCTTTAGCTGATATGCTTAAAAATGATTTTGAGTGCGTTATGTTTACGCAGAATCCCTCTGATTATCAGAGAAAGGAGGCCTCAGGTGTCTGTAAGATGGTGGCATTGCCTTCGGATGATAGCAAATATCAAATTTTTTTAGACTATTTGATTGGAGATGAGATAGTTGTTTTGGATAATTACTTCTTCACAACGGAATATCAACGAAAAATAAAAGCCAATGGGTGTAAACTTGTCTGTATTGATGATATGCATGACAAGCACTATGTGGCAGATGTTGTGATTAATCACGGATGTAATGATTCCTCTCTTTTTTCGGTGGAGACATATACTCGTCTTTGTCTTGGAATGTCATGGGCTTTGTTGAGAAAGCCATTTTTAGATGTAGCAAAGTGCCTGACAGAACGAAAACAAGAGAAAAAAACAGAGCACGTAGTCGTATGTTTTGGAGGCAGTGATCCTAAAAATCTTACACAAAAAGCAGTTATTCAATTAGCACAAAACCCTGATATTAAATTAATTGATGTAATAATTGGCTCTCGGATTGATACGCTTGTCGGATCAATTTTCAATAGGATTGAATCGGTCTGTCCGAAGGTTAGTATACATCAGAGCATATCCGCTCAGGAAGTTGCAACACTGTTCAGCAATTGCGACATGGCAATTGTCTCTGCAAGTTCTGTAGCAATGGAGGCGTTGGCCTGTGGAGCGAGAGTGGCTGCAGGATGGTATGTCGACAACCAGAGGGACTTTTATAAAATGATCTCTGAAGCCGGTTGTATTTATCCAATGGGGGATCTTAATGGGTCAGCAATACAACTGAAGCATACACAAGAGGATCTGATTGTCCCTCAAATGGGAGATATAAGATTGAAATACAGAAGTTTATTTGCAATATTACAGATAGACGACTTTGCCGTGTCGGAATATAAATATGTGAGTTATATACATTTGTCTGAGGAGATAAACAGGCAAGTTTGGGAGATAAGAAATTTGCCTGAAATGCGAAAATGCATGACACATGATCAGCCGTTTTCTTTTGAGGATCATCTTAAATTTGTAGAGTCTTTGAAACAGACGGTAGAAAAGGTGTATTGGGCGGTGATGAAAGAAGGTCGTTTCGTGGCTTCTATCAGCTTGCATCCAATCAATTGGGAGGAGAATAGCGCAGAATGGGGGATTTATGCCAACCCCGCATTTTCCGGCAAGGGAATGACTAAGGAGGTTTGTAGATTGTTTTTCAGCAAAATAGTAGAACAAACGACTATTCGGCTCATTCTTGCGAGCGTAAAGATAGACAATGTGAAAAGTCTGAAGTTTCATCATAGTGTTGGCTTTGTGACCAAAAGCCATGATGCGGAGTATTATTATTTAGAAAACAAATTAAATTGACAGGCATAGAATGAAATCACTAATAGTAGCGGAATTGTCTGCTAATCACAATGGAAAAAAGAGTATAGCAATTGATACTGTCAAAGCTGCTAAACGCGCCGGAGCGGGTGCTATCAAATTGCAAACATACACAGCGGATACTCTTACCTTAAATTGTCATAATGATGATTTTAAGATAAAACAGGGCACATTATGGGATGGGCGTTATTTTTATGATTTATATAAGGAAGCATATACCCCATGGGAATGGCATGAAGAGCTATTTCACGTAGCAAGAGAAGAGGGGTTGATATGTTTTTCTACTCCATTTGATAAAACTGCGGTTGATTTTTTAGAGGAACTGAATAATCCGATATACAAAATAGCCTCGTTTGAGATAACGGATGTCAATTTGATAGAATATGCGGCTAAAAAAATGAAGCCGATGGTGATTTCTACAGGAATTGCGACATTAGAAGATATACAATTGGCTGTAGATACGTGTCGAAAAGTGGGAAATAATGATATTACTTTGTTGAAGTGTACTTCCTCATATCCCGCCCCTATAGATGAGGCTAATTTGATGATGATTCCTGATTTGGCAAAGCACTTTGGTGTGAAATCAGGACTTTCCGATCACACGATCGGTTCTGTTTCAGCGATTGTGGCTGTGACACTTGGAGCCGTGATGATAGAAAAGCATTTCATTATTGATCGTTCAATAGGCGGTCCTGATGCGGCATTTTCCATGAATGAAGGAGAGTTTTCCCGTATGGTGCAAGATATACGTTGTGCAGAAAAAGCGATAGGCAGAGTAGATTATGAGCCGACAGAAAAAATGTTGTCCGGCAGGGTTTTCAGCAGATCTTTATATGTTGCTGAGGATATGAAGAAAGGAGAGATTATTACTGAGCAGAATGTTCGTTCTGTGCGTCCGGGATACGGATTACATCCCAAATATCTAAAGGAGATCCTGGGCAAGAAAGTTAACAGGGACCTTACTAAAGGAACAAGAGTTGATATGATTTATATTGAACAATAGAATGAATATGAGTGAATATGTGCAATTTTTAAGTGTAATGGAGAAGCTTCCTATCAAAAAGGGTGATATCCTAATGGTCTCTTCAGATATTACTAATCTGATGTGTTGTGCCATTAAGCAGGACGAAAAACCGGATCTTAACCAGTTTATTGATAGTCTTATTGCTAAAGTCGGTCCTGGTGGCACTTTGTTGTTTCCGACATACAATTGGGGCTTTTGTCGCGGTCAGCTCTTTGATTACAATAAAACGAAAAGTAGAACAGGTGCACTGGGTGAGGTTGCTCGTCGCAGGACTGATTTTTTAAGGACAAGGCATCCTATTTATTCGTTTGCCGTGTGGGGTAAAGATAAAGAACTCCTCTACAATATGACAAATATCTCCTCTTTTGGAGCGGACTCTCCATTTGCATATTTACATAAACATAAGGCTAAAAGTCTTGTTATTGACGTGATATTGTCACATTGCTTTACTTTTGTGCATTATACAGAAGAGTGTGCTATGTCGCCATATAGATACTTTAAAGATTTTACGGCAGAATATATTGATCGTGACGGTATTTCTGATCATCGTACGTACTCAATGTTTGTTAGAGATTTAGACTTGGATGTGAATACAAACTTGGCACCTATTGAAGAAGATTTTAAGATCCAAAAGGTTGTCAGTGAGTATTTGATTAATGATATTTCATTTAAGATGGTTGATTTGGAGGGTTGTTTCCCAATTATGTATGATGATATAAAAAATAATCGAGCCAGAAAAATATGCAGTTATAATGGACAAAATAAATAAACAGGGAGAACAGATGTATGCTCTTGCAAAAGAGCTATTTCCAATATGCAGAAGCCTGACAGGTAATGGCGTAAGAGAGACGCTGAATATTATCAATTCGAGACTTGACAGGTTAGAGCTGAATATTAACGAAGTCCCTACAGGAACAAAGGTTTTCGATTGGACTGTACCTAAAGAGTGGAACATAAAAGGGGGATACATTGAAACACTTGATGGTAAAAAGATAGTAGATTTTAAACAGACAAATCTTCATATTATGGGTTATTCCACACCTGTAGATGCAATAATTAGCAGGGAAGAGTTACTTCAGCATATATATTCTATGCCGGATCAGCCAGAATGGATACCATACGTAACATCATACTATAAAGAAAGATGGGGATTTTGTATGAGTGAAAAACAAAAGTTATCTTTGCATGAAGATAAGTATCATGTGGTGATTGACAGCACGTTGGAGCCAGGCTCATTAACGTATGCCGATTTGATAATTAAGGGGGAGAGTGATGAAGAGATATTATTTTCCACATATGTTTGCCACCCTTCAATGGCTAATAATGAATTGTCGGGACCGGTAGTACAAACACAATTGATTAACCATATTGCAGCGGTGTCGCATAGACGCTATACTTACCGTTTTGTATTCATACCTGAGACAATAGGATCAATTACTTATTTGAGTCGTAATTATGAATACCTGAAAAAGCATGTCATTGCGGGGTTTGTATTAAGCTGCGTCGGTGACGACAGAGCATATTCTTTTGTGCACTCAAAATATGCCAATACGCTTACAGATAAGGTTTTAATTAATATTTTAAAGTATCATGCAGGGTCTTTTGCAGATTATTCTTTTTTGGAGAGGGGCTCTGATGAGCGCCAGTATAATGCATCCGGAATAGACTTGCCGGTATGTTCCGTTTGTCGCACGAAGTACGGTAAATATCCCGAATATCACACCTCTGCTGATGACATGTCTCTTATTTCTCCTGCAGGATTACAGGGATCATTTGATATGCTTGTTAAAGTCTGCAATGCTTTGGAATACAATAGAAATTATAAAATCAACTGTAAATGTGAACCTCAGTTGGGAAAGAGGGGTCTTTATCCAACTATAAGCATGAAAGGTTCTTACGATGTAGTTAAGATTATGGTTGACTTTCTTGCTTATGCGGATGGTAAAAACGATTTGATAGACATCAGCAATATCATCAATCAACCTGTGGATCAAATAATTGATATCTTGCCAAAACTTATGAGCAATAATCTGATATCGTATTAATATTAAAAAAAGGAAACTTTACTACTTTTGTCTTTCGTAAATAATCACACATAATGGATATACAATCATTTATTGGAAACTTTGCAACCTTGTTTGAAGAGACTGATATGAGTATTTTAACTCCACAAACCAGGTATCAGGATCTGGAAGAGTGGTCATCACTTCTTACTATTTCAACTATCATGCTGGTGGATCAGCAATATGATGTCGCTATCAAGGCTGATCAAATTAGGGATGCCAATACGATAGAAGAGCTGTACAATATTGTAAAAGAAAAGGTCATTCAGTCAGAAAATTAATATGTCATACATTAAAGCAATAGCATATTATCTGCCGGAGAGGGTGGTTACTAATGAAGAACTGGTCGCTGATTTTCCACAGTGGACAGTGGAAAAGATTGCTTCCAAGGTAGGCGTAAACCAAAGGCATGTGGCGGCCCTGAACGAAACATCTACAGATATGGCGGTGGCGGCCGCGGAAAAATTGTTTTTCAGTCATGCTGAGATAAAAAAAGAAGCTATTGATTTTGTAATATTCTGTACCCAGACCCCAGACTATATTTTGCCGACATCAGCATGCCTGATTCAACATCGTTTAGGACTTGAAAAATCAATAGGTGCCTTCGATTATAATTTGGGATGTTCAGGATACGTATATGGATTGGCAATAGCTAAGAGCTTGGTGGTAAGTGAAGTGGCACGTAATGTTTTACTTTTGACGGCAGAAACATATAATAAGCATATTCACCCGCGAGATAAAGGGAATCGTACTATTTTTGGAGATGCAGCCTCAGCCACTATCGTTTCCAATGAGGGCTATGCAAAGATAGGAGAGTTTGCCTTAGGGACAGACGGCAGCGGAGCCAACAATCTTATTGTCAAGACAGGTGGAGCCCGTAATCCCGAGAAAAATGGTGACT
>Ga0265294_10007870_pt1 | contig 12547 bp, 8 predicted proteins | sample MunlanPumphouse3_FD_192504 | JGI IMG/M metagenome (GOLD analysis project Ga0265294, IMG submission 192504) | Groundwater microbial communities from a municipal landfill in Southern Ontario, Canada - Pumphouse #3 | ecosystem: Environmental > Aquatic > Deep subsurface > Groundwater | place... | reverse complement strand
TGGATGGCGAAAAATCCTGATGAAAGAAGGCTCTGCATCAATTCCCATCACTTGCTTCAAATCTCCTCTGACACGCGCCACCACTTCATCATCGCTCAATTTTACATACTCCGGAAAGCAGGCGCCGCCCATCATGCTGCGCAACAGAACCTTGCCTTGCGGAGCGCGGTTTTCGAACATGCTCGAATCCCACAAGGTACCCAGGGTATTACGTCCTTCCTTCCTGGGAATCAGGTAGCCAAAGCCGTCCAGCGGGTGTGAAATACGGTCGTGGTCGTAGCCAAAGCAGACCACCGTCATGGATGCGTATGGTATCTGGCAGAGTATGGATGTCATGGCAGGATCAAGGCGGCCCAGCATGCCACTGGCGGCAAAGGCGGGGGAGGCGATGATAACGATGTCGGCCTCATGTTCGCTGTTATCGCTACAGCGCAGGCGATACGGGACGCTATGCCCCTTCTCCAGAGCCAGTGCCTGGCTGCCCGGCTGGACGATGGCGCCGAGGGACTTGGCCAGCGCATCGGACAGATACTGGATCCCTTCGCGAAACGACGTCAGAACACCGCCCGGCCCGGCAGCGCTGGATACAACCTTTCCCTCGGCTTGCTCCTGCTTCTTCTTCCTGGCCAACATGATCATGGCCCGGATCAACCCGCCGTACTCCCGTTCCAGTTCGGCAATACGCGGAAAGCAGGATACCAGCGACATGGTCTCTGGATCGCCGGCAAAGATGCCAGAAACCATCGGCGCTATCAGCTTGTCCAACGCCTCTGCTCCCAACCGGCGGCGACCGAACGCTGCCAGTGTCTCATCCACACCAACAGGCGCCGCAGCGATAAAGGGTGTCGGCTCCAGAGCCAGGCGCAGCTTGCCCGGCCAGGAGATCAGCTTGCTTTTCAGGAAGGACGCTGCTCCATCCGGCAGACGGTGCAATTCAGCGCCGGAATAGATGAAGCGTTTGCGGGCATTGTCATTGCTGCGATGCAGATTGCTCTCAACCCCGATGGCCCTGCAAAGTTCCAGCGTCTGCGGCTTGCTGTCCAGAAAACCGTTCGGACCCCATTCACAGGTATAGCCATCCTCCTTGATGCTCCAGATCTTGCCTCCCGCCCGCTGTTCTTTTTCCAGCAAGGTGATATCAAGTTCAACGCCTGCTGCCAGCGCCTTTGCACGCAGCAGCCACGCCGTTGAAAGACCGGATATGCCGGCGCCGATGATGATGACTTTTTTCATGGGAATGCCCCCGTATGGTATAATTTCCAATCGATACTACGTTTGTGGAAGGTCACTGTCAAGCCATACACCGCCGACGTTGTTGACACACCGCTAAAGGCAGCTTACAGTATGATCATACGATGAAAGGATGGTATTAAGCATGGCTAGCAGCACAGATTACTACAAAATTCTTGGCATAGAAAAAAGCGCCTCGGCTGATGAGATCAAGAAGGCCTTCCGCAAACTTGCGGTCAAGTTCCACCCTGACCGCAACCCGGATGACAAGGGCGCAGAGGACAAGTTCAAGGAGATCAATGAGGCATATGCCGTACTCTCCGATCCGCAGAAAAAAGAACAGTACGACACCTACGGCTCAAGCGGCTTCCACAAGCAATACAGCCAGGAGGACATCTTCCGCAATTTCGACTTTAACGGGACGTTCAAGGATATGGGCATGGGTGGGGGCGAGGATATCTTCTCTCGCTTGTTCGGTCGGGGTGGGCGTGGCGGTTTCCGCAGTGGGCCGCAAAAGGGCGCTGATCTGGAAATGGAAACGGATATCAGTTTCCGCGACGCCGCGCATGGCGCTGAAAAACTGGTGGCCTTCCGCCGCAACGGCAAGCGCGAGGAACTCAAGGTAAAGATTCCGGCCGGCGTGGATAACGGCAGCAAGATCCGTATCACCGGCAAAGGTGGACAGGGAGAGGGTGGCGGAACACAGGGTGATCTGTACCTCATTATCCGGGTATTGAATGACCCGGTCTTTACACGCGACGGCGGCGATCTGTTTGTTGATCGGCTGATTCCGTTCAGCGCAGCCTGCCTGGGAACATCCCTGGATGTGCCTACCCTGGAAGGTGACAAGCGCATCAAGGTAGCAGCCGGTACCCAGCCAGGGACAAAGATACGCCTCAAGGGATGCGGCCTGAAACCGTTCGGCTCAAACTACAAAGGCGACCTGTACGTTAAAATCAGCGTGCACATCCCGGAAAATTTGAATGGAGAGCAAAAGAAGCTTGTGGAAGAATTGGCCAGGAAGGGGCTCTGATTCTGAGAAAAGCCTGAATTTAAACCTCCGGGGTTTCAAAAATCTCGGAGGTTTTTTTATTTCATTGCAGTCATCAGCACCACCGCATGAGCGGAGATCCCCTCGCCACGCCCGGAGAATCCCAAACCCTCCTCGGTGGTTGCCTTGATATTGACCTGCTCCGGAGAGGCATTCAACACCGTTGCAACATTCAGCCGCATCTGCGGGATATGGGGCGCCATCTTTGGGCGCTGTGCAATGATGGTGGCGTCCAGGTTTCCCAGCCGATAGCCGCGCTCATCAGCCAGCTTCATGACGTGGGCCAGCAGTTTCAGGCTGTCGGCGCCTTTGTAAGCGCTGTCGGTGTCGGGGAAATGCTTGCCGATATCCCCTTCGCCGATGGCGCCCAGGATGGCATCCGCGATGGCATGCAACAGCACATCGGCATCAGAGTGTCCCAAAAGCCCCTGATCCCAGGGAATATCCACCCCACCCATGATCAGCTTTCTTCCTTCCACCAACCGGTGAACATCGTAACCGTGACCTATGCGCATTGCAATGCCTCCTGATGTATCTTAGGGAGCCGGAAAAAACAAATATACTGTTTTACATCCCCTCTTCAGGCCGCCTTTGCTGCCCCTTCAATCGCAAAATCCTCAACGTAGCCCTGCTACGCCTGCGGTTTTGCTCAATCAGGAACGACAAATTCGACCTGAATACGTGCGTAAAACCTGGTATATCAGTTTATTCCGACTCCATAAGCTAATTTCCTGCTCTCATTCATTCTCATTTTTACCATCCAACACCTCGCGTACCTTAGCTGCCATATTTGGCAGCGAGAACGGTTTCTGAATGAAAAATACCCCGTTGTTCAGTACGCCATGATTGGCAATTACGTCTGCTGTATACCCTGACATAAACAACGTCTTCATTTGAGGATAGATTGACAGAAGCTTTTTAGCCAGTTCCTGTCCATTCATCTCCGGCATTATCACATCAGTCATGAGCATGTGAATCTTTCCAGAATGCTCTTTGGCCAATTTGATCGCCTCGCCGGGGGTATTTGCCGCCAGAACGTTGTAGTCTTGCATTTCGAGCATCTTGGTGGTGATGCTCAGGATAGCCGCTTCGTCTTCCACCAGCAGAATAGTCTCCTCTCCATGCGGGACTTCAGCCGCAGCGCCTTCCGTATGTACCTCGATCTTCCCTTCATAGCGCGGCAAATAGATCGAGAAGGTTGTGCCCTGTTCTGGTTCACTGTAGATATTTATGAAGCCGTTGTTCTGCTTGACGACACCGTAGACCGTGGCCAATCCCAGGCCGGTTCCTTTACCCATTTCCTTGGTTGTGAAAAATGGTTCAAAGACTTGGCCCAGAATTTCCTTGTTCATGCCGCAACCGTCATCACTAATGCTAATCCGTACATATTCACCTTGTGCAGCTTCCAGGTGGTCGGTGCAGTAGTCCGCATCAATAGTTCTGTTCTCTAACTCTATGGTGATCCGACCGGTGCTTGCTATGGCGTCACGGGCGTTGATGCACAAATTGGCCATGATCTGGTCAATCTGCGAGGGATCCATCTTAATCTTCCAGAGATTGGGCGCAGGCTGCCAAGCGAGATTAATATTTTCACCAATGAGCCGTTGCAGTAACTTGAACATCCCGGTCAAAGTTTCATTCAGATCAATAACTTTGGGAACAATAGCTTGTTTGCGGGCAAAGGCCAGCAGTTGCTGTGTAAGGTCAGCCGAGCGTTCTGCCGTCTTACGGATTTCCATAAGGTTGGCACATACGGGGTGAGTTTGGTCCAAATGCATTCTGCCCAGTTCTGCATGACCGAGAATAATAGTCAGCATGTTGTTGAAGTCATGAGCAACGCCACCAGCTAACCGTCCAACTGATTCCATCTTCTGGGCTTGCTGGAGCTGGCTTTCAAGTTTGATTCTCACTTCCTCACTTTGTTTAAAGTCAGTGATATCAAAGTTGATACCTATCATGCGCTCCGCAGTTCCGTCTTTATCCCGAATGACCAGACCGTTAGCCTTGAGATGTTTCACTGCGCCATCCGGATGTACAATACGGAAGAGTATATTGAACTCCTTTTCCCCCTTCAGAGCGGCCTGACATTCAGCAATGGCTGTTTCCTTATCTTCAGGATGCAGGCCGTTCATCCATGCCTCAATGTTGTTTGAAAAAGTTTCTCTGGTAATCCCGTATAGCTCAAACATCCGGTCATCCCAGAGCAAGGTATTTTTTTTGACATTCCAATCCCAAACACCAAGATGTGCCGACGAGGTGGCCAGCTGAAGACGCTGGGCGAGGCTTATCATCTGCTGTTCAACCTGCCTGCGTTTGCTGATGTCCTGAATGATCCAGATTGATCCATCCGGCATATTTCCTGGCGTAATCGCATGCCCAGCCATATTGCACCAGAAAAGCGTACCATCCTTCTTTTTCATCAATGTATCTTCAGAGTATGTGTCACCATTCTCTATAAGTGAATATGCATCTGCCCATATGCGCTCATAAGAGTCTCTGTCAGGATAGAACTCAAACGTATCCAGAAAATATGTCGTTCCGGTTTGATAGCCGAAAATCAAGTCAAAGGCATTATTGGCCCAGACTACCTTTCGATTATTGAGGCAGCATATTCCAACAGGCGAGGTATTCAAAATAGTCTGTAGTTCATTGTTTGCCTGACTCAATTGAATGGTTCGTTCCTCAACCTTTTGTTCAAGTCCTTCATGCGCTGAGTTAAGGGCGGCAGCAGTCTTTCTGAGTTCAGTCATGTTGCGATAGATAAGCCAGGCTGAAGAAGATGTTAATAAGAAAAACAGGGCTGATAAAGCTAACATCAACCTTGTTTGTTTTCGCCAATCAGAAAGATAGTCATCAGTGGCAATTCCTATAGTTATGTAGAGAGGGTATCCATCGATCTTGCGAAAAGAAACAACCTTTGAAGTATTATCCCAACTGGTAGGAGTAAAAAAAGTTCCAGCTGTAGTTCCAGCGCCAATAAGTTTTTGCAATTCCGGCGATAAGTTCTTATTTCCAATTATACTGCCGATGTCTTTTGGAGAAGGATAACGCGCAATAATTGCCATTTTTTCATCGCGCAGACTTATTCCCCCTTTGCCTCCTACATTGAGAAGGGAAAACAACTCTGCAAAATGGTTAATCTCGATGTTTGCATATACTACTCCTGCAAATGTTCCGTCCGCTTTATTGAGTCGCCGAGACATGGGCAACACCCATCTATTACTGACTCGCGATAACACCGGAGGACTAATGAAAAGTCTTGCGTTATGGATTTCGCGGGGCTTGATAAAGTGTTCGCGATCACTGATATTTGGCCTGGAAGCTGATTCTATGGCGGGGCCGTACTTTACCAGCCCTTGTTCATCTGCTATCCGAGGCCCCCCCATGAATGACAGGCGAGTCTTCTGCCGAGCGAGAAAAGCACTAATTCGTTGTTCATCAACACCACTATTTCGGGTCATTGCTTCAACTTCATCTGCGACGGCGAGTAAAACCATATCAATTCTATCAAGTTCGCCAGCTATGTTTTTATCCAATATAGTAGCTAAATTCTGGGCTGCTATTGATGCATGTTTCTCATATTGAAGCAGGCTGGAACGTAGCGTTAGCGCCACAAGGATAATTACAAACAGATTGATTAACAAAAAGCAAAGCGTAATCCATTTTTTATACGCTGAAGAAGACTCTTTTAAAGTTGAATCTCTATTTGCGGGTTGCTCTATTGGTTTAAATTTCATTCTGGCTTGAATGCTCCGCAAATAAGGTTTCATACTCTTCTTCTGTTTTCTTCCTGTTTTTTTTACGGATGATATAATTTTAAGCACTTATCGCAAATTCCGTGGCTAAATTGAGCCCCGGTATGTTCCGCTATGTATTTTTCAAGTTGCTTCCAATAGCCTTTGTCATCTCGGATTTCCTTGCAATACATACAAATCGGAATAATTCCTTTTAGCACACGGACTTCTTCTTCTAATTTAAATTGCAAAGCTTCCTGAGCTTCGACTCGTTCAGTCACATCAATACAACTGCCTATGAAACCGGCGAATCCACCATTGTCTTCGTAAAATGGTACTCCTCTATCAAATATCCACCGATAGACTCCATCATATCGCATTAGGCGATACTCCATCTCGAAGATCTCGTGCTTGTTAAAATTATCCAGAAAAATTTTGAGGCATCGATCAAAGTCTTCGGGATGCACGCCTTCGGCCCAACCATTACCGTACTCTTGTTCCATTGTTCGCCCTCTGAATACGAGCCAGCGATTATTGAAATAATCGCAGAGAGCATCCTTATTGGCTCTCCATATCAATATAGGCGCCTGTTCAATTAATGCTTGATACTCTGATAGTGACAGCATTTTCAATGCCTTCCAAATATTCAAATATTTTGATAAAAGATAATGTCTATAAGTGATTTTTCAAGATCCGGTGGAAGAGGGGAAAAACAGGTATAAGGGAGTCAGAATAAACTGATATACCAAGTTTTATGCACGGATTTGGGCCGGATTTGTCGTTCCTGATTGAGCAAAACCGCAGGCGTAGCTGTGCTACGTCGAGGATTTTGTGATTGAAGAAACGGCAAAGATGGCCTGAAGACGTGATGTAAAACGGTATATTTGTTTGTTCTGACTCCCTGAATCAAAATCCCAAACAAAGGCCGAGAACGGTACTGTGGCTGAAATAATCCATTTTGAATGTGTGACCGTCAGCCTCCTTGAACTCGGGTCGACTGGTACCGAAAAAACGATAGCCGAGGTCGATGCTCAGATGCTTGGTAAGCGCAAAATCTACTCCCAGTCCCGCCTGACCGGCAAAAACAGTATCCGAGCCGCTGGCCAGCGGGTAACCGGCTACCCGCAGATCTGAGGCTTTGATACGAGCAGCGCCGAAACCGAGTCCGAAATAAGGTGACAATATACTGTTGTAGCGATAGACACCAAAAAAGTTGATCAGCAGACTGTCCGCCGTAAGGTTCCCACTCCCATTGAAGCTCCCTTCGGCAAATTTAACCTTGTCGAGCGGGTTGCTGCGCCGGGTGTATTCAAGCTCGACCCGCCCCTCTCCCACTGGATTACCGGGCTCGAAGTCCCAGCCAACCATGGCGCTCCCTTGCAAGGCAGGATTAAACTCAAGACTGAAATTCCCAAGAGAGTCGGAACTTTTGGCTGACATCAATGCATTTCCACCAAGCAAAACCCCCACATAAGGTCCAGAATGCTCTGCCCTGACCGGGCTGCAAAGCAGTAGCGGAAGAGAGAGAGCGATTATTGTTATCTTTATCTGGCAGATATTTTTCATATTATTCCTTCCTGTCATTGATGTTTCAACCTTATTGAACTGTAACAATAGCCGTTTTGGTTTGACCGTCATATGTTGCACTAATGGTGGCTGAACCAATGACGACTCCGGTGACTAATCCCCTGCCAGATCCGGTAGTAGTGACTGTAGCAACGGAGACGTCAGTGGAGGACCAATCGCAGATGTCGGTCACATCCTGGGTCGTAGCATCAGTAAAGGTAGCGGTAATTTTGAACTGATGACTAGTACCAACAGTCAGAATCTGGCTAGACGTATCGATTGTCAGTCCTTGCAGGATCGGTACCGTCACCTTAAGGTCCGTCTTCCCGATGACACCGTTCAGAGTGGCGCTGATTGAGGTCGTTCCCGCAGCAACGGTTGTCGCTACTCCACCCGGCGTGGTAATCGTTGCGATTTCAGGTTTGGATGATGCCCAGACAGCTGTACTGGTGATGTCGGCAGTTGTTCCATCGGTATATCTGCCTGTAGCAATGAAACTCACTGTTTTTGAGAGACCTGTGATCGAAGAGTCAGCCGGCGTGACCGTAATGGATTGAAGCTCCTTTTCCTTGACGGTCAACAGCGTAGAGTCGCTGACACCGTCAAAAGCCGCGCTGATTGTCGTGGCGCCGACTGTGCGTGATTGTGCGAATCCTTTACTGCCGACGTCATCGCTGACGGTAGCCACGTCTGACACGCTGGATGCCCACTTAGCATCATAGGTCAGATCCTGGGTCGTTGAATCCGAGAATTTGCCGATTACTGTAAATTGGGTGGTCAATCCTTTGGCGATCGATGGATTGACAGGGGTGATCGTCATGGTATCGATTGTAGCCGGGGTTACCGTCAACGTGATGGTAGCTTTCACACCCCGTACGGTTGCAGTCAGGATGGCTGTTCCAGGGGCAAGTCCGGTCACCCGGTTCGGGCTCGTTGCATCAGCGAACTTAGCCACGGTCAACGAATTACTCGACCAGGTCGCCTGATCGGTAATGTCACGGGTGTAATTATTAATTACGGAAAGTTTGGTCGATGTGTGCGCAGCAATGGACGCTGAATCGGCAACGATCTCGATCGAAGTGGGAGGGGTAAAATCATCGTTCCGGGTCGGAGTTCCATCCCAACCGCAGCCGGACAACAACAGTAAAATTGCAACACCTGACCAGAACAGGTTAATCATGCGTATCCTCCCCAAAATTGTAAATTTATATCATTATGTTTAGAGAATTAATTATCACCTGTCAACGACAATTAAGGTATGGTTTTATCCAAAAAATGTCTCAGAATGATCTCCTCTTTAGTTTATAATTCTTCAATCTCATGATATAAAAAGTCTCAACAACAGGACAGGGCTCGGGAGATACAATGAAAAGGACATCAGACAACAATCAAATGATTTCTGATTTGATGAATATGGACAAAAGCACTCTGCCCCCTGATGGCGGCGAACATTTCAACCGGCTGATTTTTGCCCGCAGTCCTTATCTGATACAGCACTCCAGGAACCCGGTGGACTGGTACGAATGGGGCGCTGTTGCCTTTGAAAAGGCGCGCCGGGAAAACATGCCGATCTTCCTTTCCATAGGCTACGCCACCTGTCACTGGTGCCACGTCATGGCCCACGAATCCTTTGAGGACAAAGAGTTGGCCAGCCTGATCAACCGTTACTTCGTCTGCATAAAGGTTGACCGGGAGGAGCGCCCGGATATCGACGATTTTTACATGTCCGTGTCCCAGCTGCTGACCGGCAGCGGCGGCTGGCCGCTCAACATCTTCATGACACCCGACAGGCATCCTTTCATGGCAATCACCTATCTGCCCAAGAATAAGAGCGATAACATCCCCGGTCTCATGGATCTGCTGACCAACATCGCGGCCATCTGGCGCCAGAGGCCGGATCTGGTCGAAAAGAACTGTCGCGACATTATGGAGGCGTTGGGTGAGATCTCCAGTCCGTTGACGGAACAGAGCGCAGATTTGGCGGATCTGACACGCCGGGCGCAAGAAAAACTCCAGCAGATGTATGACACAGAAATGGGCGGTTTCGGCACAGCGCCCAAGTTTCCCATGCCGATCTATCTGAGCTGGCTGATCGAACAGGGCCACGCAGGCGACAAGACAGCACTGAACAGCGCGCTCTACACCCTGCGGCGGATACGGAACGGTGGAATCTGGGACCATCTGGGTGGTGGAGTGCACCGTTATGCCGTTGACCAGGCATGGCTCGTACCGCATTTCGAGAAGATGCTGTACGATCAGGCCTTGATGGCGCTGGTATCCCTGGAGGCCTTCCAGATAAGCAACGTCGGCTTCTTTCTTGAGATGGCCGAAGATATCTTCAGTTTTGTGGAACAAGAACTGACATCAAAGGAAGGCGGTTTTTGTTCGGCCCTGGATGCGGATTCCGAGGGGGTGGAAGGCAGATTCTATGTCTGGGACAAGCAGGAGATCGAGGCGAGTCTCGGCGAGGATACAGCCCTGTTCTGCAACTATTTTGATGTAACCGCAGCCGGAAATTTCGAGGGTCATACCATCCTGAACATCCCGGTTGATCGCGAGAGATTCTGCCAGGAGCATGATCTTGATCCGGCGGATACGGAAAGGCGGCTGAAGCGATGCCGGACGCAGCTGTTGAAACAGCGCGCAAAACGGGTCAGGCCGTTGCGCGATGGCAAGATTATCACCGCCTGGAACGGATTGATGATAGCCGCCCTGGCCAAGGGTGGCATTATCAGCGGCAAACAGATACGTGTGGAGCAAGCAGCCCATGCAGCCACGTTTATCCTGAAGAACCTGCGCCGCAGTGACGGCAGGTTGCTGCGCAGCTATCTGGACGGCCCATCTGATGTGCCTGCCTTTCTGGAAGACTACGCCTGCCTGGCCTTTGGCCTGCTGGAACTGTTCGAGGCCACTCTTGACAACAGCTGGCTCGCTGAGGCGTTACGCCTGGCAGATGAGTCGCTGAAACTCTTCCACTCCCCGGAAAGCGGCAAATTTTTCAAGGTTGGCCGTGATGTGGAACAGATGCCCGTGCGGGCTTCATTGGATCACGACGGTGTCATTCCATCGGCATTCTCCATAGCCGCCAAATGCTTAGTCCGCCTGAGTCATGCCTGTAACCGCCCCGATCTGTATGACTTTGCCCATATACTGCTTGAGACTCCGCTGTCCGATGCCCAGCGTCAGCCCACGGCGCATCTGGGCGCTCTGCAAGCCTTGGGAATGTTGGATAACGAGCCCACAACGGTCAGGTTAAATGGTCGGGTAGATTCAAAACAGATACACAAACTGCTACAGGCTGCCAAGGCTTGTTATGTCTACAACATGTCCCTCACCTTCGAGGAAAGCGCCGATGAAGGCCAGGCGTTTGTCTGTGCTCGCGGTGTCTGCAACCCGCCGGTATCGGACAGTATTGCGCTGAGAAAGATTCTGTTACATCAGCAGTTCCCGGCCTCTCATCAAAACCACTAAATATTATTTGTTGCCCTGTATATAAAACAAGTTCACAAGAGCATTTTGAAGGCCAAAACGTTTTATTCTCACTCCACTCTTTTACTCGCTGAACATTGCGCCAGCCTTTAATTAAATCCCTAACTTATGGCTATTTACAAAGTTTTCTGATATGTAATCAGGCTATTATTTGAAATGGATTCCAGTTGATGGATTGAGGGGACATGGAAATTATTGACAATATCACCACCCTCCTGGGTGATAATCTCAAGAATACGCTCCGTCCTGATTCAAAACTGAAGATTGCGGCGTCCTGTTTTTCCATTTATGCCTATGAAGCCCTGAAAGCAGAGCTGGAAAAGATCGACTCGCTAAATTTTATATTTACCTCGCCGACCTTCATCTCCAATCAGATAACCGACAAGCTCGAAAAAGAAAAACGTGAGTTTCATATTCCCAAGCTAAAACGGGAGACCAGCCTCTACGGTTCAGAGAGGAACGTCAACGACATATCCAGACGTGCCCAGGGTGTATTCAATGTGTGGGCAAAGTTGCCGCCAGAAGAACGGACACCGGCAGCAATCCTCAATGTGCTGGATTTCGATTTTTTCGAGATGCTCGACAGCGTGACCATTGCCAGATCCCGCAAACATATTCAGAAGTTCTACGACATGAAGGACATTGGGCCATTTCCGCAACGTCTCAAGCCGATCTCATACCACAGCCCGCTGACCAACCGCACTGATGTCATTAACTTCAACGAGATATTCAACCGCCTTGTTGTTCTGAACATGGCCGTATATGCGCCATTCCGTTACATCCTCGCCAGCCGTCTCAGCAAATACGAAGCAGTATATGACACCGAGGTAAAGGGTGGGCTTTCCCGTTTGAAGCAGAGCGACCGTGAAAAGAGTCTCCAGGCTTTAATGACGGTCAATCTTCTGAAACGCTTGGAAAGTTCAGTAGAGGCTTTCCGCCTTACCCTGGGCATGATGCAGGAGAAGCTTGAAAAGACACTTGCAACAATCGAAAAATTCAATGCAAGTGGCGTAGATGAAAGCTTTGATGATCTTTCAGCAGCCTTTGAAAATGCTGATGAAGATGACATGGAAATACCGGATAGCGACGATGCTTCTATTGGCGGCAAGATAAAGATCAGCCTTGCTGATATGGACTTGGATTCATGGAAACTCGATCTCAGTAACGATCTGGAGATTTTCATAGAACTGCTGGCAGAAATGCGGAAAATCACCCCGCCTGATGATGCCAAGCTGCAACACCTGAAAGAGCTGATTGCGGATAAGCAGAAAGAGCCGATCAATCCAGGCAACAAGAAGATATTGATCTTCACCGCCTTTGCCGATACAGCCGCTTATCTTTACAATAACCTCACGTTTCCTGATCCGGCAGGAAACCGGCTCGGCACTTTATACCAGAGAGTAGATCATTTTTGCCCCGGTTTCGGGGTGGCAGAACTCCTGCTTGGTTAATTCCTCCAGAAGTCCAGCGATAGCCC
>Ga0265294_10007869_pt1 | contig 12547 bp, 12 predicted proteins | sample MunlanPumphouse3_FD_192504 | JGI IMG/M metagenome (GOLD analysis project Ga0265294, IMG submission 192504) | Groundwater microbial communities from a municipal landfill in Southern Ontario, Canada - Pumphouse #3 | ecosystem: Environmental > Aquatic > Deep subsurface > Groundwater | place... | reverse complement strand
CCTTATGTATATAAATGCCAGTTTCGCTCCCAGCGCTCTTGCGGATATTATCATTCCCTCGATCAGAAGGTGGGGATCGTATTCCATTATCTGACGGTCTTTGAAAGTTCCCGGCTCGCCTTCATCCGCGTTGCATATCAGGTAAACGGGCTTCCCTGTTCCTTTCGCGAGAAATCCCCATTTTACGCCTGCAGGAAATCCCGCTCCGCCTCTGCCTCTGATAGTTGATGCTTTTACTTCGGTGATTATAGCCGGCGCATCCATTTTCAGAGCTTTTTCAAGAGCTTTATATCCGCCGTTCTTTTTGTACACTTCGATCGAGGTCGCGTTCTCCACCAGTCTGTTCTTTAAAAGAACATTACATTGTGTACCGCCGAAATATACGGGAGTTTCCGGTTTAGGCATAACCCCTTTCTTAAGCGAATCAAGAAGGGCTTTTGTCTTTTCTTCGGTCATATTTTCGTAATATACATCGTTGACCTGAATCACGGGACAGGTTCCGCATGACGCCAGACATTCGACTTCGCTTAAAGTAAAAATTCCGTCTTCAGTTGTCTCGCCCTGCTTTATACCAAGTTCCTTTTTAATGAAATCGAGGATCTTTAAAGCTCCTGCAAGAGTAGCTGGGATATTCGTATCTACCTGAAGGTGAAACTTACCGACTGGTTTTGTATTGTACATCGAATAATAAGTCGCCACACCGTAAGCTTTACCGGAAGTTACTCCGACGAGCGCTGAAACTTCGTTCATGTCTTCTTTTGACAGATAATTTCCTCCGGCTTTCTGGGCAAGCATCAAAGCAGGCATGAGAGCGGATTCTTTCCACGGATATCTTTCTTTGAGTGCGAGGATCTTTTCTTTGACTTCCTTACTGATCATCTGCGGTCTCCCTTCTATTTTAATTTTTTGTTTACTAATATTGTGAAATTTTTCACACACCTATAAAACCCTTGAAAAATAGCTTTATTTTCCGCGTTTGTCAAACTTTAATTTTATTAAGTTTAAATAAAAAAAGCCCGAAAAACAGGGCTTTTTTTTTGAGAAATAATCTTTTATCTTAACGGAATTTCTGACGGCACCTGGAATATTCCCATCAGATCCTCCGAAGCAGAGATTAGCTGTTCAACTACACTGTCAAAATGTGTACCTTTATCCGCCCAAAGAGACCATTGATATATTTCTCCGGGAACTAAAGCCTGAGATGCAGAACCGTCGAAATTATATACAACACTGGTAACAGCATCATCTATATAACCGTGATTAATTGTACTATCGGATTGATTAAATCCACCCCATAAGATATTACCACTTAAATCACGAACTTCAATTATATATTCTTGTGTCGAAGAATAAGGTGCCCATGAGAAGGTTGGAACAATTGAATCTGCAACAAATGCATAGATTGAATCCATTGGATTTGTAGGACCGATAATATTTATACAACCGGTAATGTCAATTGATTTAATAAGGCCGTTATCATTTGGAAAGGAAACATCAATACCGCCAAGATTTTTATCTGGATCCATTACATTATGGTCGTTTGCCAAAGATGCCCAAAGTATGAAATCACCATCCGGAATGTTCTCAAAGGAATAATCGTTGTTTCCTCCTGTTGTATCAGCCATTGTAACCATCCCTGGAATAATTTTCAGAGATACCGGATCCCTTAAAACCATATCTGTTGGTTTTGCTTCTGCACCGGCAATAAAACTTAAAGAACCACTCATTGAGGATCCCAAATACGGTGATATGTACACAGTCAGAGAGTCAAAAATTGCTTCCGGCGATACTACATTTGTAACAAGAACAGTATCTAGCTTAAACCCGGATTTTAATGCTTCATAAGAATAAGTATCCGGTTGAAGATTATATAGGATAAAGAATCCGTCTGGACCTGAAATTGACGAATACTTTTCAGTTCCGCTTGAAGCAATTGCCTGAATAAGGCAATTATTTACAACAGGTTCCACAAAACCTTTTATATAAATTGAATTTTCAACCGGATTAAAATTAAGGTAATAAGGGAGATCGGTAGTATCCTGGGGAGTCACGAAGAACGGAACAGGAGTCACATTAGGAGCAGGCGAAGGATCGTATCCCTGAGCAGTAACTTCAAGGTAATAATTTCCCTCATCAAGCAAAAAATAACATGAACCTTCATCATTTGTAAGATCCCTCACTACAGCTTGACTCGTCTCGGCTTCATAAACAACTACATTCGAATTTATTACTGCAGCACTGTCCGTTCTGCTGTGAACAGTTACCTTCAGTACCGTGTCAGGTGTAGGTTTGGTAGAACTTTTATCGTCATCCGAACATCCGAAATACAGACCCGCTACAATTCCCAGCATCAGAATATAAACCATTTTCTTCATACTTTTCCTCCTTAAATGCTTAGTTTAGAGGCAATATACAAAATTAAAATGAAAAAATCGACTTAAATCACAATTTCACAAATGATAGGAGATCATTAAATAAATTTTCCTGTCTGTCAGCCTGTAGTGACTAAAAAAATAATTAATAAAACACTTGATTTTCACTTTTCCGCCGGATATATTGCTTGCAAGTGCCGGATTCACGGCTTATCGGATTAAGACAAGGTCAATATATTATTCACGAGTCATAGTTTAAACTTTAAGGGGTGAAAGTGACTTTTATATTAATGAAAAATCCGGCCCGAAAGGGCATGACACTCGTCGAGGTTATAGTTGCAAGCGTGATCTTAGCCATAGCGATAGTGTCCTTTTTAATGCTCTTCGTAAAACAGAATGCGATGGTGGAATCCTTTAAAAGGGAAAGCCACGCCCTTATGATGATCCAGTCCAAACTCGAGATGATCAAATCAAACAACGACGCTTCAACGCTTGTTTCCCTTCTCTCGCAGGTAAATAACTCAACACCTGAAATACAGAATGTAAGCGGAATTGACTACAAGCTCTATTATGAGATCAGACTTATTGACTATGCCGGCGTTGAGGGAGGATCCGCACACCCCAGACTCTACGAGATCAGAGTTATAGCTCAATGGCCTGACGGAGAGGGTATTATGAAGAGCGTCAGCCTGGTAACTAGAACTAACGAAGCCTGACTTTAAGGAGCGGTTTATGATAATTAAAAAAGCATTCACACTAACCGAAGTACTCGTAACAGCGCTTATAGCGTCTATCGTACTTACAGGCGTAGTATCCGTAATTATGATCAGCAGCCGTGAAAGCGACAGAGCTGTAGCCAAATTCAGCGGAAGAACAGTTTCCGATGTCGTGTTCGGTATTTTTACCGAAGCAATAAGGCCGGCGAGAAAAATTCAGGTAGTCAGCACTTCCAAACTCCTGGTTACGGATGATTCAGGCACAATAACTTCATTCGAGTACGATCCTTCGAAATTTTCGGTAAAGAAGAATGGAAAAACCATTTATATGCCGTCTTTGTCTAAAACCGAAAACAAGATAAGATCCCTCACATTCAAAAGCGGAACACCTGCTGAAAAAGCAGTCTGGATAAATGTCGAAGTTGAAAGCAAAACGCAGGATCACGCATCTGTCCACAGCTTCAATTCTCAATTCTATTGCAGAAATAATTAAAGATAAACCGGAGGTCTGTATGGTCCGTTCAGGGAAAAAAGGGGCAGCGATGATAGTTGCGGTCTTTATTGTCCTAATTCTTTTCATCATATCAGGAGGAATTCTGTTCCTTTTGAGAAAATCGATCGACGATATGACCGATAAGCGAACTAAGATGAGACTTTTTTATGCGGCTGAAGGCGGTCTGAATCACGGGTTGAGAAAATTAAGATTAGCCAGCGTCAGCGATTTTGCCTCGGGAACTGTTTCAAACCTGAACGGTTATACATTGAATGTTGGCGGTATTCCGGTAACCTTAAGCTCATCATACAACCCTGCCGACGGATGGACGATCTCTGCGCAGGCGTCAGCTGCAGGAGGATCGAGATCTGTTAAAAATACTCTCGCTGAGATCAGGAGCACAGGGTTAAGCGCAAATGCAGTTGCCATGGCTTCCAACATGAACTCAAACCTTGAATTCGCGAGCGGTAACCCCAACGATCCGGGCCAGCTTAACAGTTCACAGGATATGATAATCGGAAGCCAGTACTTTGGAGGACTGCTGAACATGGACGGAATGCCGGTTTTCGACGGCATCGTTACTTCAGCTTCAAATACTTCCTCATACAGAAGAAACGAATCCGGACAGTCGTGGTATTACAACGGAAAGAACTACACCGATATTTTAAGAGAGATCGAGGCGGGAAGATATTTTTACGGTATATGGGATAAATCCGACGGTAACGATTACAAAGAAGATCCCGCGAAAATGGCAGGCAGATTCGGTCAGGTATTTCCAAGCGGCTACAACGGCAATCAGGATGAAGGCCGCTGGGATTCAGACAGCTGCTGGCATATCACGAGAGCAGCAGTCAGTACTACATTGTAATTTCAAATCTGATGAAATGGTTAAGCCGGGTCATAAACAACTTAAGTTTTTTTGTTATTTGATTTTTTTTATTTTGATGATTTAATTTCTACATTTACAGGTAAAGATTCTTTAGTTTCATTTTTGGATACAATCCTGAAAAACTTCTTCGCTTCCGAAGGCGTATATGTATATTCGCTCACAGAAGTGTAAATAGGAGTTCCCCAGCCTGAAGGCCATTCAACATAAGGCATATCAGAGAAATACACATCATAACCTGTTGCGTTCGCCGCATCATTCCAGTCTATCTTGATATTCCCGCTTACTATCGATGTAACTATTCCTGTCGGCATTGAAGGTATAATCTGCAATCTGATTGATCGATATTGGGAATACTGACCCTGACCGAAACGATTTTCAGCCATTACTTTCCAGTAATAAACATCAGGGAGCATCTCAACTAACGGGGTGAATGTTGATTCTGTTATGACCTCCGTGATCACCGGTGAATCAAAATCTGAGCTGTCGTCTATGAGTAAAGTGTAGGATGTGGCGCCAATTACATTATTCCAGTCAAAAGTCGGAGTTAGATCTGTTCCAATAAAGGAATCTGCAGGTGAAACAAGAACAGGCATCACGGGATATTCTCCTGTCTCGAATGACCATATATTCGATGAACCGGAAAATTCTCCGTTTATTGATGCCTTTACCTTCCAAAAATAAGTTCCGATAGAGAGATCTGCAGACGGTGAATATGTTGTCAAGGAAGTGTTATGTGTTATATCGGGCGTACTGAAGGCTGAGTTATCATCAACATAGATCGTGTATGTTTGCGCTTCGGGAACACCTGCCCATGTAAATGTCGGAGTCAGATCCGCTGTTGCGCTCATATTTTCCGGTAAGATTTGAACGGGAATACCGATCTGCACTATATCAAATGAAAGTGGTATATTTATCAGTAAATTATTCTGGTCATTAGTAGTTAAAACAATTTCGGCGTTATAACCTGACGGGATAAGACTATTTGAATGAAAATTCAGATGGATATAATCACTTTCAGAAGGATTTATAGTTCCTGATTCCGGATCGGCTGCGGCCCATTCGACGACCGGCCTAATCAGCAATGCGTACTCATCCTTTATCAGTGCATGATTATAACATATCTCCACACCTTCAGAAGCGTCAGAATTTTCTATTCCGACAGTGCATTCGTCAAGTTTTCCGTTCATACTCTTGTATTGCATCTTGATCATTCCGTTACTGTAAAGTATTGTCTGGAAAGTATTTATCGACAGGCTGTCATATTGACTTATTCCTTCATACTGTACTATAAATCTGTCGTTGGTCGAATCGGAATAATAAAATACCCCCCCCCTAGCACTTGGATCCAAATCATCCCAGAAGGCCGCAATAAAATTATTCGGTTCGAAATCGGGTTCAGGGATCGGAAAATTATAGTAGTCGTTGTAATTTGAATCAAAAATCAGATATCCGTTACTACAAATGCGAACGCTGTTGTAAATATTATCGTAAAAATCAAAATCAAATCCGATATTCAGTTCGGAACTGACTTCCTCATCATCTATAATAAGTTCTGATCCATAACCCGAGATGTCTATCCAATCATAACCCGCAGCAGAATCAGAATCGCTGTCAGACCAGTAGTATCCCGAATCAGTTGGAAAATAGCTGAATCTGACCTGGTACTCAAGTGAGGATGTGCCGTCATTTCCTATTCTTATACTGTCTCGATAAATCTCACCTGAATAAACTTGACCGTATAAACTGTCAAGTCCGTACAGATTTATCGAAGAATCTTTTGGAATATGTGTCTGAGAAAATGCGATGCCGCACTTTAGTAAAACCGACAGAAAAACAACGCTCGTTAAGATATTCCTCATAATAAACCCCGCAATGGTTTGATTTAGTTCAATAATCTTGTCTAATTTAAAGAAATTTGCTATGTTTGTCAAGTTGCGATCTTTTAATAATGAAAATTGATTTCTTCCAGCCTGTTGAAAACATCCTGATTTATTCACTTGACAAATCAACAAACTTTTAATATATTCTACACAGGGTTGTTTCAAGAGCGCGGAGGGTGTAAAAATGAAAAATAAGGAGGTGACTGGAAGATCGTAAAACGCAAGAAGTATTTGATTTTGTGCTTTGATGGAATCCGATCAAAGTAAAACCGAAAAAGATATTAAAAAAGAAGGGAAATGAAGATGACTGTACTAATTGCAAAACGGTTTTGCAACAAATCAGAAGAGATCTTCGAAAGTTGGGTCCAAATGGAGGCTTCGCTATGAAAAAACTAAAAGGATTCACACTGGTTGACATTCTTGTCACGGCACTGATTCTCACGATAGCGATCTTAGGTATGGTAATGACTTTCGTTACCATTCAGAGGGTCATCATCAATAACACACACAAAATGAACTCGAGCATCATCATCAATCAGGAGTTCGAAGAGGTTCAGAGAAGAAGTTTTCCCGCTGATGTTGTCACATGGATCACAACGTCACCTAGGACTTACCAGCTTCCTGCAACCGCCGGCGGCTTAACAAACTATGAAGTGACACTTACTGACCTGGGTGATATAGCTACTTTAGATGCCGGAACTCTAAAATATATCAGAGCCGTTGTCCGTATAGACGGGACAGAAATCCTGCGGTCAGAAATGTTATCTTCGATACAGGAGTAGGTTATGAAAAAGGGATTTACTTTAATCGAGATACTGGTCGTTACCATCATAGCCGGTATTGTAGGTTTGGGATCAATATTCGCCGTTGCGAACGCGCAAAGGATCGTCAATGAGTACACAAAGCAGGCGTTCATAGCTTCCAATATTTATCTTCTGATGAATAGGATCGCCGATGATATTAAGGGCGGGGCTATGCTAGAATCGACATCAAACAGTCTGACGGTAAAATATATTGACCTGAGTGAAATTAAATGGGAAATAAAGAACGGTAAGGTTACCCGCGCCGGAGCAGATATTAACCTGCCGATAGGTTCTAATTATTCTGTTGTTGGAATTTTCTCAAATGAAAGCGCTTCGAAATACCATTCGGCTACGGTTGATATCTCATTGACCATTACCGACGGAACAGAAACTACCCGAGAAAATATAAGGAACACATATTATTGCCGGATCGATCCCAACAAGTATGTGCTTCCCAGTCCTTAAAATAATAAGTGAGGTAAAAAAGATGAAAAAGGGATTCGGTTTAATATATGCGATAATGACTACTCTTATCCTGTCGCTTATCGCCATAGGTTTTATAACTGTTGCCAACTTTTCAACAGCAACATCAACTAAAACCACATCAGACCTGAAAACATACTGGGCTGCCGAAAGTGCTTCTAACTACAACATCAACTGGTGGATAAATTTACCGGACGATGTAAGGAAGCTTTGGAATACGGCTCCATATTCGGTCGAAACAGAAACAAAAAGATCAAAAGGCGTTTACAATGACAACGATCTTGAATCGTTTAATGCGTCTAAAATGCCTGAAATGAACGGGAAAATAGACGGAACTTTGATCTGGAAACATGCGTCGTCACTGGAAACACCCAATATTCTGGAAATAGACGGAAAGCAGGTAAGACTGATGAGATATAAAGCTCCTCGTGCAGGCAAACCTGATCAGGCAGTATGGGTTCTGGACTCTTACGCTTATGATCCTGAAACAGGATCTGTTAACGAGATAATGATTTCCAATGTTTATAATTTTATATCCACCAACAATATCGGCTGGCTTGATTATGCCGAAGCTCTGAACCATTCAATGTACGGAACAGGTATCAACAGCAGAAAAGGCGTTTACTATGAGTGGGATTTCAGGCACGGTCAATGCTATTTTAACGACCTTATCAGGTTTGACTACAAGTCCGGCTCCTCAAAAAAAGGACCTACTTTTTATGGAAGATTCCACACAGCTTCTGAAGATCCAAGCAGATACGGTTCAAGCGTAGACAACCCAAAACTTTTTACTAACCTGGAAACAACGAGTTATCCTTACGGAATTTTTGCTGAGGGTCACGCGAACAATCAGACCTCTGCAATTGCTCAATTGAATACATCTCTTTTTGGCGGCTATGAAAGAGTAGAACCAATGAGTCCTGACAATGTCGTATGGTCATGGGATGAAGTTGTTGAATTAGGCGATGAATACGGTATTTACTTCCTCAGTGAAGACGATTTCAACGACGGCGACTACATAAACATAAGAACGAAGGTAAACGGCGGAAAGACTTTCATCGATATTTTTACAAGTGCGGACACGACGGGCACTCCTGTTGTACAAAACCTGCCTGCTAGTAAATATAACACTGTTGCCGTTGAAGGTAAGTATGGAGATGTCGGTATCCAGGGTGTTTCAAATACTGATTTCACTGTAGTTACACAGAGCAATAATATTCACATAAACGGCGACTTTTACCTGAAAGGTATGGAAACCGCAAAAAACACTCTTGAAGGCTATGAAGACGCCGCTCTGATATCTCCTACAGAAGCTATGCTTGATGCACTGTCTGACGCAATGATAAATGAGGAAGCAAGACCCGAAGGTCATCTGAGCCTGATAGCTTGTCTCGAAAGTAAAGACGGTGAATCCACGATAAAAAGGGAAAATGTGTTTTTCATAAACAGAGAGGAAACATTATTCCTGACCGCCGCGCTCCTTTCATACAACGGCGATGTTTCTGCGGGACCGAGAATAGGTACAAGTGAGAATAACGATACCAATTTCTACAATATCGGAAGCGTCATTATTCTCGATACCCAGGAAGAAACAACAGGTACCAACAGCTCAAAATTCCCGTATGTTCTTGTACAGGACAAAAGGTATCTTGATCCTAATGAGCCGGTACCTCCGGTATGGGGTGATTTACCCGGAAATACAACTACTGAAACTGAGAAAGGTTTAAACCCCGGTCACGGATGGCACAAGTTTAATTACGGCAAAGTAAAGAGCGATAAGTTCGAACAGATTGTCGGCAGATTCATTTCTCTTGATTAATTGCCCGCTATAAAACAAAAACCCCGGAAATCCGGGGTTTTTTATTTATATCATCTCGACTATATCTTCAAGGTACTTCCTGTCCGTTTCGTCAAAGGCGCTGGGAAGAGGCGAGTCAATGTCGAAGACGGCGACGAGTTCGCCGCTCTTCATTACCGGCAGGACGATCTCCGCGCGGGTCTCTGATGAGCATGCTATATGGTAAGGCAGTTTTGTTACATCGTTCTCGATCTGAACGCTTTTCTCCCGCGCGCAACGGCCGCACACTCCCCTGTCGAAGTCAATGACGAGACAGCCGTGTCCGCCCTGGTAAGGCCCCACTTTCAGGGTCCTTTCCCCCGTCCTGCGGTAAAACCCGACCCAGTTTAAATGGTCGAAAGCGTGAAAGACCTCGCATGAGACCGTGGACATTTTCGAGATCAGGTCATCTTCACCTTCGAGCAGGCTTTTCAATCCCTTTATGAGTTCAATATATTTCTGCTCTTTATTTTCCATATCAATACCTGTAGGCAAGTTGTATATAAAGCCTGCTGTTCCCTGATGATTCGGTTATCTCGTCGGAAATAATATCATCAGGCACCGTTCCCGCAAACTCAGATCTGAACCTCAGATCATCGCTGAATAAACCGTACTCCCAGCCGACGAGAATGTCGAGCCTGTCCTTAACGAGAGTATTGCCGAAGACTATATCGTAATAGAAGAACGGCATTTTGATCTTCGGAACGCTGAAGTCCGAAGCCAGATTCGAACCCACCGACGCGGAAAGATAGCTGTCTGCTTTTGTAAAAGAATACTTGTATGACAGTTCACCGTTCAGGTAAGCATTATCTACCCCGTCATCATCAAAGCCGTATGAAAAATAGTTCAGCATCAGAGATATATTTGAGAATTTTCCCGACTTTTCATATCCAAGCCCGAATTTTATCTCGGGATCAGGTTCGTTGAGAAAGTAAAAATCAGCCGGGCAGTCATCGGGATCGTAAAAATTCATGCCGAAGTTGAAAATAAGACCCTTTCCTTCCTTCATTTTCAGCTTATAGTCCGCATCGAAACCAAAAACAGCTACATCTTCTTCATCACCCGTAAAAATACCGTAGCTCAGGAAAATCCCGTAAGTATCATCGTACTCAAGACCGGCTCCGAGCTTCAGAGTGGTGTTCTCCATATCTGAAGGGTCGAGGTTCGTTATACTTTCAAGTGAATCCGTAGAGCCCGAACTGCTGAATTGCCTGAATATCTGATCGAATTGGTAATCCAGCGTAAATTTATCGAAAGAACTATTACCGAATATGCTGTATCCCGCACCGAAAAGTTCCGATTTGGCTTTAAATGTTTCGCCGGTGCCATAGCCTACCTTCCATTCGATCTCCCCTGCTTCGAGGATCATTCCCGCACCGATCATATTCTTCTGCACGGTCTCTTTTACCGAATAATCGATACTGCTTGAGAACTGCCCGTAAACAGACAAGATCGAGGCTAAAAACAAAAATAACGGATATTTCATAATTCCTCCGCTGAAACTTCTTTTTTGCGCAGATACTCTGTTGACAGCATCACAGATTCTATTGCAACATCAAGCTGGGATTCATCAGGTTCTTGCGTAGTTATGTGCTGAAGCCAGAGCCCCGGCTGAATAAGAGCCTTGACAAGCCTGATATCTGAATACTTTTCCGACAGCTTGAGAAGTTCATAAGAAACGCCTACTGCAACAGGCATGAACATAAGATGTACCATTATCCTGGAAATTATGTTCGGGTAAGTATAGAACAGGTAGTAAAAACTGTCAAATAACGAGAAAATTATTATCGTTATGATAGCGGCTATAAGAATGAAACTTGTACCGCACCTGGGATGGAACCTTGTCTGAATTTTGACATTCTCAACGGTCATTTCCAGCCCTTTTTCGTATGCGGCGATAGATTTGTGTTCCGCGCCGTGATACTGGAACAGCCTCTTCACATCTTTCATAAAACTTATCGCGTACATATATAATATAATGAAGGCAGTTCTGATAATACCCGCCGAAAGATTGAACAGGAACTGGTTCGTCTCGAATCTTTTTAATAAGTCAGTGATCTTGTAAGGCACATACATGAAGATAGCGAGAGCTATGATGAGCACCGCTCCGGTTCCGAGACCGTCAACAAGTTTCTGAAAGAATGTCTTTTCTCCGTCCTGAATTTTCTGCCCTTTAGCTTTCTTCTCGTCCTCGATCGCTTTGTCGGCCGACCAGTTAAGAGTTCCCACTCCCAGTTTCATCATTTCATAAAGGCCGATCGCTCCTCTTATGACCGGGATGTTGAAGATCTTCTTACGCTTCGAGGCCGGAATGAATTTTTCGACCCTGTTCTCAAGCGTTCCGTCAGCTCTTCTTATCACGGTCGCCACATACTCCGGAGATCTCATCATCACGCCTTCTATAACAGCCTGGCCGCCAATACTGATCTTTTCATCTTTTTTCAAATCGACTCCGTCTTTAAATTAAAAAGCGCATAGTGTTAATATGCGCTTTAAGATCCGTTATTCAAATGATAAAAGTTATTCCGCGTCTTCTTTTTTCTCGATCTTGTATTTCTTCATGAATTTATCAACCCTTCCCGCAGTGTCGAGCATCCTTGTTTTTCCTGTATAGAAAGGATGACATTTCGAGCAGATCTCAACTTTTATCTCGCCTACTGTGGTCCTTGTTTCAAAAGTGTTGCCGCATACGCATGTTACAGTGGCTGTTTCATATTTCGGGTGTATACCTTTTTTCATCTGTTACTCCTTAATTTTGTAGCTCATGGTAATTCAAGGGTCGAAATATAACCATATCGTTGTAAAAAAGCAACCGTTTTGTTATGTTTTCTGTTGACCGTCATTTTATCAGCAGCATCTTGTTTACAAGTTTCTTTCCGTTATATTCAAGCGAATAGAAATATATGCCTGAATTAAGGTCTTCCGCGTTGAAGTCGTAGCTGTGGATCCCGCTGTTAAGTTTTCCTGAATAAAGTTCGGAAACGAACTCGCCTTTTGAGTTCAGAACTGTAAGTTTGACTTCCGATGTTTTGTCCACAGAGAAACTGATCGATGTTGACGGGTTGAAAGGATTC
>Ga0265294_10007868_pt1 | contig 12547 bp, 10 predicted proteins | sample MunlanPumphouse3_FD_192504 | JGI IMG/M metagenome (GOLD analysis project Ga0265294, IMG submission 192504) | Groundwater microbial communities from a municipal landfill in Southern Ontario, Canada - Pumphouse #3 | ecosystem: Environmental > Aquatic > Deep subsurface > Groundwater | place... | reverse complement strand
TGCGCGCCAATCGTGCCATTACCGAGGTGACGGGAAGGCGCCCGGACGAGGTGATCGGCCGCAAGCTTTCGGCCCTGTTCCATTCCGCCGACAGCGGGGCCTTTTGTCCGATCTGCGATGCGGTGCAGGGACGGCGCGATGCCTTCATCACCATGGAGGCGGACGATCCCAACAACCCCTCGGGCCGGCCGATGGAGATCACGGTGAAGATGATCCGTGACGGGGCGGGCACCCCGATTGGCGCGCTGGTGGGCCTGCATGACCTGACGCGCACCCGTGCGCTGGAGGAGGAGTTGCGTCTGGCCGCCAGTGTATTTGCGGGTATCCACGAGGGCATCGTCATTGCCGATCCTGCGCGCCGCGTGCTGCGGGTCAACCGCGCATTCACCGAGATCACCGGGTTCGATCTCGAGGAGGTGGCGGGCAAGACGATGCAGGAGGCGCTCTGCGCCATGCCCGACGCCGAGCATGACGCGAGGATCTGGAAGGCCGTTGAGGAGTCCGGCGTGTGGCAGGGCGAGGCGTGGTATCGGCGCAAGAACGGCTCGATGTTCCCGGTGTGGCATCGCATCAGTGCCCTGCGCAACGGCCGGGGCGAGGTGCTCCATTACATCAGCCTGTTCTCGGACATCACCGAAAAGAAGCTCTCGGAGGAGCGCATCGATCATCTCGCCCACTACGATGTCCTGACGGATCTGCCCAACCGGCTGCTGTTCAACGACCGTCTGCGGCATGCCATGGAACGCGTGGCCCGGCAAGATACCAAGCTCGCGTTGCTCTATATCGACCTGGACCGTTTCAAAAACGTCAACGACACGCTGGGGCACCAGATGGGCGACGACCTGCTGCAGGTGATCGCCGAACGGCTGCGGGCCAGCGTGCGGGATCAGGACACCGTGGCGCGTCTGGGCGGCGACGAATTCGCCGTGGTGCTCGAAGATCTGCGCGATGCCAGAGACGCCGGAGGCGTGGCGCGCAACATCCTGGAGGTGATCGGGCAGCCGGTGACCCTGCGGCGGCACGAACTTTTCGTCGGCGCCAGCATCGGCATCAGCGTCTTCCCGGAAGACGGCAAGGACGTGGAGACCTTGCTGAAGAACGCCGACGCCGCCATGTACCGCGCCAAGGAACACGGACGCAACAATTACCAGTTCTATACCCCGGAACTGACCGCCGCCTCCTTCGAGCGGCTGGAGTTGGAAAGCAGCCTGCGCCGCGCCCTGGAGCGCGACGAACTGGTGCTCTACTACCAGCCGCAGGTGTCGGTGCACACCGGCGAGATCATCGGCGCCGAGGCTCTGCTGCGCTGGCGTCATCCCGTCAAGGGGCTCATCCCGCCCGACAAATTCATTGTGTTGGCCGAGGAGTCGGGACTCATGGTCCCCATCGGCCGCTGGGTGTTGCGCACCGCATGTCTCGACATGCGCGCGTGGGCGGCGGAGGGGCTGGCGTTGCCGCGGGTGGCGGTGAACCTCAGCGGCCAGCAGCTCATGCACGGGGACATGGAGCAGATCGTCAGGGAGGTGCTGGAAGAGACCGGACTGGCGCCCGCCGCCCTCGAACTGGAGATCACCGAAACCTTCGTGATGTCGCATCTCAGCTCGGGCATCGAGTCGCTCCGAGGGCTCAAGGCGCTGGGCGTGACCCTGGCCATCGACGACTTCGGGACCGGCTATTCCTCGTTGAGCTATCTCAAGCGTTTACCTCTCGACCGCCTCAAGATCGACCGCTCCTTCGTGCACGACATTCCGGCCGACCGCGACGACATGGCCATCGCGGCCGCCATTATCGCCATGGCGCACAACCTCAATCTGCAAGTGGTGGCGGAAGGTGTGGAGACACAGGAGCAATTGGACTTCCTGCGCGAACACGGCTGTGACGAGGTGCAGGGGTTCTACTTCGGCCGGCCGGTCCCGGCCGATGAATTCCGCGCGCTGCTCGCCGGCGGGTTGCGGGCCCGGATATAGGAGCCCGCGGTCACGGCGGGCTGGCTGCCGCGTTGCGGAAAAAGCGTACGCGCTCTTCCGTGGGGGGATGGGTCGCAAGATAGCCTCCCGCCCATGAGTCGTCATCACCGTTCCGGTCCGGGCATTTTTCGGGTGTACCGCTGTCGTTACGGTCGCCGCAGCGGTGCGCGCGCTCCAGGCGTTGCAGGATGTCGATGAAGCGATGCACGCCGATGTCGTTACGCTGCAAGGTCGCCAGGGCAAAGGCGTCGGCCTCGCGCTCGTACTCCCGCGAGTACCCGAGTTCCAGGAGGATTATCGGCAGTGCCGTCACGATGGACGACACGGAGGACATGTCTCCCAGGATCAGCACGGGCAGCAGGGCCAGCGCCGAGCCCTGGAGCGCGCGGCGCAATCCATGGCGTTGCACCACGTGGCCCATCTCGTGGGCCAGCACCGCCACCAGTTCGTCGTCGTGTTGCGCCAGTCGCACCAGTTCGTCCGTGAAGATGATGGTGCCGGAAGGCAGGGCGAGGGCGTTGGCGCCGATGGTGTTCCTGGCGCTGCGAAACTCCACCCGGATGGCGTAGTCCTCCGGTGCCTGCGCGATGAAAGTTGCAAATCTCTTCTCGATGCGCGCGCGCGTCCCTTCGTCCAGTTCAGTGGGATTCAGCAGTTGCGCGTCGAGCAGCTCCAGCACTCCCTGATCGATCCGTGCGTTGACGGAGGGCGGGAGGGCGAAAGCCGCCGCCTCGGCGAGCCACGGGATGCCGTGACGCACGAACATCCAGGAGACGGCGATGGTGACGGCGAGTCCCAACAGCACGTAGCGCATGCGCGATTCCAGCCGATGCAGCAGCGTCTGCCACGGGGAATCGGCCAGGATCTGGTCGATGGCGTCGTTGTCGGCGGTTTCGAACTTCGCGCCGTTTGGAAACTGGATATAGCGTGGGGTGTTGCCCAGGCGCGAGGAGATTTGAAGCCGCCGCAGGGATGTGTAGGGCACGAGTTCGGCGCCGTCGGCGTGGACCGCCGCGGCGCCGCCCGCCACATGCAGTTGGGCGGTGCGGCGCCGCGAGCTGGTTCCGTCGTAGAAGACGCCCGAGATGACCATTACAGTCCGATGTCGAAGTCGAAGATGTCGACCATCTCCTGGCCCAGGGAGCTGGTCTCCGCTTCCTGTGCCGCAATGAAGCCATCCAGGCTGCCCGTGGCGAAGAACTGGATGTGTCCGGCGGCGTAGCGGGCGGTGCGCACCTTCGCCCAGGGATAGAACAGCCCGAGGGTGAGCACCATGGCCAGCGTATTGGTCAGGAACAGCATGGCGAAGGAGCGGAGCTCGTAGGAGCCGACGAGGTTGTGTTCGCCGAGCACGGTGTTGTTGTACTTCAGGTTGGTGGTGCTCACGGTGAACCAGGCGAAGATGCCCAGATAAAGGGCGAGCATACCGATGACGCCGAGCGGGGGCACGAGGGCGCCGAGCAGGCTCGCGATCAGGCCGCCGACGAAAAGGATGGCCAGTGCCATGAGGAAAACCATGAAGTAGTCCTTGGCGCGGGCGCGGAAGGTGAACTTGCTGGTGCCGTAGCGCGAGTTTTCCACAATGAACCGGTTTTGCTTGTAGAGGGCATAAGGGAACATGATCCCGAACGTCACTAATCCCACCAGCGGCCAGACGATGAACGCCATCGCCGCCTCGCCCAGCCGGCCGTCGAAGCCGAAGCGTATGTTGCGATAGGCGCTGTAGCGCGCGCGGAAGGCCAGGGCGCGCACGATCAGCCAGGGCATGAGCACGATGATGAGCAGGGAGAACACAAAGCCCAAAATCGGCGACAGGCTGCCCACTACATTGAGCACGATGAAGAAGGCGACTGCGATCAGTCGGCCCTTCAGGATGGAGACCGGGTTCGCCAGGTACTCGAAACTGCTGCCGTCGAGCCGGGTATTGCCGTAAAAGTAGCGATTGGTGCGGACCTTGGCCCAGGCCGAATAGATGCCGAGCGTAACGATGGTCAGCAGGATGTTGACGATCCAGATCTTGAAGTACTCGAACCCGTTGCCGGTGAACTCGAAGTCGATCGTCCGTGGCTTCTCGGCGGCATGGGATGGCGCGCTTGCGACGGAGGTCCCGGGCGGAGTCGCGCTGTCGGCTGTTTCCAGGGCGTCCCGGACGGGCAGGTGGGCCGGTTCCGCCGGCGTGGTCCGTGCCGCGGCGGGCGAAGCGGCGGCGGTTTCGGGCGCTTGCGCTGCGGCCGGCCGCAGCGTGGTCTTGATGCCGATATCGGTCAGGTAGGCCTGAAAACGGTTTGCATCGGCATCGGTGAGATTCTTCTTCAGCACCACCCGTGGATGCGAGAACAGCCGCTCGATTGCTTCGGTGCCGAGATTGAATGCGGCGGCAAAGCGCGCCTTTACATCGTCCGGATCGAGGCCATCGAGGATCTCTCCATTGAAAACGATGTCGTACTGCGTGCCGGACATGGATCCCTCCCTTCGTGATTATTGTGATATGCAGGGCTGACAACTCGTTTTCATCGTGGATCGGCGACGCCATCCCTGGGTCGAAGCAGACTACGCCAAGCGCTCCCGCATCGCAACGGTCAGCCGCCGTGCGGTGCGGTGATTGACCGCCCGACGGGGGCGATGGTACAAAACCACGATTGACGAAAGGCGGGCTGCATCCGGCGCAGGGCGATGAGAAACGGACGTGCCGCTGGACGGAAAGGATTTTCTCTGTTGTGGCGGATGACGGGCGCGCCGTTCCGGCAAAATTCAATTGTCTTGAAATCAGGGAAACGGCGATCGCCGATCTCGTGCATGACATGGCCGTCATTCTCCGCATGAAATCCTCGGGCCGGTTTTCGCCTTCGGCGAATCCGACGGCGGGATGTCGTTACCGGGAACTTCGGCACGATGCTCATCGTCCGTCTCCCCGCGCCTTCGAATGATCGTGAAACTTGGAAAAGGGACGGCTCGTGATGCGCCGGAAGAGGTTCAGATACCGAGCGCACCGGCCATGGCATTGGAGCAGACCATGAAACGCATATTGGCGATCCTGGCGCTGTCGCTCGTTCTTCTGTCCTTTTATTCCCCGGTTGGCCGGGCGGACCCGAAGAACTACACGTTCGGGGTTCTGAACCAGCGCAGCCTGAGTCTGACCGCCGAGTACTGGAATCCGATATTGGAGTACGTCAGTGCCCGTAGCGGCGTGCGGCTGGAATTGGCCATGGGCAATAACGCGCCGGAAACCTCCGCGATGATCGGCGCCGGGGTGTTCGATTTCATCTACTCCAACACCATCTTCACGCCTGCCAACGCGCCGGCCGGGTACCGAGTGTTTGCGCGGCCCATCGAGGAGGCCATTCAGGGCCAGATCGTCGTGCTCGACCGCTCGCCGATCCGTTCGCTGCGGGATCTCGACGGCAGGGAAGTCGGCTTTCCGTCCCCTGTCGCCTTCGTGGGCTACGCGGTGCCGATGAATGCCTTGCTCAAGGCCGGCGTGACGGTCCAGCCCGTGTTCTCGGGCAACCAGGAGGGCATCATGGGCCAGTTGAAGGCCGAGCGGGTAATAGCCGCTGGAGTGAACTCCAAGGTGATGCGTAACTATGCGCAGCGCGAAGGGCTGGACTATCGGGTGCTGTGGACGTCCGAGGATTATTTCAACCTGCCGATCTCGGCCCACCCGCGGGTTCCGGCGGAGGTGGTGCGGGCCGTGCGCGATGCCTTTGTCGGGATGGCGGATGACCCGGAGGGCGCAAAGATCCTGAAGGCGAGCGCGGCGGTGATCAAACAGCCCCCGCCGTATGGGTTTGTGCGTGCGGATGATGCCCAGTACCAGAATTACCGCGAATACTACCGGACGACCCTGGTGAAGGATCTGCAATAGCGGCGCGGCAGCCGTCCCGCCGCGCGCAGCCCTCGAAGCGACTCTCCGCTATTCGATCCCCATGTCAGTCAGGCCGCGCTAACGCCCCTGCCCGGATCCCTGGTCGTCGTCCTTGGGCGGTCCTTTGGCGGACCGCTTCTGCACGCGCTCCAGATACCGGTTCGACCACTGGCCCAGCATGTAGATCGGATAGCCGATGACGATCACGGCGAGCAGAATAAAGATCAGCACCGAGGCCGCCGGCGGCAGGTGCGGCCAGATCTCGTCAATGAAATAGATCGACCCGAGCACCAGCAGGGCGGTGATGCCAAGTGCGGTCAGGAAGGCAATCAGGTCGCGGGATTTCAAGGCTCCGATCTCTGGGGAATGGGTTCGATGCGAGGCAGCACCATCACCGCTATTCTAGCCGCGGCTCTCGACGGATGGACCATCCCGCAAGGTCGGCTGCACGCCAGTTCTTCAGTCTGACTGGTTCTTTACAGCCACCGCCGTGGTTGCCTGCAACCACGCCCCGCATCAGTAAGCTTGTGTTGTAATTGGTCTTTTTCTAAAAAATTTGCCAGCCTGTTGATTGTCAGCCGGTTCGGGATTCCGTCCCTAGGGTTGCATGCGTGGGCACGAGGTTTGCTGAAACATGTGCGGGAATTCGTCCGCGGGTTTTGCGAGGAGTTCCCGAACACCCCACTACAAGGTAAGAGGAGGATCTGGTGATGCAATGGATGGAACCGGCATATTGCGACCTGCGTTTGGGCTTTGAGGTGACCGCATACGTCTATGTGCGGTAGTGCGAGGAGTAGACGATGGAGAGGGGCAGATGCATCTGCCCCTCTCCCGTCCCCATGACAACACATGAAGGGCAAGGAGCATGACCGCGCATTCGAAGCTGCAAGCGAGTGATTGCGTCGAGATCGCCCCCGCGTTCCGTTTCCGTTGGGAAGAATCGCAGGGCGCCCATGTCCTGCTGTACCCCGAGGGCGTCGTGAAGCTCAACGAGAGCGCTGCGGAGATACTGAAGCGTTGCACGGGCGAGCGATCGGTGACGCAGATTATCGCGGACCTCGAGCGGCAGTTCCCCGGCGTGGACCTCGCGGCCAGTGTGCACAGATTCCTGGAGGTGTCGCATGACAACGGATGGATCCGCGTTAAGGCTTGACGGCCAGGGGCGGCCGCTGTGGCTGTTGCTGGAGTTGACCTATCGTTGCCCGTTGAAGTGTCCGTGGTGCAACAACCCGCTCGACTTCGCGCGCTACCACAACGAACTGACGACCGAGGAGTGGAAGCGCGTACTGCGGGAAGGCCGTGCGCTCGGGGCGCTGCAACTGGGCTTCTCGGGCGGCGAACCGGCGTTGCGCGACGATCTGGAAGAGCTGGTGGCGGCGGCGCATGGGCTCGGCTACTACACCAACCTGATCACTTCCGGCGTCGGACTCAACCGCGCGCGGCTCGCTGCGCTCAAGGAAGCGGGGCTCGACCACATCCAGCTCAGCATCCAGTCCAGCGACGCGGCCGTCAACGACGCGCTGGTGGGCGCGACGGCTTATCGGCTGAAACGCGAGATCGCCCGCGAGATGAAGGCGCTGGGCTTTCCCATGGTGCTGAACGTGCCGGTGTGCCGTCAGAACATCGAGCAGGTCGATGCGATCCTGCAAATGGGAGAAGAGATCGGTGTGGAGTACGTGGAACTGGCAAACATCCAGTACTACAACTGGGCGCTGCTCAACCGCGCGCAGTTGATGCCGAGCCGCGAACAGATCCAGCGCGCGGAGGCGGCGGTGCGGGCGGCGCGCGCCCGGCTCGGCAACCGCATGAAGATCTTCTTCGTGATCCCCGACTATTACGAAGGGCGGCCGAAGGCCTGCATGAACGGCTGGGGCGCGATCCATCTCACCATCGCCCCCGACGGCGTGGCGCTCCCCTGCCAGGAGGCGCGCAGTATTCCCGGTCTCGATTTCGTCTCGGTGCGCGAGCGCAGCCTCGAATGGATCTGGAAGGAATCCCCCGCCTTCAACCTCTTTCGCGGCGACGCCTGGATGAAGGAGCCGTGCCGCACGTGTCCCGAAAAGGAACGCGACTTTGGCGGCTGCCGCTGCCAGGCCTTTCTGCTTACGGGCGACGCCAGCAACCCGGACCCGGCCTGCGCCCGCTCGCCGCACCATGGTCTCATCGGGCAGGCGATAGCGGCTGCCGAAGGGGTGCTGCGCACAGGCGAAGCGGACAGGCCGCTGGTGCAGCGGCAGGCACGTACGGTGTGGCCGAAGATGGATAGCGGGGCGATGCCGTGAAGAATCCGCTCGATTCCGTTGTCGGCACTGTGGTGTCGGGGGTTTTGATTACGGTGGTGTTGTTGGCGGCGTTGCGGGTGTTTGCAGGGGGGTGATGCGAGGCTGTGTATGGAGTGGCTTCGCCGCGGTCTGTTTGGATGCGGGTATCCGCCCCGCAATCAAAAACCAACCGTGGCGTGGCTGCACCATCCAAGGAACAGAGGGGGAACGATAGGAAGATTCGCCGTTAAGTAAGCGCACACATTTGGAGCAAGCAGCCTATGGACCTCGCACTTGCAGATCTGTTACTGCGCTGGACCCACTTCATCGCCGCGATCATCTGGCTGGGCCACAACTACGTGAACGTTATCCTGCGCCCAGTGTTCGTTCCGCTGGCGCTGGCTGATGGTCCTGCAACCGCAAGCCTCGACCTGGAGGCGCGCGCGCGGCGCGAACATGCGATATTCCGGTACGCGTCCATCGTGACGTGGCTGGCCGGGGCGCTGATGCTGTGGCGTCAGGACCGGCTGGCGTCGGCGTTCATGCTGCAGGGCTACGACGCCTTGATCGGGGCGGGCGCGTGGATCGGCACCTTCATGATGCTCAATGTGTGGCTGGTGTTGTGGCCTAACCAGAAGAAGACGTTGGGTTTCGTGGCGGCGACGGCGGAAGAGCGGACGCATGCCGCGCGCATCACCTTTCTTTCCTCACGTGCCAACACCATGCTCTCCATCCCCTTGCTGGTCATGATGGCCGCTGGTTCCCATGGCGCGTTCATTCTGCGGTAGCGAAACGAATTCGCGTGCAATGCGGACCTTCAACTTCGCGGCCGGGCCCGCGATGCTGCCGCCCGAGGTCGTGCAGCGGGTGCGCGCGGAACTGCCGGACGGGCAAAGGGGCGGCATGTCGGTACTGGAGCTGCCGTTCACGGGCCGGGGGTTCCGGGAGATCGCGGCCGCGGCGCAACGGGATCTGGGCGAGCTGCTCGGCGTTCCGCCGCACTACCGCATCCTGTTCATGCACGGCGGGGCGAGCGCGCAGTTCGCCGCTGTGCCGCTCAATCTCGCGGGACCGCTCGACAAGGCCGATTACATCGAGACCGGCCACTGGGCGCGGAAGGCGGTGCGCGAGGCCGGGCGCTACTGCGATGCGCGCGTGGCGGCAAGCGGCGCGGCCGAGGGTTTTACGCGCGTGCCAATGCAAGACGAGTGGCGGCTGAGCGCGGATGCGGCGTACTGCCATATCACCACCAACGAAACGGCCAACGGCCTGGAGTACCACTGGACGCCCGATACGGGCGGCGTGCCGCTCGTGGCCGACATGAGCTCGAACTTTTTGGCGGGTCCGATCGATGTGAGCCGCTATGGGCTGATCTACGCCGCTGCGCAGAAGAACATCGGGACTGCCGGACTTGCCATCGTCATCGTGCGCGCGGACCTGCTCGACCGCAGACAGTGCGCCGCCCCGAGTGTCTTGAACTACAGCGTTCAAGCCGCCAGCGATTCCATGTACAACACGCCGCCGATCTTCGCCGTCTATGTGGCCGGCCTGGTGTTCGACTGGCTCAAGCGCCAGGGCGGCCTGACCGCGATGGCACGCATCAACCGGCGCAAGAGCGCCCGGCTCTATGACGCGATCGACCGCAGCGGCGGGTTCTATCGCTGCCCGGTGGCGCGCGCGGACCGGTCGCGCGTGAACGTGTGTTTCACCGTGGCCGAAGGCAGGCTTGAGGCCGAGTTCCTGCGCCAGGCGGAGGAGGAGGGGCTGCTCAATCTCAAGGGCCACAGCGCGGTCGGCGGCATCCGGGCCAGTCTCTACAACGCGATGCCGGAGGAGGGCGTGGCGGCCCTGGCGGATTTCATGCAGCACTTTGCCGCCCGCTACGGCTGAAGACAATGTACGAGGCCATCGCGGCGCGGCTGCGGCGCAGGGATGAAAAGGCCGCGCGCCGGTTTGCCATCGCCGTACTGCGTCTGCATTCCCCCCTGCTGAGGCTCTGGGCGCGGCGCCGGGCAGACACTGCGGCAGGATTATTTATCCCGTCCATGGGGCTTGCGCCTGCCAATCCGGTGGGATTGGCGGCCGGGTTCGACAAGGACGGCAGCCTGATCCCGCTCCTCGATGGGCTGGGCTTCGGCTGCATCGAGGCAGGCACGGTCACCCCCTTGCCCGAACCGGGCAACAATCCCGGCATTCCGGTTCTGCTCGCCAATCTGCACAGGACCCGCCCAGGCGACGATTCCATGCCGCCGCGCATCGCCAGTTGTCTCGGCATCAGCATCGGCGTGAATACCTGCACGCCGCCCGATAAGGCGGCGGATGATCTCCGTGCCGGTCTGCGGGCCGTATGGAACAGCGCCGACTACATCGTGGTCAATCTGAGTTCAGCGCACATGCGCGTGCTGCACGAAGAGCGGAACAAACACCTGCTCCGCGGCCTGTTGTGCCAACTCAAAGAAGAACAAGCCTTGCTTGCAGCACGATCTGGCCGACGGGTGCCTCTGGCGGTGAAGGTGGCGCTGGATCTCGCCGGGCCCACGCTTCCGGCGGCGGTAGGGCTGGTGCGGGAGCTCCGGTTCGAGGCGCTGATCGCCGCAACCGGCCAGACGCGGCAGACCGCGCATATTCCGCCCCAGAGCCTGCAACGTCTGCGCAATCAATGGACGCGGCAGGTGGCGCAAGTTCTTGAGGGTCGGGCGTGCCTCATCGCTGTCGGCGGCGTCACTACGGCGGAAGATATCCACGAACGCCTGGCGGCGGGCGCGGGCCTGGTTCAGGTTTACGGCGCTCTGGTGCAACGGGGAGCGCGGGCAATGCATGTCATGGCCAGGGCAGTGCAAGACGCCGGAGCGCCTTGACCTCGTTGCGAAGTCGAACTGCTTCAATCCCGCGGACGCCTTTTACATCCCATATGGGAGGGGGAGTATCAGGCTTTCGATATAACCAACTATGGAGGTAGGTTTTTGGCGACAACTGTAGTTACATTACGGTTGACCGCGAAATGGCATGACGGCACACGGTGCCGCACAAAGTGGGCTGCGACAGGAGGAAAGATGAGAACCAATCCGTATGCTCCTTACACCAGGGTTCTTCAGGTCAACGGCCAGGAGATCCTGACCGATCAGGAAGGTTACATACAGGACATGGACGAATGGTCCGAGGATTTCGCCCGTGTCCTGGCCAAGGAGGAGGGCCTGGAGTTGACCGACGAGCATTGGCAAGTCATCTGGTTCATCCGCAACTACTACTACGAGCATGGGGTCCAGGCGCAGGTGCGGGAGATGATCAAGCACTTCCGTGCGGTGTGGGGGCCCGAGAAGGGCAACAACCATTACCTGCACGAGATCTTCCCCAAGGGCGGGCCGCAGAAACAAGGCAACCGGCTGGCCGGTATCCGCAAGACCAAGGGCGAGCACTGAGGGGCCTGCCGGGCTTGTCGAGCGGCGGTGAATGGTGTCGGCGGCAAGACTGTTCCCGTTTCTGGCAGGAATGTCGTTGCCGCCGTCTCCGGCCCGGCCCGGTTTCCGCGTCCGACAAAGACCGGGATTGCCCACGATGAAAATCTTGTCCGCGCTCGGATAAAGGGATCCGCCGCCATATCAGCAATTTCTGAATTAGGTTAGACTTACCCGGTGGCGCGGGCATGGTCCCGGCCGCTCCTTCCGTTTCAAGTTTTCATTGTGTTTGCCAAACGGGTAAGACCATGAGCGATACCGCTGTCCGGCGTCTGTCCATCTCCGGCATGAGTTGCGCAGGCTGTGTGGCCGCCGTGGAAGACGCGTTGCGCAATGTCCCCGGCGTGCACGAGGCGACGGTGAACTTCGCCGAGCACACGGCGCAGGTGGTGGGGCCGGTGCCCGCCGCCATCCTGGTGGAGGCGGTGAAGAAGGCCGGCTACGACGCGGCGGAACTGCGCGGCACCGAGGACGAGGCGGCGGAGCGGGAGGCCCTGGAGCAGGCCCATTACCGCAAGCTGCTGCGCCAGGCGGCGGTGGCGGGCGCGGTGGGGTTGCCGCTCATGCTGGGCGACATGGTGTTTCACGTGTTTCCCGACATGATGACGTCGGGCGGGCGCATGTTCTGGTTCGCGGTCGGGCTCGCCACCCTGTTCGTGCTGATCTACTCCGGCGGCCATTTCTTCCGCGGCGCGCTCAAGGCCTTCCTGGTGCACAACGCCAACATGGACACCCTGATCGCCCTGGGCACCGGCGCCGCCTGGGCCTACTCCATGGTGGTGGTGCTGTTCCCCGACGCGGTGCCCACCCTGGCGCAGCACGCCTATTTCGAGGCGGCGGCCGTCATCATCGCCCTGGTGAATTTCGGCTCGGCCATGGAGATGCGCGCCCGCGGCAAGACCTCGGAGGCGGTGAAGCGCCTCATCGGCCTGCAGCCCAAGACCGCCCGGGTGGTGCGCAACGGCCGGGAGCTGGACATTCCCATCGGCGAAGTAGGGC
>Ga0265294_10007866_pt1 | contig 12549 bp, 11 predicted proteins | sample MunlanPumphouse3_FD_192504 | JGI IMG/M metagenome (GOLD analysis project Ga0265294, IMG submission 192504) | Groundwater microbial communities from a municipal landfill in Southern Ontario, Canada - Pumphouse #3 | ecosystem: Environmental > Aquatic > Deep subsurface > Groundwater | place... | reverse complement strand
CCCTGTCCGGCCTTGCTGTTCAAGTCGGCAAGATCTCCTTGCTCGCTTCGAGCGCTTATATTATCCTCAAGCTCCCCAAGACGTTTCCATACAGCATCGAAATCTGCCTTGTCAGAGGCAGTGATCCTGCATGTGGTGCCGAAAAGGATCATCTCCGAAGTCTTTTCCTGATATTTGCTGCATGAAGCAGTGAAAACCACTGCCAGAAGTAGAATCAAGCCACTAATGGCTGCTTTTCTAATTCCAGAGCGAATCAATCTTTTCAAGCTCCTCTGAATCACAAAGATGCGGCGGATTGCATCCGGACTTCAGGCAGTTCTCTGTCGCAGCGACAGTGGCGAACCTGAGGATCCGTCTGATGTTCTCGTCCGAAAGCTCATCCCTTCGGCAAAAGCCTATCCTGTCAAGGCAATGCAGCACAGCCCCATCGAAAGTGTCTCCGCAGCCGACGGTGTCAACCGGCTTGACTGCGATTGCAGGTTCAAAGAATACCCTGCCATCTGAATACCATGAAGAGCCCTTGCTTCCCCTTGTGATGATAGTGTTCTTCACTCCGAGCTCACTCATCCTTCCAGCAGTCTGCTCATCTGAGAACCCCGGATAAAGCGCTGCAATATCATCGCTTGAGAATCTCACAACGCTTGCACGCGCAGCGAGGCGCTCAATCCGTGCCCGTAGTGAAGACATATCAGAGGAAACTGATGTCCTGACATTAGGATCAAGCATCACAACAACATCTTCATCCAGCCCGAGCACAACTTCTTCAATCGAAGTCCCGCACGGCTCAAGTGCAAGAGAAACCGAACCGGCAAAAAGAAACTGAAGATCAGCGATGGACTCAAAGCCGCTTCTGATCTGGGAAGCAGTCACATTAACGCTTGCAGTGCCATCAAAATCGAAGGTATAGGATACATCGCCTTTTTCGTTCGCCACAGCCATTGCACTTGAAGTGCGCTCGGCGGCATTGCAAAGCCTGGGCTCGAAGAACACGATATCGTCAATCAGCATGTCAAGGATCTGCTTGCCGTAGCTGTCGCTCGAAATCCGCCCTACGTAGGCAGCACTCGAATCAAGCCGTGAAGATGCAGCGGCCACATTAAGCGGGCTGCCTCCAGGAAACGCCTTCCCGCCGATGATGTCCACCAGCGATTCTCCAACTGTAACTATCATAGATAATGCCTCTCAGGCCCGCCGGCGACAATTGCCACCAGTTCAAGATAACCCTTTGCAGGGCTCATGTTGATCTTCGGCATCAGCACTTCCTCAACCTGGAAGCACCCAACCTCGCTCGACATATGCACTGTGATTCTGATCGGTCTCTTCTGCCCTTCTTCAATCGTGACTTTCTCGATTGAATTGGCAGAATACTTGTGGATGTCGCCGTAATGCGATTCTTCCGAGCTGATTGCAAGCGGAATCCGCGCCCGTCCCTTCTCCATGTCGCACCCGTCGGCGATGAGCACCAGTCCAGCCTCAAGCGAATGGATCTTGCGTGTCGCCATGTGCCCGACTATCCCTTCCATCGCAAGACATCTTATTATGGTCCGTTCCTTCTGGGTCAAACCCTTGATCTCCGCCAGCACCCGTCTTATCACGGGCTCGGCAAGCATAGCACTCATGATTTCATGATCCTGACGCCCGATCGACATTCCAAAATCATGGAGGAAGCAGGAAAGAAGCACACCGCATGTGCTGTCATCATAGCTTCCTGCCTCTTCTTCTTCCAGACTGGTCTTGATTCCTTTCTTGTGAAGTATATCAAGCATCCTCATCGCATTTATCGAAACCTGTCTCATATGAACAGGGCCGTGGTCGTTGAACCCAAGCCGCTTTATTGCGACATTGTTTGCATAATCCTGAATTTCCTGTATTTCCTGGTCTTCGGCAAGAAGAACGGAAAGCTGCCAAGGGCTGCTTCCTTCCTCGAACATGCCGGCAAGTCTCTTCTCCAGAGCTATTTCCTTAGGTGATTTCATACCTCTATCTTACCAGAAACAGCACCATAGGGCAATGTGACAGTCTCACAGACAATCTTCTCCAGACACGTCAAATTCACTATACTTCAGTCATGGAAAAAACAATAACTGCGGAATTCTCCGATACTTACAACGGATTTACTACCCCTGGCGGCGGTCATTTCGAACTCTACAAGCAGGCAGGTCCCTACGAATACCTCTTAGGAGCCCTCTCAGGCTGCCTCTATGCAACTTTCAAAGGCATTGCCGAGAAGATGCACATCACCTGGACCGGAGCCAATTTCAAGGTTTCCTGCACAAAGCGTGCTGAGCCTCCGACGACCATGGACCACTGCTGCATCGAAATAGAAGCTTCCGGGGTTTCAGATCAGAAGAAATTCGAATCGGCGATGGAAAAAGCTACTCGCTACTGTTCCATCTTCCAGACCCTCTCCCATGTTTCCGAAATGAAATGGAGCGTCTCCTTCAATTGACACAAAAAAATATTCTATTTTTTTACACGGTATAACTTTGTGGCAAAAAACGGGGTAAACGGTTTGAACGGCTTGGAAACGGTGTAAACGGTTTGAACGGCTTGGACGGCTTGGACGGTGCAGATCAAGCAGATCAAAAAAGCAGGCTGGTCGCCCAGCCTGCAAATAATGATTATTTCAAACCCATCTTCTGTTTCATCTTCTCCCAGGAATCCTTGAGAGTCACAGTGCGGTTGAACACAAGATGCTCAGAAGTGCTGTCCTTCGAATCGGCCATATAGTAGCCGCTTCTCATGAACTGCAGATACTCGCCTGGCTTTGCCGAAGCAAGAGACGGCTCAAGCTTGGCACAGGTGACGACCTTTAGGGAATCTGGATTAAGATCATCAAGATAGTTGCCAGTGGCAGCACCCGGATCCTCCGTGGCGAAAAGCTTGTCATACTGACGGATCTCGGCGCTTATTGCATCGGGAGCACTCACCCAGTGGCTGGTTCCGCGCACCTTGCGGCCATCGGCAGTCTCTCCGCCTCTGGACTCAGGGTCATAGGTGCAATGGACAACGGTCACATTGCCATCGGAATCCTTATCACAGCTTGTTGCAGTGACATAATATGCATTCTTCAGACGAATCTCGTTTCCGATATACAGCCTGTGATAGCCCTTCGGAGGATCAAGCGAGAAATCCTCGCGCTCGATGTACAGCTCACGAGAGAACGGAACAAGCCTCTTTCCGGCAGCCTCATCCTCTGGATTGTTCTCCGCCTCGATCATCTCAGTCTTCTCTTCAGGGTAGTTGTCAATCACGAGCTTGATCGGATCAAGGACAACCATGACACGGCGTGCCCGCTTGTTGAGATCCTCCCTGACGCAGAACTCCATAAGAGAATACTCGACAAGGCTCTCGACCTTTGCAACACCGACCCGTGATACGAAATCCCTCATTGATTCAGGAGAATACCCTCTGCGCCTGATGCCGCTGATGGTAGGCATCCTTGGATCGTCCCAGCCATCAACCATGTTCATCTTCACGAGCTGAAGCAGCTTGCGCTTGCTCATCACGAAATAGGTGATGTTGAGCCTTGCAAACTCATACTGGTGAGGCGCATGCTCGATTCCATCGATTGAAGTTGCCCAGTCGTAGGCCGGCCTGTGGTCCTCGAACTCAAGGGTGCAGAAGCTGTGCGTAATTCCCTCGATTGCATCACTGATAGGATGGGTGAAATCATACATCGGGTAGATGCACCACTTGTTCCCCGTCCTCGGATGAGTCGCATACTTTATCCTGTACAGAGCCGGATCACGCATATTGATGTTAGGACTGGACATGTCAAGCTTTGCACGAAGAAGGTACTTCCCCTCTGGATGCTTGCCATCTTTCATTTCCTGAAACAGCCTGAGGTTTTCGTCAATGCTCCGATCCCGGTCAGGACTGTTCTTTCCAGGCTGAGTCAGCGTTCCACGGTATTCCTTGACCTGCTCGGCAGTCAGACTGTCCACGTAAGCCTTGCCTTTCTTGATCAGATTCACAGCAATTGAGTAGAGCTGGTCATAGTAATCAGAGGCATAGTACTCGTGGCTTCCCCAGTCGAATCCAAGCCATTTGATGTCCTGCTTTATCGAATCAATGTACTCATTGTCCTCTTTTGCAGGATTCGTATCATCAAGACGCAAGTGGCATGTCCCGCCGTATTTCTCGGCAAGGCCGAAATCAATGCAGACAGCCTTGATGTGCCCGATATGAAGATATCCATTCGGCTCAGGCGGGAATCTTGTGACTATCTTACCGTCAGGAACACGGCCTGCAGCAAGATCCTCTTCAATGATCTTCTCAAGGAAATTCGATGATTCCGCTTCTTTTGACTTTTCTTCCATAAAAACTCCTCTGCCCTTCCAAAGGGGCTCAAGAATATAGGCTCATATTAAATTGCAGGCTGTCTTATGTCCAGTCCATCCTGAGGAATTTCATAGGGTTTTTCTGGACAAACCCTTGCACTTCGCCGTCGTCGAACCCAGAATCATCAAGAATATGATAATACTCCAGATAGGACTGAACCTTCATCAGGTTCACCGAGAAGTCGCTCCCGAACAGGATACGTCCGAGAATCAGAGCACGGTCATCAGGATTCTGCTGCTTGAGAAACAGAATCAGGCTCCGGTAGAATTCCGGCATGCAGCCAGTGTAAGAAAGATCAGTATATACCGACGGATACTCCTTCATAAGGGAAATGATCTTGTCGAACCACTCACCCTTCATCGGAAGCCCATTAGGAATCCGGCTCTTTACATCAGAAGCAAGACCGTACTGATAGCCGAAATGAGCGAAATCAATCACCAGATCAGGATACTCCTTCAGCACTTTCGCCCAGGTGAAAGGAGAAGTATACTGCCCAAGCATCTTGGAAGAGACTCCTCTGAAACCCTGATTGTCGCAATGAGTCGTGATTGGAATCTGATAAGCCTGGCAGAACTCATACAGCAGCCTCACCTTCTCCATCTCCTCGCGGCTGTCCTCAGGCCAGGGGTTCATCCCAAGCGGCGGATACACCTTCACGCCCCCGAATATTCTCTTCTCATCGCTGGGATTCTCAAGACGGTCGGTATTCACATACCTTTCCAGGAGGTTGGCAATGAACCGCTTCGAATGGACAGCAGGATTGACCCCTATGAACGGGACAAACTCGAACAGCCCATCAGGATGATCCTTGTGGTACTTGCCTATAGCCCTGACGGTATCCATCGCATAATCGTTGATCCGCTCAAGCTGAGTGCGCTTGTAGTAGATATTGTCATATTCACTCTGGTCCCTGGAGAAATCCATAAGCTGAAGGCCAAGCGCAACCTTGTTGTAAGAACTGCCTCGGAACTCGAAACCGCCCTTCGAAGGGGCATAGACCTTGCCGCCGATGAACCCTTCCCTGAGGAAAGCACCATGGAGATCCTGGTCCATCATCCAGAACGTCTTGTCAATCGGCTGCTCGAACGCCCCAAGGGTGTTCATCACCGAATAGACCATCTTCATCCCCTTGCGGTTGTCATCAGTGAGGATGTACGACGGCGAAAGAATGCCACCGTTGACCAGATCAAGCCATCCTCCTTCCAGCGAACCGAGAAGGTTGATGAAATTCGGATGATCAAGGGTCATCACATGGCAATGAATATCGAAGAAAAAGTTCCGCTCCATTATCAGTTCCCAAGAAAAAACCGCCAGAGGATAACTCCCCTGACGGCTTGAACCTATTTGTCCTTGTTGTCCTTATCCTTCGAATCATCGTCGTCGAGCCAGAAGAACTGCTTGGAGTCGTTTCTGTCACGAGCCGGCTTGAATGAATCGTAGCCATAAGGCTTGCGGTCATCACGCCCTCTTCCATAGGAGGAAGAACGGTCGTCACGTCCTCTTCCATAAGAAGAAGATCTGCTGTCATCACGTCTTCCATAAGAAGGCCGATCATCACGTCTTCCATAAGAAGGACGATCATCACGTCTTCCGAAAGAAGGACGATCATCACGTCTTCCATAGGAAGAAGAGCGATCATCACGGTCTCTTCCATATGAAGGTCTGTCGTCACGTCTTCCATAGGATGAAGAGCGATCATCACGGTCTCTTCCGTACGAAGGACGGTCATCACGTCTTCCATAGGATGAAGAGCGATCATCACGGTCTCTTCCGTATGAAGGTCTGTCGTCACGTCTTCCATAGGATGAGGAGCGATCATCACGGTCTCTTCCGTATGAAGGCTTGTCGTCACGTCTTCCATAGGAGGAAGAACGGTCACCATAAGAAGATCTGCCGTCACGATCTCTTCCATAAGAAGGTCTGTCGTCACGGCGTCCGTAGCCGCCTCTGTCATCACGACGTCCGTAGCCGCCTCTGTCGTCACGGCGTCCGTAGCCGCCTCTGTCATCACGACGTCCGTAGCCGCCTCTGTCATCACGACGTCCGTAGCCGCCTCTGTCGTCACGATCTCTTCCATAAGAAGGTCTGTCGTCACGTGAAGAATAGCTGTCATCACGGTCACGGCGATATTCTGGCTTATCGTCCTTGCCCGGCTTGTCATCCTCTTCATTCCATTCGTTCTGTCCAAACTTCTCGTCTGCTTCTTCCACGTTCTCTTCGGAAGCATCCTCATCGTCTGACTTGATCTCAACTAAAGCGGTTTCATCATCAGCGTTCTCTGCAACTGCAGCAGCTGTTTCAACAGCATCCTCTGCAACTGCAGCAGCTGTCTCAACAGCATCCTCTGCAACTGCGGCAACCGCGGCATCTTCTGCAACTGCGGCAACAACGGCATCCTCTGCAACTGCAGCAGCCGTTTCAACTGGCGCGTCTTCCTTGACGGTCTTCTTCGCTCTTGTGCTCTTCTTCACTGTCTTCGTCTTCTTGACGGGGGCGCTATCGTCCCAATCCAGTGTGAGCTTCTCATCATCTTTTTCCAAAATCCAACTCCTGGCCGAACCAATCCGGCACGTAAAACCCTGCGCCTTTGTCTGCGCAGTAATCTCTTTGATACTGTTTCGTCTTTTCAGTTTTCCATCCATACCGAACGTGGCTAGGTTAGTGGAAAACAAAATGAAACCACCTGCTCTGAGAATGCGGCAGAGAGAAGCCAGCCAGCTGGCGTAGTCTCGCTGCACGTCAAAGTCATAATCCATCTTCCTGCTGTTTGAAAAACACGGAGGATCGAAAATGATTATATCATATTTATCCTTGTCGCTGATAGACTTAGACACGAAATCTTTCGCATCTGAGGCAACGCAGCGATATAAATCTCCTTCATATCCGTTCTCTCTGAGGTTATCCTCGGCCCAGGCAGTGTATGTATTGGACATATCCACCGAAGTAACAGACTTCGCACCACCGCGGGCGGCATAGACCGAGAAGCTCCCAGTATAGGAGAACAGATTAAGCACATCCCTTCCTGCACTCTCATCTTCGACGAGCTTGCGGTTATTGGCCTGATCGAGGAAAAGACCGGTATCGACATGCGATGCAAGATCCACCTTGAACACCAGACCGTTTTCCTTGACCTTCACCATGAGAGGCTCGGATTCCTGCTTCTCATGCTGCTCGCGTCCTTCGCGCTTGACCCTGTGCTGGAACACGACCTTGTCACGCTCGATGTAGAGCATTCTGCGGCAGATGTCGCAGATTGACTGGACCAGCTCGTCACTAAGGCCGCTCTCGCTGTAATCCGTGATCCTCGCATAGGACCCGTAAAGATCGACAGCCACCGGATACTGCATCAGATTACGGTCGTACACACGCCCGCAGTCCGAGTCGCTCAAATTGAAATACCGTCTCAGATCGAGGGCATTCTGCTTGAGAATCTTGCAAAAATCCTTTTCATAAAATTCCATAGTTCTTTTTCAAAAGGAGTATATATGTTATTATAAAAAAAAGATAGACACTGGAGACCATGATGAGAAACGAACAGGACCCGATCGAATTTCTGAAAGAAATCGAAGACCGCCGCGGCGGGAAAGTCGGCTGGAGAACCTACAGCACCTGGTTCTCCGACTGTCTCAACATTAGAGAGTATGGAGTTTTCTTCTACGAAGTGAACGGAGTCTTCTACTATGAAGACTTCGAGCGGAAGCCAAGCATTCTCGGTTTCCAGCTTCCTTCCCGCAAGGATGCACCAAAGTATGAGAAGCTCGAAGGCAGCTTCAACTCATCCGATGTCAAGCGCATTGTCCGGATGTCCAAGAGCAGAGCCCAGTCGTACCTGAGCCATCAGGACCGGGAAAAGCTCATCCATGAAGTCAACCTCTTCGAACGCATATTCAAGCAGCTTGTAACGATGGTAGAACTCTCCGACGGTCAGCGCTTCTTCTTCGAATTCCTCGATGAGAAGCAGTTTCGCAAGCTCATTTCCCAGACTCAGGACGGCCCAGCGAATCCCGCATAACCACTTCGAATTGGCTTACGATCCTGCTGTTCTCAGCTTCCTTGCCATTTATCATGCCAAGCAGCGCGCTTGCTGCAAGCCTTCCCTTCTCTGCGCCAGGCTGTGAAACAGTAGTCAGAGGAGGATTGGAATATGCAGCCTCTCCGATGTCATCGAAGCCCACGACTGAAACATCGTGAGGAATGCGGATGCCCTTGGCTGAGAATCTCCTGATGCATGCGATTGCAAGGATATCCGCCATGGCTACAACAGCCGTCGGGCAGAATCCGCTGTCGAGGATCCGGTCAGCAGCCTTCAGGCCTTCATCGATATTGCATTCGCTTTCCAGCATCATTATGCCCTCGGACTGAAGGCTCATCCCAACCTCGGCAAGAGCCCTCGAATAGCCACGGAGTCTTCGGCTCACAACGCCATCGGCATTCTCCGAATAGTAGGCATCGCGGCACAGGCTCAGAATTGCGATTCTTCTATGGCCAAACCCTAGCACTTCCTTCATCATGCTGTATGCAGCAGTTTCGTCATCGATATTGACCGACGGCATATCCGCCGAAGGCACTCCGTCAATGGTAACATAAGGAATCTGCCTTTTCTGCATCACATCGACAATTTCCATGTCTACTTTCATCCCAAGTGCAATAAAACCGTCAACAGGCGCATTGCGCACGGCAGCCGAAAGGCTTTCGTTAAGCGGCGGGATAAGCGTCAAAGTGAAGCTGGCATCCTGGCATACCTGGCTGATTCCGACCAGAATCTCATATACGTAAGGATTCCTGATCGAGAACTCAGTCTTCTGTGGGAGCAGGAAGCCGATGCTTCTTTGCCTCTGGAGAGAGAAGTTGCGAGCCATCGGATCGGGAATGTACCCAAGCTGGTCGGCAACCTCCAGTATCTTCTTTCTCGTGTCAACTCCAATCCTCTGCGGATTATTGAATGCAAATGAAATGGTAGACTTCGAATAGCCGGTTTCCCTTGCTATGTCGTTTATGGTAGCTCTTTTTCCCCGTGTCATTATATCAGCCCTTCACAGCACCGGCAGCGACGCCCTTGATTATATGCTTCTGGCAGAGCAGATAGAACGCAATCACCGGAATGATGCTGAGGAAGATAAGAGCCATAGTGGCTCCAAGATCGACTGTCCCGTAGCTTCCCTTCAGATACTGAATATGAATAGGAATCGTCATGTACTTGGTCCTGTCCAGAACAAGATACGGCAGCAGGTAGTCATTCCACACCCACATGATCTCCAGAATCCCGACTGATATCATAGTCGGCTTGAGCACAGGGAATACGATGGAGAAGAATGTCTTCACAGGTCCGCATCCGTCGATGGCCGCAGCCTCTTCCATTGCAAGCGGGACGCTCTTGACGAATCCGACGAACATGAACACAGCAAGCCCTGCTCCGAATCCGAGGTAGATCACTGGAATCGTCCATGGCGTATTGAGTTTCAGAGTATCTGCAGTCTTGGACAATGTGAACATGACCATCTGGAACGGCACTACCATCGAGAACACGCAGAGGAAGTAGATGATCTTGCTGAAGAAACTGTTTACCCTTGCAATGTACCAGGCTGCCATCGATGTGCAGAGTATGATCAGTGCAGACGAAAGGACTGTGATCACGAAGCTGTACAGGACAGACTTGTAGAACGGATAGTTTCCGAATGTCATGCCCTTGACGAAGTTTGCAAAGCCAGCAAAGCTCTCCCCATGAGGGAATGCAAAAGTATCGGTCTTGACGAATGTGTTGACCTTGAACGAGTTGATCGCAACAAGTATCACAGGATATACATAGATGACGCTGATGATCGAGAAGATGATCGTCAGGACTAGTTTCCTTGCAGCTTCAGCAGAAAGCTTTTTCTTCTGGTCTATCATTGCTGAACCTCCTTCTTCCTCGTTGAAAGAAGCTGAATCAGCCCTATTGCAGCCACAAGCACGAAGAACAGCACGGCCTTCGCCTGTGCAATGCCTCTTGAATTGGCGCCTTGTCCATAGAAGGTATTGTATATATTAAGGGCAAGCATCTCAGTTGTCCTCACCTGCGAGCCATCCGCCTGGAACAGGAACGGCTGGCCTCCGGTCAGTGCGAGGTTCTGGTCAAACAGCTTGAACCCGTTTGAAAGCGAAAGGAATGTGCAGATGGTGATTGAAGGCATGACATTGGGAATCGTGATCTTCCAAAGCGTCTGGCGCCTGCTTGCACCGTCAATCATTGCAGCTTCGAGCATATCCGTAGGCACAGCCTGAAGCCCTGCCACGTAAATTATCATCATGTATCCGATCTGCTGCCATGCAATCAGAATGATCAGTCCCCAGAATCCGTAAGTCGAATTGAGGAGGATCGAAGTGTTGTACTTCATCAGTATTCCATCGAAGATCATCGACCAGATATACCCTAGGACTATTCCTCCGATGAGGTTAGGCATGAAGAACACAGTCCTGAAGATGTTGCTTCCCTTTATACCCTGGGTAAGGCAGTATGCAACTGCAAACGCCAGGACGTTAATAAGCACCAGCGACACCACTGCGAACAGTGCAGTGTACCAGAATGCATGGACGAAAGTCGGGTCCTGCAGTGCTTTCAAGTAGTTTCCAAGTCCGATGAACTTCGCATCTGAAGTAGTACGGAACTGGCAGAACGAAAGATAGAAGCCCTTGAAGAAGGGATACAGGAAACCAATGCAGAATGCAATGAGCATGGGACCCATGAAAAGCGGGAACCAGTGTTTTATCGGTCGTCTGATCAGCACACTGCTGACTGATGCAGATGTATCTTTCTTCTTCATATCTTCTCCCTTTTTATTAAAAGCCACGGAAGAAGACCTTCCGTGGCTTGATTGGAACATCAGATTCTAGTTGTTTGCAGCAGCATACTGTGTTGCCCAGCCCTGCACGAATGCAGTCTTGACGGTTTCCCAGTTTGCAGCAGTCTGGTCAGCATCGTACTGGTTCATTGCAGAAACCATGCCAGCTCTCCAGTTGTCTACGTTCGGTGTGTAGTTGAATGCCCATGTCATGACATACTTGCCATCAGCAGTATACTGGTTGGCCTGTGCAAGGAACACGTTGGCAGGAGCGGCAGCCTTCTTGTAAGGGATAGCTCCGAATGTCTTTGCAAGGATCTCGGTGCCCTTCGCTGAAGAGACGGCCCATACCATGAAGTCCATTGTAGCCTGCTGATCAGCAGCAGAAGTCTTGGAGTTGATAGCCCAGCAGTTCTCTGTTCCGCAGTTCAGACCGGCCTTTTCCTCGCCTTCGACTCCGCAGTAGAACGGGATCATGGCAAGCTGGCTGTCTTTCAGGCCATACTTAGAAGTAAGAGCATCGTACTCCCAGTTTCCATTCTGATAGAACACGGCCTTTCCGGTTCCGAATTCAGCTTCAGCATCGTATCCGCCGGTGGCAAGAGTCTTCGGGCTGACAGAAGCATTGTTGATGTACAGATCCCAGAGGTTCTTGAAGTTGGCAACATAGGTGCCCTTGATTGTTGCAGGGCAAGCAGTCCAGTTGTCAGCGACTGATTCATAGTAAAGAGCAGCGTTGGCAAGGTGTCCGGTGAAACGCCAGGATGAGCTGGAATCCATTCCGGAAGATGTGAAGGCATCGAATCCGAGCTTTGAAGCACGTGCGTGAATGTCCTCGGCAACAGCCTTGAGGGTTGCGAAGTTCTTGATATCAGAAAGCTTATATCCAGCCTTTGCAAGAAGATCGGTGTTCACGATGATGCCGAAGCATTCGTAGCAGTAGCCGATTGAGCAGAGCTTGCCGTTTGCATCATAAAGATTATATGCATCAGTTGAAAGCTCATCAGCAATCTTGGTTCCCTTGAGATCAAGGCAGTAATCACCCCAGGTCTCGACACCAGCTGCGTTTCCGACGACGAAAAGCGTAGGAGCAGCATCCTTGTCCATCTCGGCAGTGAGAGTGGAACTGTAAGTTCCGGAAGCAGCAGTGACAACCTTCACGGCAACTCCGGTCTCTGCTGTATAAGCAGCAGCAAGCTCCTGAAGAGCAGCATCAGATTCCGGCTTGAAGTTCAGCCAATAAACCGAACCAGCCTTGGCGGTCGCTTCTGTTGCGCCCTGAGCAAAGACACTGGACAAAGCGATAACAGCAATGAGCAGAACAGTCAATGTTTTTTTCATAGTATTCTCCTTTCCTGCCATAAACGGCAGCAATCAATATTTGGTT
>Ga0265294_10007865_pt1 | contig 12551 bp, 9 predicted proteins | sample MunlanPumphouse3_FD_192504 | JGI IMG/M metagenome (GOLD analysis project Ga0265294, IMG submission 192504) | Groundwater microbial communities from a municipal landfill in Southern Ontario, Canada - Pumphouse #3 | ecosystem: Environmental > Aquatic > Deep subsurface > Groundwater | place... | reverse complement strand
TACGCCCATAGATGAACGAGGTGATTTTGATTTTGAGGCTTTAGAAGCGATAGATTTAGAGCTTTTCAATCAGCAATTACAGGAATTAATTGCGGGCCAAGAGGTAGAGATACCGTCCTTTAATTTTGAATCCGGTTTACGGGAATGGAATGGTAAAAAACTGCAGCTTAAAGCGGGGCAACCGATGATTATTGAAGGAATTCATGGTTTAAATGAGAAACTGACACCCTCTGTGCCCAGAGAAAAAAAGTATAAGATTTACATTAGTGCTTTAACGCAGATCTCCATTGATGATCATAATCGGATTCAGACAACGGATACAAGGTTGATTAGAAGGATTGTTCGTGATAATCAGTTTAGGGGGCAGTGTGCCTTGAACACCTTGCGGCGTTGGCCTTCAGTGCGACGGGGAGAAGAAAAGAATATTTTTCCCTATCAGGAAGAAGCTGATATCATGTTTAATTCAGCTTTACTGTATGAACTATGTATCTTGAAAAAATATGCTGTTCCTCTTTTGAGCCAGGTAAGTAGCCAAGAAAAGGAATATACGGACGCATGTAGATTATTAGATTTATTAAAGTACTTCCCTGAATACTCTGCTAAAAATGTACCCTTGAATTCTATTTTAAGGGAGTTTATTGGCGGAAGTTCTATTCACGGTCAGTAAAGACTTTAATAAAAAAGAGATAAATAATCATAAAAATTCAAACAGCCTTGATCCTGTGTTGCCGGATTAAGGCTGTTTAGCTTTGCTTAGATAAATTTGCTTAGATAAAAATAATTTTGAAAATTAATAGATAAAGGCGATACCGATGGTTCCGGGACCTGTATGAACACCGATGACCGGACCGGTTTCTGCAAAAAGATCAATTTTCCGTCCGTATTTTTCTTCAACCAGCTTTATGAGATTTTTAGCCGCATCTTCAGCTGCACCATGGGCTACGCCAATATGTTCAGGTATTTTCTCTCCTAAGATTTTAATCATGTTTTCCGCCATTTTTACGATTGCCTGATTTTGATTTCTGGCTTTATCTAAGGGCACATAGCTACCATCCACAACTCTGACTACGGGTTTAATTTTGAGAATTGTACCCAAAAGTGCAGAGACTTTTCCGATACGTCCACCTTTTTCCAGATAATGCAGAGTATCGAGCGAAAAGAATACTTCTGTGCGGCGTCGAGTTTCGTGTAGTTTTTCCCAAATAGTATCCAGGGAGAGGTTTTTTTTAATCATTTCCAGGGCAGTTAAGATTTGTAATCCGATACCCAGGCTGATTGATTTTGAATCAAAAACGTGAATTTTTCCATTAAGCATACTGGCTGCCTTTTCCGCCATTGCCGCTGTACTACTCAACCCTGAGGAAATATGTATGGAAAGAATCTCATACCCTTCTTTGAGTAAAGATTCATATGTTTGGAGAAAGTCATTTATGGTAGGGGTGGAGGTTTTAGGGAGGTTGTCCCCCGCTTTTTCCAGCAGAGGATAAAATTCATTTGGCTGAATATCTACTCCATCTAAATAAGTTTTAGTCGGGAAATTAACGTAGAGGGGTACAACGGTTATCTCGTACTTTTCAATAAATTCCTGAGGGAGGTCTGCTGTGCTGTCGGTAACAATTTTAATTTTATGGGTCAAATCACTCAACCTTTCTTTGTTAGCTATACACTCATAATATTTGAAAATTTATCAAGATGCAAGGTTGACGCACCTTTTTTTTGATAATATAATAAGTAAAGATAGTAGTTCTAAATGAAAATATAATAGCAAGTTTGTTTTCCCTTGAAATTAGTCCCGTGAGGCTAGTAAGGGGTATATTTTTTAAGGTTAAAGCACAAGCTGATTATACCTCCTGCCTTTGGGCAGGAGTTTTTTGTTATATATTTTTAACAGTTTAAAAGGTTACTAAACATGATCTTAAAGGAGGAAAATTGAGTGGGGATAAAAGAAAAAGACCTTTTATCTATGGAGCAGCTGGATAAAGAGCAGCTTGAGCTGATCTTGCATACAGCTAAGGAAATGAAGAGTATTATCAAAAGGGATATCAAAAAAGTTCCTACTTTGCGAGGCAAATCAGTCGTTACTTTGTTTTATGAACCTAGTACCCGCACGCGTACTTCTTTTGAATTAGCTGGAAAATACATGAGCGCTGATGTGGTGAATATTAACACAACCACAAGTAGTGTAGTCAAAGGAGAAAGTTTAAAAGACACGGGAGCTACCTTAGAAGCAATGGGTATAGATATAGTTGTTATTCGTCATAGTATGGCCGGCGCGCCGGCCATGTTGGGAAAATACCTTCAGGCAAGAGTGATCAATGCCGGTGATGGGTTTCATCAGCATCCTACCCAGGCTCTATTGGATATGCTGACAATTCAGGAGCACCTTGGCGGATTTGCAGGCTTAAAAGTAGCGATTATCGGGGATGTTTTGCATAGCAGAGTCGCTCGCTCCGATTTACAAGGACTAATCACGATGGGTGCAGATGTCTGTTTATGCGGCCCCGCTACCTTAATTCCTCCCGGGTTAGCAGACATGGGCGCAAAGGTAACATATAATTTAGAAGAAGCTCTTACTGATGCTGATGTGGTTGTGATGTTGCGGATTCAGTTAGAGAGGCAGAAATCCGGTTTTTTCCCTTCCTTACGGGAATATAGTCAATTTTATGGTTTAAATAAGCAGAGATTGTCTTGGGCGAAAAAAGACTGTTTGGTACTCCATCCCGGGCCGATAAATCGTGGCATAGAAATATCGGGGGAGGTTGCTGACAGTCTTAATTCTTGTATAAATGAGCAGGTAACCAATGGTGTAGCGGTACGCATGGCTCTTTTGTATTTGATGTTAAGTTAAAGGAGGACAAGCATAATGGGGTTTTTATTAAAGGGCGGTTTGGTCATAGATCCTCAAACGGGGCTGGAAAAAGAAGCAGATGTAAGAGTAGCTGCAGGGAAAATCAGGGAAATAGGCCAGCATTTAGAAAAAGGAGGAGCAGAAGAGTCGGAGGAACTGATTGACGTTCAGGGAAAAATAGTAGCTCCGGGGTTCATCGACATGCATGTACATTTGCGTGAACCGGGCGGGGAGGCACATGAAACTATTTTTTCTGGTTGTCAGGCTGCAGCAGCAGGTGGCTTTACCGTCATTGCAGCTATGCCTAATACGAAACCGTGTGCGGATAATGAGGCTGTGATTGAGTTGGTTAAGGCGCGTGCTCAGCAAGCAGATTTAGTGCAAGTCATACCAATTGGCACAATCAGTAAGGGGCGTAAAGGAGAAGAGATCAGTGAGATGGTATCCCTTTACCGTGTCGGAGCAAGGGCTTTTTCGGATGACGGCAGTGGTGTGGCTAGTAGTGAGGTGATGCGGCGAGCCTTAGAGTATTCCAAGGTTATTGGTGCGCCTATCCTTGCTCATTGTGAAGACGCAGCACTTGCCGGGGAAGGTTTAATGCACGAAGGATATTGGTCCACGGTTTTAGGTTTACGTGGGATTCCGGCTCAAGCGGAAGAAATTATGGTGGCCAGGGATATTTTACTGGCTGAATTGACTGGGGGGAACCTGCATTTAGCGCATCTAAGTACGGCAGGGAGTGTGGCTCTCCTAAGATTTGCCCGGGAGCAGAGGATACCGGTCACGGCTGAAGCCACACCGCATCATCTTTTACTGACTGATGAAGAGGTTCAGTTACAGGGTTATTCCACCAGTACTAAGGTAAATCCACCGCTCCGCAGTAAAAATGATGTAGAGGCTGTAAGAACTGCTGTAAAGGAAGGCCTAATTGGGTGTATTGCTACCGACCATGCACCTTGGTCTGAGGAGGACAAAGAGCAGGAGTATGCTAAGGCGCCTTATGGAATTGCAGGATTGGAAACAGCAATCCCGATTGTTTGGGATACCTTAGTGGTGCAAGGTAAAATGAGCCGGCTGGAGTTAATCGCCAGATTTACCACCGGTCCGGCAAAAGTATTAGGACTAGAGCAGGAAAAGGGCTGTTTAGCCATCGGGAGAACTGCTGATCTGACCATTATTGATCCCCAAAGGAGAAGGACTGTTGCTGCGAGTGAGTTTTATTCCCAAGGAAAAAACACCCCAGTGGAGGGACGAACTTTTCAAGGCTGGCCGGTGATGACAATCGTCGGAGGTAAGATAATCATGCGAGACGGCAAAGTGAAGGGGGACAAAAATTGAAGGCATATTTATGCTTGCAGGATGGCAAGATTTTTACTGGAAAGTCGATCGGTTTTGCCGGTGAAGCCGTAGGTGAAGTAGTCTATAATACTGGTATGACCGGTTATCAGGAAATAATTACAGACCCGGCTTCCAGCGGACAAATTATTGTTTTCACCTATCCTTTAATCGGCAATTGCGGGGTTAATTCATCTGATGCCGAATCATCCGGTGCCAAGGCGAAAGGAATCGTGCTGAAAGAATTATCCGCTAATCCTAGTAATTATCGGGCTGAGAAAAATCTGCACAAATATATGGTTAGTCAAAGATTAGTCGGAATTATGGATATAGATACCAGAGCTCTAACCAAGTATTTACGTCATCATGGTACGATGATGGGTTTAATCAGTATCGATGATAACCTGACCGAATTAGCAGAGAAAGCTAAAGAATTGCCCGCCAATAAGGGAGCGCAGCTGGTCAAAAGTGTGACGACCCAAGAGGCTCAGATTTTTACGGAAGGGCAATATCCGGTTACGGTTATAGATTTTGGGACGAAAAGAAGTTTGCTGAAGGCCTTAAGAGCAAGAGATTGCCGGATCACTTTAGTCGGAGCGGAAACAGGCTTTGAGGAGATTATGACCTCTGCTCCTCAAGGTGTGGTCTTGTCTAATGGACCAGGGGATCCGGATGATGTGGAATATGCTTTGCCGATAATTAAAAAATTGCTAGAGCAGAAGATTCCTGTCTTGGGGATCGGCTTAGGTCATTTACTTTTAGGCAAGGCTTTAGGCGGTAGTACCTATCGTTTGCAGGCGGGACATCGTGGTAATTATCCGGTTAAAGAGCTGCAGACCGGTCGAATTTATCAAACATCTCAGAACCATGATTATGTCTTGCATGATCAGGGTTTGCCCCCTGATGAGGTTGAGATTATTTTACGTAATTTACATGATCAGACAGTAGAAGGTATACGGCACCAGAAAACGGGTTCTTTTTCCGTACAGTTTAACCCAGAGGGTTGTCCGGGTCCTCGGGAGGCAGAATATTATTTAGATCAATTTGTTGGGACAATTAAGGAAAAACAGCTAGGGGGGGAAAAAAATGCCTAAAATATCCGGCATCCAAAAAGTTCTGGTGATTGGGTCAGGCCCGATTGTGATCGGTCAGGCAGCTGAGTTTGATTATGCAGGGACCCAGGCTTGTCAAGCCTTAAAAGAGGAAGGCGTAGAGGTTGTTTTAGTAAATTCTAATCCAGCGACAATTATGACTGATGCCCATATGGCCTCCCGGGTTTATCTGGAGCCTTTGACGACGGAAGTTGTGGCAGAGATTATTAAGAAGGAGAAACCCCAGGGGTTGTTGGCAACATTGGGTGGACAGATGGGGTTAAATTTAGCCATGGCGTTAGCGCGGGAAGGTGTCTTGGAGCGGGAAGGTGTAAGGCTTTTGGGGACATCTCTGGAGGCGATTGAAAAGGCGGAAGACCGGGAGAAATTTAAAGAGACCATGAAGGAAATCGGGGAGCCCGTACCGGAAAGCGCCATTGTCAGTAGTATAGCAGACGCTCTGCGCTTTGCGGAGGAAATGGATTATCCTGTAATTGTGCGACCCGGATATACCTTAGGCGGTACCGGCGGTGGGGTAGCTAAAAACCAAGCCCAGCTGGAGGAGATCGCCTCTAAAGGTTTGAAATATAGCTTGAATAAGCAGCTTTTGATTGAGCGCAGCGTGGCTGGGTGGAAGGAAATAGAGTTTGAGGTCATGCGGGATGGACAGGATAACTGTATTACAATCTGTTCTATGGAAAATATCGATCCGGTGGGAATTCATACCGGAGACAGCATCGTTGTAGCACCGACCCAAACACTTTCGGATCAGGATTATCAGATGCTAAGAAGCGCTGCTTTGAAAATAATTCGGGCTTTAGGGATAGAAGGCGGTTGTAATATTCAATATGCTTTAGATCCCCAAAGCAGTCAATATTATGTGATCGAGGTTAACCCGCGGGTTAGTCGTTCCAGTGCTTTGGCTTCTAAAGCTACCGGATATCCCATTGCCAAAGTGACGACGAGGATTGCCTTAGGGTATACTTTAGAAGAAATCCCGAATAGTGTAACCGGGAATACTTCGGCTTGTTTTGAACCGGCCCTAGATTATGTTGTGATTAAAGTACCGCGGTGGCCTTTTGATAAATTTGCTACAGCAGGACGGACTTTAGGCTCTCAAATGAAGGCTACCGGTGAAGTAATGGCTCTGGGCAGGACGTTTTCGGCGGCCTTATTGAAGGCGATTCATTCCTTGGAAATGAATTTTGTCAGTCTGATTGTGCCGGAGTTTGAGAAATTTTCTTGGTCTGAATTAGGGCAAAAGTTAGAGGCCGGCGATGATGAACGTATTTTTGTCATAGCGGAATGTATCAGGCGGGGAGTTTCTATCGAACAGATTCATCAGGTTACTGGCATAGATTTATTCTTCCTCGATAATATTGCGGATATTGTTAATCAAGGGCTAGATTTAACCCAGAAAAAAGAATGGGATTTGGATGACTGGTTTTTAGCCAAAAAGAGTGGGTTTAGTGATTTTGAGTTAGCCTATTTCCGGGGTGTTTCTGAGGAAGAGATTCGTCAGGAGCGCAAGAACCTAGGAGTTTTACCGGTATATCGCATGGTAGATACCTGTGCTGGTGAGTTTGCAGCTACTACCCCTTATTATTATTCAAGTTATGGGGAAGAAAATGAATATCAGCAAGCGGCTCCCCAAAGAGTGGTTGTCTTAGGCTCAGGACCTATTCGCATTGGGCAGGGTATCGAATTTGACTATTGTTCGGTCCATTCTTCCTGGGCCATTAAGGAAGAGGGTTTTGAGTCGATTGTCATAAATAACAATCCGGAAACGGTAAGTACAGATCCGGATACTTCCAATAGGTTATATTTTGAACCGCTTACCTTGGAAAACGTGCTGGATGTTATTGAGGCAGAACAGCCCCTGGGGGTAGTAGTCCAGTTCGGTGGTCAAACAGCCATTAATTTGGCCAAACCTTTAGCTGAAAGAGGCATCCCTATTTTAGGTACAACGGTAGATGATATCGACAGGGCGGAAGACCGGGAGAAATTTGATGCTTTACTTGAGGAATTAGGGGTGGTAAGACCTGAGGGTAGTATGGCTCATAGTCATCATGAAGCGAAAAGAATAGCCCAAGCACTGGGCTTTCCGGTTTTGGTCAGACCTTCCTATGTTTTAGGGGGAAGGGCGATGGAGATAGTATATTCCGAAGAGGAGCTAACTAATTATCTGGAAGAAGCGGTTCGCGTTTCGCGTGAACACCTGGTATTGGTGGATCGTTATGTCTTAGGGAAAGAAGTCGAGGTTGACGCGATTTGTGACGGGCAAAAAGTGCTTATTCCCGGAGTAATGGAGCATTTGGAAAGAGCAGGGGTTCATTCGGGGGACAGCATTGCCATCTATCCGCCTCAGACTTTAAATCAGAGCATTATTGATACAGTCCTTGATTATACGGAGAGGATCGCGCTAAAGTTGCAAGTGAAGGGACTATTAAATATTCAGTTTGTGATTCAGGGTGAGAAGGTTTATGTGATCGAGGTCAATCCGCGAGCAAGCCGCACGGTTCCTATTTTAAGCAAGGTAACAGGGGTTCCGCTGGTAAAACTGGCTACTGGGATTATGTTGGGTAAAACTTTAGAGGAACAGGGCTATAACGGAGGTTATTGGCCGGAAAGAGGGCTTACGGCCATTAAGATGCCGGTTTTCTCTTTTAATAAATTAACTAATGTGGAACCATCTTTAGGACCGGAAATGAAGTCTACTGGTGAAGTATTGGGCTTAGCTGATGATTTCTCTACGGCTTTGTCGAAGGCTTTTTTAGGAGGCGGTTATAATATTCCTCAGCAGGGGGAAATCTTGGCGACAGTAGCGGATAAAGATAAAGAAGAGGCCTTACCTTTGCTGCGGTCCTTTGCGGAGCTTGGTTTTACGCTTTGGGCAACTGGGGGAACAGCCTCTTTCCTGAAGCAAAAAGGAGTGCCTGTAAGTAAAGTAAATAAGTTGCACGAGGGTTCGCCACATGTGGTCGATTTAATTCGAAGTGGTAGTTTAGGCTTTGTGATTAACAGCCTGACTAAGGGAAAACAACCGATGCGGGATGGTTTCCAGATTCGCCGTGCCGCGGTGGAGTTTAATATTCCTTGTCTGACTTCTCTTGATACGGTAGGGGGGCTTTTAAGCGTTATTCGGATGTCGCAGGAAAGAAAGCTGACAGTAAAGGCTTTACAGGATTATTTAAGTTAAAGGAAGGGGTGGAAAGAGTGAAGTTTCATGTGCCGGATGCGTCTGTTGTCAGACAGGAGCTGACAGGAGAGAATATTTACACCCTCACGATTAATAGTCCAGAAATTGCCCATGAGGCTCAGCCCGGGCAGTTTGCCCATTTACGTTATGGAAATTCTGCCGATCCGCTTTTGCGGCGGCCATTAAGTATTAACGATGTAGAACGGGAGAAAGGATGGGTTGTTTTTTCTTATCAAGTGGTAGGAAAGGGGACTCAGCTTTTAAGTGAGCTTAAAGCCGGGGATATGCTTGATGTAATTGGGCCACTGGGACATGGATTTGAAACGGATTTCTGTGGAAAAAAGGTGGGGCTAATCGGCGGTGGTCTGGGCATTGCTCCTTTAATTTTTTTAGGTCGTAAGTTGGCGCTTCAGAATCAGGTGCAAGCTTTTTGGGGGGCTAGGAGTAGAGAGTTGCTCCCACGGCTGGCCATGGGTGAAAATTTTACAACGGGCGAAGATGTTGACTTCCCTTTCTCCTCTACAGTTGTTACGGAGGATGGTAGTAGCGGCAGGAAAGGTTTGGTAACGAAGATTCTCTTGGAACAGCTTGCTGCTGATGCCCAAGGCACTCAGGCTACCCAAGGCGCTCAGGATTTTCCTGAAAGATTTGACTTGTTATTTGCCTGTGGGCCTAAGCCCATGTTGGTAGCAGTAGCTCAACTAGCCCGAGAGTATAATATTCCATTACAGGTTTCTTTGGAGTCGGTAATGGCCTGTGGTGTGGGTGCTTGTTTAGGTTGCACCATCAAAGGAAAGAAAAAGGGTGAAGATAGGAAAACACAATTTAAGGTATGCCAGGATGGCCCGGTCTTTTGGGCGGAGGAGGTGCTCTGGGGTGAGTAACCGGACTGAACGTGATAATAATCCTAATAATAAAAATGATGATTGTTTTGTTAACCATAATAAAGAAGTTTATAATAAAGAAATTAAGCCTAGAGTTAGGATGGACAAAGGTGTTGATCTTTCAGTAGAGCTTGCGGGTATCAAGCTGAAAAATCCGGTGATGACAGCTTCTGGCACCTTTAGCTTTGGCGAAGCTTATACGGACTTTTTCCCTCTGGAAAGTTTAGGCGCAATAGTTGTCAAGGGTGTAACCCTAGAACCCAGAGCTGGGAATTCTACGCCGCGTTTAGGGGAGACACCGGCAGGTTTATTGAACTCGATTGGCTTGGAAAACCCAGGGGTAGAGGCAGTCTTAAAGAAATATCTACCACCTCTAGGCGGATACAATCTTCCGGTAATCGTCAATATTGCCGGCAATACCATAGAGGAATATGGTGAAGTTGCGGTCAGACTTAGTGCGAGTCCGGTAGTAAAAGGCTTGGAAGTGAACATCTCTTGCCCTAATGTACGTGAAGGGGGCATGGCTTTTGGCAGCCATCCAGAAATGGCGGCAAAGGTTGTCAGGATGGTGAAAGAAAATACTGATCTCCCGGTGATCGTTAAACTTTCGCCTAATGTGACGGATATTGGAGAAATGGCGGTGGCAGTTGAGGACGCCGGTGCAGATGTTCTTTCTTTGATTAATACTCTGTTAGGAATGGCCATAGATATACATAAAAGAAAGCCGGTCTTGGGTAATATTATGGGGGGACTGTCCGGTCCTGCGGTCAAGCCGATTGGTGTGCGGATGGTTTGGCAGGTTGCGGAAAAAGTACAGATCCCTATTATCGGCATGGGTGGGATTATGACTGCGGCAGATGCTTTGGAGTATATCATGGCGGGAGCAACGGCAGTAGCGGTAGGAACGGGACAGTTTGTGAATCCGTACTGTTGTGTGGAGATAGTAAAAGGATTAGAGGAGTATTGTTTTAAATATGGTGTGGAGAGAATCAGTGATTTGAAAGGAGCGGCTCAGCGTGGTGCCAAATAACGGAGATAGGAAAAGCCATAATCCGCAAAATAATAATCAGCGAAATAATTTGCGAAGTGATCGTTCGCAGCATACTTCAGAGGAACACTTGATTGTAGCTTTAGATTATCCTTCTTGGGAAGAAGCGGAAAAACTTGTCCGGCGGTTACCTGAAGTTCATTTATTTAAGGTAGGCTTGGAGTTATATCTGGCTAGTGGAGGACAGGCGGTAAGTAAATTAAAAGAACTGGGCAAAGAGGTTTTTCTGGATTTAAAGTTCCATGATATTCCCAATACGGTCGGGAGAGCATGTCGGCAGGCAGTAGAACAAGGTGCCGCAATTTTCAATCTGCATGCTTCCGGCGGCAGGGAAATGATGCAGCAGGGTGTTAAAGCGGCACGCGAAAGAGCGGCAGAACTGGGAGTCTCGCTGCCGTTAGTGATTGCTGTAACCGTTTTGACTAGCTTGGATCAACAGGCTTTGCAGGAAATAGGATTAGAGGATGTGGAGAAGACTGTCATCAATTTTGCAAAATTAGCGGAAGAAACAGGGATGGACGGAGTGGTGGCTTCTTCAAAGGAAATTACTTTAATCAGAAAATATTGTGGTGAAGATTTTAAGATTATCTGTCCGGGAATCAGACCTGAATGGGCGGCAGTCAATGATCAGAAACGGATTATGACGCCACGGGAAGCCATTAGTCTGGGTGCGGATTTTCTCGTCGTTGGTCGACCTATTACCGCGGCAGATGACCCTCGACAGGCTGCGCTTAGAGTTTTAGAGGAGATTGAAAAAGCAATATTGAGATAAGCAAAGGAAAATAATCTTATATTGAAGGGAGTATTGCATATAAATGAGCAGAGCAGAATTAAGCAGAGAAGAAATACTTGATATTTTTACAAAATATCAGGCTTTGAAAGAGGGACATTTTCTCTTGACTTCCGGGCGGCATAGTAATCGTTATCTGCAGTGTGCCCTAGTTTTACAACACCCTGCTATGGCGGAAAAGTTGTGCGGGCAATTAATTAAAAAGGTTGTACCAAAGGACATTGATATGGTAATTGGACCTGCGATTGGAGGCATTACTTTAGCCTATGAAATAGCTCGGCAATTAGGCGTGGTAGCCCTTTTTGCGGAGCGAGAGGACAAGGTGATGACTTTGCGGCGCGGCTTTAGTATTCCTCAAGGGGCAAAGGTTTTGGTGGTCGAAGATGTGATCACGACCGGAGGTTCGGTAAAAGAAACGATTGAAGTAGTAAAAAAACAGGGCGGTGAGGTTGTAGGGGCTGCTTCTTTGGTAGATAGGAGCGACGGGAAGGTGGACTTGGGATATCCGCTCTATAGCTTGCTTCCGATGGAAGTGGTCTCTTATGACGCAGAGGCATGTCCTCTATGCCAACAAGGACTGTCAATTGTCAAACCTGGTTCCCGAAAAAGCTAATGTGGCAGGGGGACGTTTCGTTTGCCACATAACGTTATATAGGGGACATTCGTTCAAGGAATAGGGACACACCGCGTGCAGCGGAATGTCCCTATTCCTTGTGCGGTTTATCCCCATTCTTTTTGTGGCAAACGAAACGTCCCCCTGCCCAAGCGAGCCACATCTTTAATGGGTAAAGTCATTCTGATTATAGAGATTGTTGATGGGAGATTCTCCGCTAAACTGGAGCTGTTCCGTAAAATCTTGGTAATAATCACTTTGCCTTTCCGGAGAAACAAAGCCAAAATCAACACCGATTGCTTTGGCCAGAAAAGGATCATATGCGGATAAATCTGTTTTATCTAATTCCTTGATAGATTTCTTGCCTAGTGATATGATCACTTGTTCCATCTCGGTGACGCAGGCGGTTAAGTATTGGTTGAGACTGTTAGCGCCCTTTTCTATATCCAAAGAATCGGTCATTTTGCCAGTATAAACGATTAAAGAGGTGGGTGGTTCAAAAGGAGTAGCTTCGACTATCTGTTCACTCACTAGAGCCATTACGGCGGCTGTTCCGATGTAGACGGCATCTGCACCAAGAGCAATAGCTTTCAGCATTTGTCCCGGAGTTACTAAACCACCGGTAGCGATTAAACTAACATCTTGACTGGCTTTCTTTTGCGCCAAAAAGTCAGTGCCTCTGGCTACCGCAAATAAGGTCGGTAAGCCCATATCATCCTGAAGGGTAGGAGCTCCGCCATGAG